>JABLTO010147028.1_pt1 | contig 16351 bp, 16 predicted proteins | sample 7160091 | NCBI WGS metagenome assembly JABLTO01 (sample SAMN14651225, study PRJNA627086) | human gut metagenome | isolation source: feces | host: Homo sapiens
AAAAATGCCGACCTGTTTTCATTGTATCATCAAACAAAAGAACGTTACTATTTAAAAATTATATTATTTACCTAAATCAATCTGTCGAACTTGTACTATTTTTACATAATAACAATCGACAGACAATATTTATATCTACGTTTAAATAACAATTAAGTATTTTAAAAGTATAAAATATGTTTATAAATATTAAAACAATATTAATACCATTATACCACACAATTTGACAGTTAATAGTAATTAGCCTACAATTACAATTAATTATAATTGATAAAAAAATAATTATAATGGAGACTTTTAGAAGCGTTTACACTATTTTCATAAAAAGGAAGGGATGGATAAAAAGAATGAATCGAATTAGAGTTTTTACAAGTGGTTTATTGTTTTTATTTTCAATTTATTGTCTTATTAATGATCCTAATCTACCGTTTTCTCTTCCTCCATGGATATATATAATTGCAACAATATACTTTGCTATATTTCCTATTAAAGATATGATTGCTTCATGTAATTCAACATTGTATAAGGGTCGCCAATTTTCTAAAAACTATGAACCTGAGACTAATCTTGATAAAATTTATTTTGAAAAAATAAAAAAAGAATATAACAGAAGAGCTCTTCATGCACTTCTATTCTGGATTATATTTTTATTAATTCCTGGTTTTCTTTATTTAACTGGTAAAATTGATCGAATTTGGATATTCTTATTCTTTGCATTATCTAATTTTTCTGTATTTTTTGCAATCTTTGGATGGTGTCCATTTAATTCTATCTTTATTAAACCAGATTGCTGTATGGAATGCCGAATATATAATTGGGATTCATTTTTTCAATACAGCTTTCTTGTTTTCATACCTTGCTTCTATACAATAATTTTATTTTGTTTAGGGATGCTTTCAATGATAGAATGGGAATATATGCATTATAAATACCCTGAACATTTTTATAAAATTAGTAATAGACATATTAGCTGTAAAAATTGTGATCTTGATGCTTGTCGGAAACATAAAAAGAAATTATTTCACAAAACTCTTAAATCTGAATGGAAAGATGACTAATAATGAAAAAATACAGGAAATATTTATATTATTATAATAAAATAAAACAAGCATTTTTTGTGCTTGTTTATAATCTTTATAGATAATCAGAATAACTCTTATTTGTAGTTTTCAAAATATATATTGCTTTTATTCCTTGGTTTTGAATATCATCCATAATTTCCTGATCAGTTAGTGATTGAAGATACACGTAAGCTGTATCACCATCAAAATAAACTGCATAGTTAACATCTGGATCATTTTTTTGTACAATATTATAACAGTTTTCCATCTCACGTTTTTCAAATGTAATTGTTGTGTTAGATTCATATCCTTTTCTTTCAATATTATATATACCAAAATCAGCAGATAAAGAATCTTCACTTATTTTTAAAAAGGTTATCAATGAAAATCCTTTTGCATTGATATCTATTTCTGAATAATAATCAGTAGTAGTTGATGTTTCTTCACTAATATTATCTAATGCTGGAATGTCAAGATCTTTTGATAATTCTGGTAAATTAATAAAATCATATTCACGGTAATATAGATTGAATTCTTGTTGAAAATCATTAATTAAAGTAAGATATGCATCCATTGCTTCCTTTAATAAAGGAACGTTATCATATGTTATTTTATTATCATTTCCAATCTGTAATTTTCCTTTAGCTTCTTTGCCATCATGATAATTTTCATTTTGATATTCTTCATAACTATATGTGATTTCATATTCGTGATATGATTCATCAACTGATTTAATTGTTACAGTTTGATCATAACGATTATAATCTTCAGTTTGACTTTTTTTGTAAATATATGAAATTGTTTTAGTGTTATTTAGATTTTGTAAAGAAAACATAGTTGTCTTGGTTGTATTTTCTTCTTCAAAAACCTCACGAATTGTCAAAGATCTATGTTCTTCATCTTCAACTTGAGATTTATCCTGTACTCCAATTTGCCAATGTCCTTTGTTATAGCTATTGTTTTCTAATTTATCTTCTAATACATTTATAGTAGCTGACCAAAAATCTTTATTTTTTTCTTCGCTATTACTACAGCCTGTTATGCCTAATAGCATTATCATAGCTAATAATGCTATTTTTTTAATTTTCATAATACCTAGATACCTCCTTGCATTATATTATAACTAGATATTATGAGATTAACAAGCTTATAAAATTTCTATAAATAAAGTTTTAATCAACATAGCTTATGATTATTCTTGTTTTTCCTTTAAAAGTAATTGCTGAACAATCAGCAGGAACTAAAATATTTTCTGTATAACGAAAATCTATAATTTGATTATCGTAAATTATTTGGCAATCATTAGAAACATTAGTTAAACAATAAAATGTTTCCCCATTTGGATAAAGAGTATATTCACCATTTATATCAATTAACTTTATTGTAAATTCTTTTCTTTGGTATACTATTGTTTCTTGCTGATTTTTAAATGGAAATGAAAATTTTTGGCCCTTCTTTGAAAAATCAACCACATCAAAACATTTATCTAAATGAAGTTCTCTTTCATTACCGTTTGCATCCTTACGATGAAAGTCATAGAAACGATATGTTACATCACTATTTTGACTGATTTCTAATCCTAATAGACCTCCCCCAAAAGCATGTAACTGCCCTGATTCAATACAAATAAAATCTCCTTCATTCATCTCTATTCTATTGACATAATTTTCGATTTTTCCATCTTTAATAGCCTGTTTAATGAGTTGTCTATCATCAGTGGTTGTTCCTGCAATTAAATTACTATTAGGATTTGCTTTTAAAATATACCAGGCTTCTACTTTTCCTTCGTCATTTTCATGTTTACGTGCGTAATTATCATCAGGATGGACCTGAATCGATAATGACTCTTTTGCATCTAAAAATGAGATTCTCAACATTTGATTTCTTTTCTTTTTTCCTAAAATTTGTTTAGGATATAAATCTAGCAAATTTGATAAAGTTTGCCCTTTATATTTACCATTAGCAATAAGATTATCTGCATGTGGATGCGCACTTATTTCCCAACTTGATCCAATTATTTCATTCTCACCACGAATCCTAGCAAACCTTGTGTTTCCCCAAACGGTTTCTACATAAATTGGTTCAAATTTAAACGGATACATGCTCATCATCAAATCCTTTCAAAATAGCAAATGATGAACTTGTCCCAATTCGAGTGGCGCCAGCTTCAATCATTTTTTTACATGTTGCCCAATCTCTTATTCCTCCTGCTGCTTTAACTTGAACCTCATCACCAACTACTTCTTTCATTAATTTAACATCTTCTACTAGTGCTCCACCAGTTCCAAAACCAGTACTAGTTTTTATAAAATCTGGTTTTACTACTTTAGCAATTTCAGCTAATTTTTTTATTTCGTCTTTTTCTAAATAACAGTTTTCAAAAATCACCTTTGATAAAACATCATTTTCTTTACAAAGAGCTACAACACTTTCCATTTCTTTTTGGATGTAATCCCAGTCTTTCATTTTAACCTTTCCAATATTTACTACATAGTCGATTTCATCAGCACCATCAACAATTGCCTTCTTTGTTTCTGCTAATTTTACTTCTAAAATAGTTTGTCCTAAAGGAAATGAAATTGCTGCACCAACATGAACTGAGGAATCTTTTAATTGTTCTTTACAAAAACGAACTGGAGCACTATTGATTGCTACCATGGCAGCATTAATTTCTTTTGCTTCTTTACATAATTTAATAAAATCTTCTTTAGTTGCATAAGCTTTTAAAAATGTATGGTCAAACATTCTAGCTAATTGTTCTCTTGTTAAATCTTCAATTTTCATTTTTATTTTATCTAATCAACTTAGAGATAAATCCAAGTTTATTTCCTTTCTATATTTTTTATTTAATAATTCCAAATTCTTCTAAACAATTTTTAATTGCTTCTTTTGATGAAGCAAAAATTAAACCAGCTTGAGTAGCTTTTGTTGTATCTAAACGTAAATCTCGGGGATTATCTTTAGTATAATGACTATCATCACTAATTAATTTATCTTCAATGATCTGTTGATCAACATTTAATAATTCCATAATATACTTTACTACATCATAACGTCCTAAATCATTGACAGACCCAAAATGATATATTCCATATGGTAAAGAAAATAATTTTTCTAAGTTAATACATATTTCTTTAATATCGCTCATTCCTCGATATTCATAGTGAGTAGTTGTAATTGTTTTACCCTGGATTAAACTTTGAACTGTATCCCATAAAATATTACTTCCTGAAACACAATTTCTTTCTGGTAAACCAAATAGCCATGTAAAACGGACAATCCAGCATTCTTGAATAATAGCAGGTAGTTTATTTTCTACTTCTAACTTATTTTCTCCATAGACAGTATTTGGGCATGGCTCACTTTCTTCATTGTATGGTCCTGCTTCTTTTGAACCATTAAAAATTTGTTCAGTAGAAATAAAAACTAATTTAGCATTAATTTTCTTGCATGCTTTAGCCACATTTATTGCTCCATCAACATTAACAGCTCTTGCCCTTTGAGGATGTTCAATGCAATATTGTTGATTAGGAATTGCTGCTGCATGAATAACATAATCTGGTCTCTCTTTTAATAAATATTCATTGACCACTTTTTCATTTGTTACATCTAATTCTTTTGATCCAGGCGTTAAAACCTGATACTTCCTTTCCCACATTTTTTGAAAGCGGGAACCAAAAAAACCTTTTCCACCAGTTATAACGATTTTTTTCATCTTTACACTCCTTTGTTATATTGTAATTACAATATAACATTGTTTTTAAATAAAATCAATAGATTAAAAAAAATCTATCTCAAAGATAGATTCTAATCATTTAATTGTAAATCAATTTGGAATTGAGCAATGGCTCCATTATATCTAGCAAGCGAATATTCAACTGGTTTTCCATTTTTATCTTTTCCAATCGTTTGACTATATAATATCGGTTCTCCAGTTTCTATCTCCAAGTAAGTAGCAACTTCTTTGCTACTTTTACTAGCTTTGATTATTCTTCTAACACTTTCTACAGGCTGTCCTATTTTTTTCATTGACTCATATAAAGATTCTTTTTCTAAATCATAAGCAAATAAATCTTTATAATTATCATATGGTATGTATGTATCGATATAAACTAAAGGTGTGTTATCACTATAACGTAACCTTATCAAATGAATTAATTTGTCTGTCTTTAACACTTCGCTAGCTTTTTGATCTTTAATAATTTCAAATTGTAAAACTTTTGTTTTAACTTCCATATCTTCAGCACTTAATTCATTATAATAATTGGTTAATTCTGATAAAAACTTACTTAAAACTTTAGGCTTTGTTACTACCGTTCCTTTTGATCTTTTTCTTTGAATATAACCTTTAGTTGATAATTCTTTATATGCTTGACGAATTGTTGGTCTACTAATTTTAAGAAGCTTTACAAGTTCATCTTCTGGAGGTAAACGATCTCCTTCTACAAGTTTGTTTTCTTTAATTAGTTTTTCAATATAAGTATATAATTGATAGTATAAAGGAATAGCTGAATTTTTATCAATAATATTACTTTGAAATAAATCATTCATCTTATTTACCTCCTATTGTTATTACAATTTTACTATATTTTTAATAATTAAACAAACTCAATTTAATAAATTCTTTTATTTATTAAAAGGATTTTGATCAAATTTTAAATAATCTAACGCTTCTATTCCAAATGTAGCTTTCATAAAACTGTTACCATCATAACTATTATTTAAAAAATTAATCTCATTCCATTTAATCATTGTCTTCAATGGTAGAAACCAATATTGATTACTTAATGATAAACCATAATTATTCATTATTAATTTATTAATATTGTCTTGTTTTAGAGTATCTAATAAATATTTTAAATTATCACGAAAAGAAGAAATTTTTCGATCATTCAATCATTTATACATTACTTTATCAATTAAATCAGTAACACAGCTTTTTAATGATAAAGGAGCATAAGCAAGATTAATTACCTCTTTTATACCTAAATATGATTATATTCAAAAACTAAAACTTCTTTATTATTCATCAATGTAAATAACAACTTCCCCACCTCCTAATACATATAACATTCTTTAAAATATTTTTAACTATGCTAAATAATAATTATAATTCCTCTTTGCATACGATTAATATAATATGATAAACAAATTAATGATTATTCTGCTTCTAACATCTCTAAATAGAAATCTAATCGCTTATGCCAATATATTATTTTTCACATGATACTCATCAAATGCATTATAATAAGCAACTCGATCTGCAAATTTAATATCAATTGGCAGATATCCTACTTTCATCAACACCAGATTCACCAATAACCTTCCTGCTTTTCCATTTCGTTAATAAAAAGATAAACTCCTTTAAATTCAATATGAAAACGTGCTAATCGTGTAACTATATGTTCTTAACTATTTTGACAACTTTCCAGTAATTGTTCCATTTTCGGTTGAATCAAATACGGCTGAACTAGCTCATGGTTTGCTCCCATTATTCTTACAGGTACCCGTCTACAAACACCTCAATCATCTCTTTTATCAGCTAACACTAAATAATTTATTTGTTTAATAACGCGCTCTAAAATTGGTGTACTTTCTTTTACCAACTCTCTTACAAAATCAAAAGCTTCTTTATGTCCTACGGCCTCCATATGATCGTTGAGCGATTTTTTATCAATCGTCAATCCCCGCAATACCATATCTGTTTCCCAAAAAGTAAGAGTATTACCTTCAATTGCATTGGAATTATAAGTGTATTCAACGACAAACTCCTCAGCAAATTGCTCAATCTCACCTTCTGTCAAAGGTCTTCTAGCATCAAGCTCAATTTTTTTCTATCAATAATATCCCATATATTTTCTGTTGTTTTAATTCGGCAATCTTTCGGCTTCTTCGCATCTATAGGAATTTTCCAACTACGTCCTTCACGAATAACGCCTGATATTTTCCTTTGAGAGCACAATGTACGTACTCTACTATCTGAAATCCCCCATTTTTTTTAAAGCATGTTTAACTGTAATGTACACAAATTTATACCTCTCTTTACAACATAGTATATCTTCTTATCGGAACAATACAAAAACAAGAATCAAATTATTAACTAACTTTTTCATTCATCTTTCTACATTTACAACAAAGCCTAAATATCCTGGCTATATGGCATTTTTACTACTTATTGTAATATATGTGCTTACTTGAAATCTAGGTATATTAAAATAAATTTTATGAAAAAAAAGAAATAATATTTCTATTATTTCCCTTTTTGTCTAATTATATAATTATTTAATTAATTGTAAAGTTTCTGTATTAGTTGAAAACTTAGTTAAAAAATCATCATACCACTTTTTCATTTCTTGCATTTCAGCATATTGTTCAAGTGTTGGTGTTCCCTGTAAGATTGTATCATCACTGTACTGATAAACAATTAATGTTTCTCCATTAGCTGAATAACCACATGTTCCTTGACTTGGAATATACATATAACCAGTCTTATTATCAAGATCAAATTCAGCATCTAAAACCATACATAAATTATTCATAACAACTATTTGATAAGCTTCGTTCGAACTAATAATTTGTCGCCCAAGACTATCTTTTTCATAGTTATAACCATTTTTCTGAATCGTTTCTAGTACTTTACTTGCTTCTGCTTTAGCATCTTTAATTAAATTAGTACGTGTTTCCTCATTAAAATATCTTACAGCCCATTGACCAAATAAGTCTGCTGACAATCCCAATCCTTCAAAATTTTCTTGATATGCTTCATAAGCCTCTTTTCGTCCTTTATCACTAAATTCTTCAAGATCATCTTCATCTACAGCAAATTCACCATCTTGTAATCGAAGATATAGCCATTGACCACCTACATCTTTGTTTGGTTTTACCTCAATACTTTTAATATCTTCAGCAGACAAAATTTTATTCACATAATAATCTTTTGGAGTTTCTTCAATATCAAAAATCACACTAAAACTCATATCAGCAAAACTAAACTTCCAAAATAATCCAATATTATCAAAACCATTATCTTTTAAATCATTTTCTTTAACAATTTTTTCAACATCATCAATTGTTTTAGCCATTTCAACCTTTTTATTATCACCGCACGCAGTTAAACTAAGACACATAATACATACTAATAATACTTTAATAAATTTTTTCATCATAATATCCTTTCCCTCTTTATCAATTAACTAATTATATTTGTTTAAATCTAAATATAGCTTTTTATTAACAAAATATTTTTATTTTCCCTTTATTCCATTTATCTAATTTTAGATATAACAAAATTAATTATTTGATAACATATTATTTATTTACTAATGCTTTTTTAGAATAATTTCCCTTTCATTTTTACTCTAAAATCAATATTATATTACGATTTAATAATTCTATAATCACCCTTTCTAGTCTTGATACTGGATAACTCTAATATTATTATGTCATATTATTAATATGCATGCAACTACAATATTATTTAATTAGACTTTCTGCTTATTCCAATAATTCTCTATATTTTTTTCTCTTAATCCTTCGCCTATAACAATTATAATATCTTGCCCTACTTTGATTGGTTTAATAGAAATATCATGATGTGTTGCATTTAATTCAATCCATTCATTATTTGATAATTGCATAAATCCCTTGATTCTAAATATTTTTCCACATGAAGCATCATTCATTAACTTTTTAACTGTATCATATAATCTCTCTTTGGATATATGCACATTCATAAAATAAAGAGATGTGAATGCTTTACTTTGTTCAAAACTCAACTTCACATAATTTTCAGATACATATCCACAAGATAATATATCATTAAAATCTTCTTCAATCATATTATCCCAATTTTTACATATAATTTCATTTTTAAGCTGTCGCTTACATTGAACATTCTTTAATGCATCATTTATATGATCAATTGTATTTTTAATGTCATCTTTTGATGCTTCCTGACTTCTACTTAAAATAATACGACCTGCACTAGCTACCTGTGATGCCAATAAATAATCGGATTCTTTAGATAAATTATTTTCCAATTTAGCATCTACAATTGCCATAACATTACCTATTTCATACCATTTATCTAGTGGTTCTTCATAAAGAACATCAAAAAATTCATCTACATCATATATACCTGATGGTTCAATTAAAATGCGATCATAACCTAACATTCCCATTGAAATCAACTTAGTTTTAAATCTTCTTCGATGAGTTTCTTGATCACATCCTCCAGATATCATCTCTAGTTCACATTTATCCCCCATCACATCTTGAAGAAGCATCATATCAACATTAACAGCTCCAAAGTCATTTTCAATGATACCTATTTTATAACCTTTTTCGATTAGATAATTAGCATATTTTTTTATAAATGTAGTTTTGCCTGAGCCTAAAAATCCCGTAATTAAATCTATTTTTATCATTGTTGTGTCCTTTCATAAATTTAGTATTTAAAATTATTCTTAATCCTTTTTTAGTTTAAACCTTCTTTATCAAAATAACAATGATTATACTAAACCCTTGTTATTTTTAGTATATATTTTGATAAAAAAAGATTCCCATTCTTTTGTTATAGATTTTTTTAAATAACTATTTCACATTTATTACAACAGCATAAAAGTGTCATTGGAAATGACACTTTTAAATTATTTTAAACTACTGATTTTCTGTTGTCACTGGTGCTGCTTCCATATTTTTTGGTAATACAAGATTAAGAATGATTGCCACCAGAAATACTACCGCAACACAATTTTCAGCAAAAATATTTTGAATCAATTGTGGGAAAATATTAAATATCTCAGGAACTTGAGTGAAACCAATACCAGTACTTAAAGATAGGGCTGCTATTGTTATATTTCTTTGCGAATAACCACATTTACTGATCATCTGTAATCCACTTACGACAATAGTTCCAAACATCATAATCGTACAACCGCCTAATACAGCATCTGGTAAAGTTGCAAGCAGGACCCCAAATACTGGAAATACTCCTGCAAGAATCATAATTAAGGCCCCTAATGCAATAGTAAAACGATTGACAACTTTTGTCATTGCTACAAGTCCAACATTTTGACTAAATGATGTAATTGGTAAGCACCCAAAAACAGAAGACAAAGCACTAATAAAACCATCACATGCAAGAGAACCAGAAATTTCCTTTGTAGTAACATCTCGGTTAAGACCAGAAGTCGCTAGTGCAGATGTATCACCTATAGTTTCTGTAGCCGATACTAAGAAAATAAGCACTACAGATAAAATAGCATCAGCATTAAATTCTGGTTTAAATGGCATTATTGATGGTAAGGCAATAATAGAAGCATCCTTAAACCCTGAAAAATCTACTACTCCCATGCAAGCAGCTACAATATATCCTACTACTAGTCCAAATAGAACCGATAATTGCTTCCAATAGGATTTTGCAAAAATATTAAATAGAATACAGCAAAGTAATGTTATTGTTCCAAGAATCCAGTTTGTCGCAGAACCAAAGTTACTACTTCCACTACCTCCACCAAAAGAAGCGGCCCCTACTGATAAAAGAGAAAATCCAATAGCAGTAACAACGCTGGCTGATACAATTGGCGTAATCAGCTTGATCCAGTATTTTGCAAATAATCCTAAAATACCTTCAATAATTCCACCAACTAAAACTGCACCAACAATTGCATTATATCCATATGTTGGTCCTAAATAACAAAAAACAGAAACAAATGTAAAACTAATTCCCATAACTATAGGAAGTCCTGAACCAATTTTCCAGAGAGGAAAGAGTTGAATCAAGGTTCCAATTCCAGCTATAATCATGGCACTTTGAATCAACATAGCACTATCTTTAGAATCAAGTCCACTAGCTCCTGCTACAATGATAATCGGTGCAATATTAGCTACAAACATCGCTAATATATGCTGTAGACCAAATGGAATTGCCTTACCAACAGGAACTTTTCCATCAAGCTTATAAATATTATCAACACTTCCTGATTTATTACTCATAATATTTCATACCTTTCTTTTATATTTTACTTTCTAAAAATAATTTTTCCCGTTTTAGGATCCATACTTTCTACGATAGCAAGAGATTCTAAACGATATCCAAGATTTCTAATTACCCGTCCCCCTGACTGGAATCCTTTTTCAATCGCAATACCGATTCCTTCTACTGAAGCTCCAGCTTGTGATACAATAGAAATCAATCCCTGTAAAGCACAGCCATTTGCTAGAAAATCATCAATAATTAAAACATGGTCATCAGGGCCTAAAAACTTTTTAGAAACAATGACCTGATTTTTACATTTATGTGTAAAAGATTCAACTTCAGCTATATACATATCGCCTTCAATATTAATACTTTTTGATTTCTTAGCAAAAACAACTGGTGCATTAAAATATTCAGATGCAATACATGCAATTCCTATTCCTGATGCTTCGATAGTCAATATTTTATTGATATGTACATCAGCAAAACGCTTTTTCCATTCCTCTCCCATCTGTTTAAAAAGCTCAATATCCATCTGATGATTTAAAAAACTATCAACCTTAAGAACGTTTCCCTCTTTTACAATACCATCTTTTTGTATTCTTTCTTCTAAACAATTCATCCTTTTCCACCCCTTTAATATGTTCATAAATGCATAAAATATTAAATTTGTAATTTAACATTTTATTGAATATTTGAATTAACAGTGTAAGTAAAAAATAATTTCTTATATTCTATTGCACAAAAAATAGTATCAAATTGATATTATCATTTCAACAATTTTCTATTTAAAATGACATAAATTTAAATAGAATTATAAAATATCTGTATTTAATAATACTTCAATTAATTTCATTTTAATTAGTATTTTTGTATTAATAATCAATTGATAAACAGCCTGATTTCTTTATATTTTGTACAAGTTCTTTCAATTCACTTGGAAAGTCTTTATCATCCATGGTTAAAACTTTCTTGCCTAACTGATAAATAATTTCTTTTTGTTTTAAAAAATAATCAGTTTGGTAAAACTTTTTTACTTCTTGACTGCAAATCAAATTTTCTTGCCTCATTTGATTAATTAAACAAAGACCATCTAGAGATTTTACACGACTTAATGCTACATACAATTGTCCACAATCAAATGAATAGGGAATCAAATTTACTTTTTCGTATGTTTGGCCCTGGCTTTTATGTATTGTTATAGCATAAGCTAATTTTAATGGGATTTGTAAAAATGAGCCAATTTTCTTTTTACTAAGTTTATGATCTTCAATTTCACCATCATCATTTTTTGTAAGAATATAATCTTCTATTACCCATTCGTAATAACCGAATTTAACTTTTACATGATTTTTATCTAAACAAACCGTGACACTTTCTTTATCTAATTTTTCAATTTTTCCAAATGATCCATTTTGATAAAGATTCTCTTCTGTATCATTGATCAACACCATCACTCTTGCACCTACTTTTAAACGTAATTCATCTTGTGTTGGTTTATCACTATCTTTGACATCACCGACTATTATTGATTTATAAACTTTTGCTTGAGAAGGAATTTTATTTAATCTTTCATGATTAATTTTATTAGCAACTTTATTAGTTGCAGTTAAAATAATGCCATCATCTATCATTTGATGTTTTGCATGACGATTAAAATAAGCAATACCAGATACATCACCAACCCGAATTTTATTAAGTTCATAAACAAATTCTGGATTACTTTGCCTTACTACTTCTTTTAATTCGATCATATGAAAATCCAAATCTTTCCAATTTGTAGACTCAAAAGCATACCCTTTATTATATTCAGGATACAGTTTCTCTAAAACTTTTTTATCATTAAGTTTCGTAACAGGTGGTAGTTGAAAGAAATCACCTACAACAACTATCTGTTTTCTTGCTAAACATTTTTCCTCTGCTTTCATTATAGTTCTTACAACAAAATCAAATAAATCAATACGACACATACTAATTTCATCAATAATGATAATGTCACTTTCTTTAACAACCTGAGGAACTCTTTTAATATTATGAACAACTTGCGGTTCTGGTGACGCTTGAAAGCAACGATGAATAGTTACACCTTTAATGTTGATGGCAGCAATTCCTGTAGGAGCACAAACTAAAACATTTTTTCCTTGTTTTTCCACTGTTTCAATAAACTTTTTAAGTATAAATGATTTACCTGTTCCTGCCCCTCCTGTTAAAAAAATATTTTCTTTCGACATCATATACTCATATGCTTTTTTTTGATCGTTAGTCAATGAATAATTAGATTGTTTTAATGATTTTGGTTTTATCTGCTTTACTGATTCAAGACAGTTTATTTTTTGAGACTTTTCAGCTTTTATCTTATTTTCACCATTTAAATATTTTTTTGCTTCATCTTCAAAAATAAAACTTTTATACTCTGCTCCCTTATATTTATCTACTTGAACTTTACATTCTTCCCATGATTGATATATTCCCGTTTTTCTTCCTTTTTTTACAGCATAATATTTTCCCATAATAATCTCACCCTCCTTGATAACAGTAAAATTGAAAATAACTCTAAAATTATGCAATTATTTTTAATTTTTAAACATTAACAAAAAATATGCTTTATTTATCAATATTGTAAAGATTTAATCTATTATTCTCTTTTTTTGTATTTATTACATTGTCTCATTTCTTATCTTGTTTAACAAGCTGGTATTTTAAATTTTATATTCGAAATCATCATATTAAAAAATAATAAGGAATCTTTGTGATTCCTTATACACCTTTATACCATTTTTATTAAATTAAAGCTTTGCTAAAATTTCCAATTTTTTCTGGTCTCTTTCCCCATTAAAAAACTTATCTAACACGCTTTGAAATACACTATATTCTGGTTTAGCCAATGCAAATAAGGTCATAGATGATTGTAATTTCATATTATCTGGTGCACCCATCACCACAAATGCATCATTGGACTCCAACTCTAACAATGCCTTTGATATTTCAATTAAATTATTTTTCAGTATTTCATTATCTATAAATGCTTTTACTTCATTTATATCTCTAATTGCATAATAACGAGCAGTGGCACTGTAACCTAGTCCAATAAATTGAGGAAATATAAACCTAATGTCCTTTTTCTACCAAGAACTTATCTCCTGCAAAGCGGTCCAATAAAAATTTTTATGTGCTGTCAAAAAACGTTCTAAATCATTACTCATTTTTAACACCTCCAATGTTATTAGATTATTTCAATCAATAGTTTATTTTACAATTTAATGACATAAATTATAAGGATAAATGATTTCTTTTACAATGGAGATTGGAGGATATATAGATTGGCGATCTCCTTGAATAATATCATCGATAGATGTTTCAAACAATGCACTTAAAGCATATAAATTATCTATACTAGGTACTGAAATACCATTTAACCAACGATATACAGTCTGTATACATGCCAGTGAAAGATAAGCTTGGATATCTTTAGGACTAAGATCATTTTCTAACATTAATTCTTTAATTTTTTCTCCTGTTTTTATTGAATCTATAATTGGATACATACCTTCCTCCTATAAATTAATATAGTTTCTTTTAATAATTATATAGCAAATAATATCTTTTATCTACAATATTTAAATTATTTAAAAATATGAAGTAATATAACTCCATATTTAACAATATAATCTATGTTTTGCACATAACACTATTTTAGATGAAATAGGACACCCACCCATGCAATACATTCTTTGTAAACATGTTGGACATGAATTTTTAAAATAGTTTCTGAAATCTTCAAATTTTTGACTATTCCATGCATCTTCAATAGAATTTTTTCTTAAATCTACGCTCCATTTTTTAGCTTGATTATCAAAACTGCAAGGTAACATTTTCATATCTGCCGTAATATATGCCGACCAGCGTCCACCTTCACATGTATCTAAACTTTTTATATCTAAAGAATGCGTTAAATTCAATAATCCTGGTATTGAACATGAATCAAATCCTATTTTAAAATCAAAAGAATTGTTATCGATCAATGTAAAAAATTCTTTGACTCTAGAATCTTCTAATTGTAAGACATTTTCATTTGTTCCTAAACCAATAGGCTTATGTAATAGAAAAACAACAGCATTAATACCTACAGGAAAATCTTTGTTTTTTAATCTTTCTATAGCTTCATCAATCGTCTTTTGACTTAAAACATAGTGAATATTTGTCTTAACATTAGCTTTTAATAATAAATCTATTGCTTTTATTGTATATGAACTTCGATACCAGCTAATCGCTACTGCTCCACAATATTTTGCACATAAATTAACAATATCTTGATTAAACCCAAAACCAGAAGAAGTAAAATTAGGAACAATATGATTATCATAACACATTTTTAATATTTCTTTAAAATGTTCATGCTGATCAGGATCGCCTCTTCCTCCTAATGCAAATTGAAATGTTCTACCTTTACATTGATCAACAATACTTTGAAAATCTTTTAAAGACATATTATCTTCTTTTTGATATAAACCATTTTGATAACATTGTACATTTGCTAGTACACATTTTCCAGTTATACCATGTTTACAATAGCCCATAATTCCCACATCAATCAATTCAGGATACTCTGACATAAAGGGGTCAATATCCGTTTCTCTACCATCTTTTATAATCCCGCTTCGTAAATAAAAGCCATTTTTTTCATTAAACATTGAAATAAAATGATTTCTTTTATCTTTATGTATCAACATATGAAACCTCTAATAATACAAATTTGTATCAACAGTCGTAAAATTATCAGAACTATTTTCTTCTAAAATTTTCCATATTTTTTTATAAAAGTTTCTAATCTGCCATTCTGGCATATCATCTTCTAATGAAATATATCCAAAATGAATTTTCTTTCCTGATTTTATTTCTTTTTCAATATCATCTTTAAAATCTTCATCAATATAATTATTTTCAATAAATTCGTCAACATTACCTTTTTCATCAAGTATTGCATGACCACATATTATTGATTCAACATAATCAACAATCGCTTCTTTTTGCTTTTGGTTAAGCTGTCCCTTTCTAGCAATAATAAAACTACTGCTGCTTGAATTTGTGACAAAATCTGTTCTTATTTTCATAGTCCTTTCCTCCTTAATTTATAACAATATTATACAAAAAAAAGTGTAAACAATCATTGAATTCAAAATTCAATGATCACTAGAAAACAGCTTCTTTCAATAATCCCTATAAATTACTAAACATTAAAATTTCCTGACAAAAGATTTATCTATGATTTATAAACAAGAATAAAAATCAAATCTATATTAATTATATATGT
>JABLTO010068028.1_pt1 | contig 16348 bp, 15 predicted proteins | sample 7160091 | NCBI WGS metagenome assembly JABLTO01 (sample SAMN14651225, study PRJNA627086) | human gut metagenome | isolation source: feces | host: Homo sapiens
AAAGCTAAAACCAAGTTGGACATGCTACTGCTCGTCGAATGGGTTTCAAGTCATAAATCATTAAAACGAGTAATCGATACATGCAGCAAAAGCATCGTAAATAAAAAATTACTAAAGAAATTTCACAAGCTCGGTATATCGGTAAAGCCGCTGCCTTGCAGAAGTTCATTACCCGAGCCGTTCAATTTACCGGAGTTAGTTTATAGATTTGCAGATTCTAAAACTGTGAATAATTAGTACAACTTTGATTGAAAATTATAGTTATTAATGATATAATATTGTCACGAAAGACTTGAATAAGTGTCTTTTGACACTTATTCGGTCGATTTGTGACATATCATTAACAGAAAGGAATATACGAAAATGGCAAAAAGCGGTCCTCAACTTCATGATTATTATTTTGAAAAATATGAATTGCTCACTATCCAATACCCTTTTAACAAAAAATCCGAATCCGAAAAGAAACACACTTTAAATTTCAAAAATTATAATTTTAGAGATATAATTTTAGATTTTATAAAAGAATACGATATCATAGAGAAATTTCCTGAATATAAACTTACTCAAGATGAGATTGTTGAAATAATAATGTACCTATTTTATCCACACGCAGTATTAGCAAAAAACAGTCTTCAAATTCGTAAACTATTTACACCTGACGATTATGTGCAAAATTTACTAGATGGAATACACGAAGCTGAAATCTCAGTTTCAACCACACCCAAGGATTTTTCTGACTTTTTTGAGCTTAAATTAATGAATGATGCCTTGGAAAATTCATATTTAGACAACAATGAGTCTGAAAATAAGTTTAAAAAGAAGTTTATAAATATTATAAAAAGAAAGCTTAACAACAAAAATAACGATATTTCTACTTTATATAATAAAATGCATGATACTTATAAATTCTTTCTTTTTCAACAAATTTTTAACAATAAAAATAATGACATGATATTTTTCTTACCTGAATATTCAGGACTTATAACTTATTTTATGCTAGTTAAGAACAAATATAAAAAATCTTTGCTCGAAACTACCATATACAATCCTTATACACCTCGAAAAAGTAAAAACGAAAATAGCATTTCAAACTATTTGCTACCTTGGTATGACGAATTATTCAACCAAAATAATTCTCATTATATGGAACTTGACGGTGAAAACAAAATCCTCGAACAACAAATATTAGATATGTATTTTGGTATATCATCCATAGGATATGCGCTAAAACAATTTGATAAATATAAATTAGCTATAAATCGAATTCAGAATATGCCATTAGAAATAGCATATGAACCGCTTAACATTAGTGAGTTTGCATATATCGGCGTTCTTGGATTAAGTGCTCCTATAAAAAGGATCATATCTCAAGCAATATTTGCTGATTTGGATGGTGAGAAAGATCATTCCGAAATTCACAGTCGTATAACAAGTTTTTACGACGAAATCACGAACATATTCTGTTCATTTTTACGAGAATTCTTTAGATATATTGCTTTTCTCAAGACGTATGATAGTAGAATTGCATATGTAGCAGATTTAGAACCTCCAGTTCCACAAGTTACCGATGATTGGCATTATTTAATTTATGATAGTAGTAAAAATTTTAATGTTAACATCGCAACAAACGACTATATCGACTTGCTAAATACCCTTGATTTTCATAAATTATTTACATTAAAAAAATGTCCTCGAGACTTGTCCATAAAGATTATAAAGCAAAATTTAGAAAATTCTTCAAAAGAAGAATTAGAAACATTAGCTTTCTTTTTGTACAATATATGCTTAGAACATAATTGGCCTTTGGAAAAAGATAACGAAATTGATGAATTTTACGATAACTAATAAGAACTAGCAAATTATTGCCACCAACGAATGCCTATATTTTAAGCATTCATTGATGGCAATTTTCGTTTTTTTGAAATAAATAAAAAATATTTTCGGCTTATTTCCGTTCTTTTGTTCAATATTTTGCTTTTTTATCTATTATTACTCATCAAATCACTGGTGTTTTATGTTTTCATTTCCTTTATTTGTGTTAGATATGGTTCATATTATGCTTACCAAATCTCTATTTTTATAATCTCCTACCTTTAAAGTACTCTTGCGAAAATGGCTTAAATATGGGCTTTTTTTAATTTTTCTTCAAAAAACATACTCTTTTTAAAAATTTTTGATTTGAATTTTCTTCTGATTTTTAGCACATAATATTCTTTTTTGCTATAATGACATTGTTCCGGAACATGAAGAGAATTAAAGATGATAAAAAAATAAGAGAGGTGTTTATTTGTGAATTTTGATGATAAAATTTCAGATTCATACGAAAACGATGCAAACATTGATACAAATCTTGACTTCTTTGAGCAGGTCAATGAGTGGGTTAGTGCCGAAAATGTCTACGGAGATTACAATGCTTACGAGGACAATTATGACACTTACGAGGACGAACTTAGAAAAGGGAAGAGGAAGAAAATGAAAAAAGAATTGAAAAAGCACAAGAAAGCAACTAAAAAGTTAAAACGTGAAGTCAAGTCGCTGAAAGCTGATATGGCGCTAACCAAAGATTCAGTAGACAAAAATACTCAATCGATTGACAAGATTCAATCGGATGTCAGTTTCTTGAAACATGCCAGCAAGAAAAAACTGGTATCTGACAATATTCACAACATTATTACTGAACCTGACCAACGCAAACGCAGCAAGCTTATTGAAGACTTTGCAGACTCAATCGAGGAGGAATTTTAATGGAACTTTTTAAAACTACCCCAGACGGTATTGTTAAATGCGGTAAGCGCAGTCAAAGATTGATATGCAATTTTTGTCCAAAAATTGTTGACGTCATCTTTGCAAATAACAATCATAACCAAAAACAAATTTTATGCTTGCAATTAACTGCTACGTTCAAAGGCTCTAAAGTCGTTAAAAATGTTGATATTGATTTTGAAACAATTTCAAAATTCGATTCTTCAAGCATAGACTTGCGTTTTGCTATATCTCCAGGCAAAAATAACAAGGATGATTTCGTTGCATATCTGCAATCGTTTGCAACGAATATCGTTCCAACTGAAAAATTCTATATTGATTCTTTCGGTGAGTGGGAGCATAATGGGCAGTATATTTTCTGCTTAGGCAATATGTTGATTGGGAAAAATATAAATCTTGATGATTATTATATCGACCCTAACATCAGCCAATTTCATATGAACTATACACCTAACACATCACCACAAGAAAACTATGAGGCTCTTTGTCATTTTATGGAGATAGAAGATGGAATTTCAGACGTTTTGATGTTGTACGTCCTGACCTCTCTGCTACGCCCATTATATCACAAAGCAGGGTTCAAATGCAACTATATTTTGAATTTGGTGGGCAAAACTCAAAGCCGTAAAACGACATTGGCTCAGTTGGCAAGCGATTTTTTCTATGATGGGGCCGGCAAAAACTCCAACACTATCAGATTGGATAGCTCCGTCAATTCAATACAAGATTTTTTATCAAAATTCAAAAATCTTGTAGCCATTGTTGATGATTTATTCAGGGACAGTAGCACAAAATCCGACCTAAAATTCAAGGCACAACAGATTTTGCGTCAGGTGGCTGACGGAACAATCCGTCAGAACATACAAACAAATTCTGACATCACGAATACTTCGCTTATCATGACAGCAGAATTATTATTGGACACCGTTTCGGATTTAGGGCGTACACAGTTAGTTTATGTAAAAAAGCCAATTGATTCTGAAAAATTGTCTAAAAGTCAAGCCGAGAAATGTAAGCTATACAGTTTTTATGTAGATTTTCTAATTTGGATTTATGAAAGCTATGACGACATTTTGACATCTTTAAAGATTGACTTTGAAATATTTTTAACTGAGCGTTCAGCTACAAAGATGTTGTACATGCGATCGTTTGAACACTCGTACATTGCAAAGACAACAGCAAAGTATACTTTTACATATGCTCGCGAAAAGAATTTGATTTCCGACAATAAATTCAAATTCATTCAGAAAAATATGGACCAAATCATAGACGACAACTACCAAGTGCAATTAGACACACTTGATTCTATCGCCAAATCGTCCGGAGAAACAAAGTTAAATCCGTCAAAAGCACTGTTTTGTTGTTTAAAATATAAAATTCTTGACCTAACTAATGACCCTGAATGTTTTTTGAAGGGGGAGAAATTATTATACATTCGCACTGAAAAACTTCAATTTGTGTTGAATAAGAAATTTAATTTCCAAAATTCAGTGAAATATTACACCGATTATTTTAGGAAACGAAATATCTTGGTTCAGGAGCGAAACGGTGCAAAAAGCACAAAACGGATTAACAATATAAGGTATTTGGTTATTCGTCTGGATTTGCTACTATTAGATGTTGACAGCACTGAAAGTATGATCGATTTGTTTAAATGATTAATTTGATAGAAAGGACTATTTTTATGAAATATTACGGAATATATGGTAGCAATGGTTGTGGAGTATACACTGATTATGAGAAAGCCTTAAAGGGGTTATCATTTTTACATCGCCGCAACCAAAAATGCTTTTCCAATAGAAGCGATGCCGAAAATTTTGCAATTTTGGGCTGGTCTGAGTATAATTACTGGGCATCATTTTTAAAAAAGTTACCACTCAACTATACTATTTACAATAACCAATTAGAGAAATATCTGTAATTAGTTGTAAAATACTTATTTATTATCTAAGTGAATATATTATACAGGAGGTGGAAGTTATGTCAAAGACATGTACTTACAATATCAAAGTCAACTATGCCAATCGTGACGAGAAAGAGCGTAAATACACAGTCAACAAAAAATTAACAAACGTAATCCTAACAGAATCGGCTGTCGCATACATACAAAACAAATAAAACAAGGGCAAGGTCTAACCTTGCCCCTAAGGAGGTGCAACGATGAATTCCATTCAAAAAGTTGCATTATATATGCGACTGAGTAAAGAGGACCTTGACAAAGGTAATGCCGAGAGTGAAAGTATTCAAAACCAAAGAATGATTCTTGACGAATACGCATCTTCACACGGTTGGGAAATTTACGACCATTATATTGATGAAGATTTTTCGGGCAGTGACAGAAGTCGTCCCGATTTCAACCGAATGATTGATGATGCAAAAAACGGTAAATTTAATATTGTACTTGTTAAAACGCAAAGCCGTTTTGCGAGAGATATTAAGGTTGTCGAGGACTACATTCACAACCTTTTCAAGGAGAAAAAAATCCGTTTTGTTTCTGCACTTGAAGGTATAGACACTATGCGTTCCGATTCAGAGTTGAGCAGTCACATTCATGCAGTTTTTGATGAAACACAGCTTACACTGTTATCGCAGAACATACGCAGAAGCTTTGATGAAAAAGCGAAAAGAGGTCAATTTTTCGGTTCAATGCCACCGTTCGGCTATAAAAAGGATCCGAACAATAAAAATCATCTTATCGTTGACGAGGACGCCGCGCCGGTAGTGCGAACAATTTTTGAAATGGCGGCGGCGGGTAGTACATATATGCAAATCGCTCAACATTTAAACAGTTGCGGTTATCTTATTCCGTCCGAATACAAAAAGCAGCAGGGCTACAAGGTAAACGGTATGTACGACAGACATATGAAAATCGGTAAATGGACTCGTGATATGGTCCGTACTTTTATTGCAAATGAAGTATATATAGGTACGGTTGTAAATCATAAAAGCACAGTTTTAAATTTTCGCACAAAAAAGAAAGGCAATGTGCCAAAATCCGAGCATATAAAAATCCCGAATATGCACGAACCTATAATTGACATGAATCTTTGGAATACCGTACAAGAAATGCGTCAAACCCGTCGCAAAGCCTCAAGCGGAAAAGACGGCAAAAAACACCCTCTTTCCGGCAAAGTCTATTGTGAAAAATGCGGTTCAAAAATGTATAAATGCAAATCGGGCGGTATTTCATATTTCAGATGTTATCGTGCGTCGTCAACCGGTGAATGTGACAATCATAAACGCATACGTCTTGATATGCTTGAAAAAACTATCATTGACAAAATTAATGAAACCATTTCACAGTACGTCAATCAAGATGAATTGAGCGAAAATATTGTTATCATAAATCGTCTTGATAAAAAACTTGAAAGTTTAAAAAATCAACGCTTTAATATTGAAAAAAGCTTGGAAACAACACGCAAAAATTTGCTTAATTTGTTGAAGTCATATAATGACGGTGTGGTTATTCGTGAAATATACGAACAGGCACAAAACGATTATATGGAACAACAAAATGCAACAAAAACAAAGCTAAAAAATATTGATGTTGAAATCAATGACGTGCAGACAAAAATCGAAAATCAGGAGGATAAAGAAGAAATTTTGAAAAAATATACTCATATTGATAAGTTGACTATTCCGATAGTACAAGAGTTTATCGACAGTATTTTTATCAACGAAGTCACCAAAGACGGTCAGCGTAATATTACTATCAATATGGCTATATAATTAATTTTGATTCTATTTTACATCTACTATATTTGTATTCACTAAGAGGTGCAGAAAATTCTGCACCTCTATTTTTTTCTATTTTCAAGAATTTACAGCCGTTCACGAACCATCATCAAGGCATATCCAAGCAGATTTTGCCCTTTCCATTTGTCAATTTGCAACCTATCCGGATTGTTCATTGACAAACCTATGCCCCATATTCTGTCCTTAACTGCACACTCTGCCAAAATTGAGTTATCGGTTGCTTTGAGTTTTGCTTTCAAATCTTCGTTCTGAGAAAATTTTGCAGTCAATCCTTCAAATACAACTATTTGACGAACCCCATTCCAGTAGCTCTCGTTATAATTTGCAACAAGTCTGCCAAAAGCTTTTATTTCAGCCACATCATCTGTTGCAAGTATCTTGTTTGCCATGTCCTTATCTCCAAAACACACAGCTTTTTTATACATCATATATTGTTCCATTGAGGAAAAGTCTACATCATTCACTGTAAACTTGCTCGGATACCAATTACTCAAATATCCGTTTTCCTCATTTGGATTGTGAAAACAAAGAATTGCCATTATATTTCACCAACTTTTTTAACAGCTAAATCAAGTTCCAAATCGTGAAGTCCGCCGTACGCTTTGACCAAAAAATCTACCGGAACTTTTTTTACTACTTCACTGCTTGGAATATTATAATACCATTGATAATATGCGTAAAATTCGCCTATCCAATCCGGCATAAAGCCTTCAATAGCTTTACCGTTTTTCAATTTAAATCCATCAGTTTTGCAAAAATAGTCCCATAATTCCGAGGCACTCATTGTATTCACATAGGCTTTAGCTTCATCAATGCTTCTTCTTGTTTTGCTTGTCATATAAGTGTTGATAAAATCAAAAGTATCCTTATCAGGATAATTCTGTGATACAAGGTCAAAAAGCTTTCCTTGATTTTCAACAACATCACTTAAATATTCTTTCGGATATGCCGGCATTTCAATCACCTCTCAAATCAATGTGCTGAACACATTTGTTACTTTGTTGATGTCCGAATCAACAAGCTCGTGCATATTTTTTCTTGCATTTATATCTCTCTTGTTGTACTTTTCGTTAAATTCATTATAATCAACGCAAATCAATCCATCCTCTATTTTAGTCAGTTTTGAATAAGCAAGTTTAGATTTTATGCAATATTGGATACCCAATCCGCCAAGCGATAACAATTCTTCAAGGATTTCAATATCAATGTTGTCACGCACAAATTCTTTTGCAATATAAAAATATGACGCATTGGCTCTCCACCCTTTTATAACATCATATTCGCTTGTATCAATCCCATATTTCGCAATAAACTTTTTAGACAACATCTTATAACGCCTTGTATCTGCGGCATCTCTATGTTTCATCAGCTCTGCAAGCCATGAAAGAACATTATATTGCTGAAAGTCCAATACTTTCAAATCTTTAGTATCCAATTCAAACTTATGAACCCAACCGTTTGTTTCGTCCGGCCTGCAAACAGCCCATTCTTTAGCAAGTTCAACATTTTCGGTAAGATAAAAACCTTTTCCGTAATCGTGTTTGGTTTCGCCCAAGCCATATTGCGGCACAACAACCTTGTTAAAACTACCGTGATATAAAACTATTTCTCCCATTTACTCTTCCTTCCTAAACAAACATCTTTTCAAGTCATGATTTTTAGTTTTTTCAGTAAAAGTGTAAGTATATATATTATAACACATAAATGTTATTTCTTCAACAATACAGTCGATATATCAAAGTAATATCTGTAGGTTTACATTTGAACAAATCTTGAATATCATCCATATCTTTGATATTTAATTTTTTATACCTGCGAGTGCCAAAAATTTCTTATCGGATTGAATTGCCTGAGTTACAAATTTCCCCTCTTTAAACAAAGCATAAGTCGTAACAGGAGCAGGCACATTTTGTGCCGACTCTTTATCGGTAATATGAATTACTTTCAGCGGGATATTATTTTCTTTTGCAACCTCCTGTACTCTTGGTACCCAATAATATGTAAACGGACATTGGTCAGTATAATAAATAACAAATCCTTTTTCCGATATGTTTGGGTTCTTTGCACATTCCTTAAATTTAGGCGGTTCTGTATTTTCGCCAAAAGGCAAATACATCAAGTTAATTCCTGTATCCGTTGTATCGGCAACAGTAAATCCCTTGTATGTCATATATTTAGGATCTGACAAAAACTCTTTTTTTCTTTTATCCGAAGAAAGTATGCAAACACCCTTTTTCCCTTGTGTTTTTGCGTCACGAATACACTCCGACAACAAATCATTTGAATATCCGTGTCCTTTCATTGCTCCGGCAATCCAAAGACAGTTGATATAAATATATCCGTCCGCTTCAATCGGAATCCAAGCATTTTCAGCAGGAATATACTCTATAAAACACTTTCCTCGTTCCACACCGCGATAAAACACAAGCCCCTCGTCAAAGCGTTCTTTCAGCCATTCCTTTTTCTTAATACTTTGCTTGCCCGACATCGCACAACAAATATGCTCTTTATCTATATTTTCATTTGTTATTCTCATGTATTCCATAAGATTACCTCCACGAATTTGAGATTCCACGTCGTCAAATTATCTTATTAAAATTTTCTTATCCTCGTAATCATATTTTAAAACTACGACAAGAGAATCTGTCAAAAACAAAATATCTTCCGCCTCAGCATATGATTTTTCTTCTATAAGCCTTTTTGCTTTTTGAGTAAATATGTTCATAAAAAATTTTTCCTCTGCATAAATCAATCGTTATGGTCGTAAAAATATGTTTCCGCATCATCTATTCCGTCAAAATCATCTTCGTTATCATAATAAAAATCCTCAGGATCATCATAATCATGTACATTATACGAATCGGAGCTATGGTTTGAATCTCCGTGTGAATATCCGTATAAACGTTTTGAATGTGAAGAACCGGATGATGAACGAGTCGAATTTTTCTCTTTTAATCTTCCGTCACTTGAGAATACATCTGAATTTATAACTTTAGAATCAAATTCTTTTATCCTATATCCGCTATAATTTTCTTCCATAGTTTAAGTCGATTCTTTGCTGACAGAACGCACCGTTCCGTTTAGACAACAAACCACATACCCTTTATCGTACCAATAAAATGTATCATAAATATCATATCGTTCATTGTCCAACACATCATCTTCCTTTGTTCTTTGATATTTATCAGGCTTGCCTAATTGCGTATATTCGATATATAATTCACTCATACCTTGATACGGCAGTTTATCCGCATACGATGCTCTTTTTTCTTCAAGTTTTTGTTTCTCTTCCGCTGCCTTTTTTGCCATTCTTTCTGGCAGCGTACGGAGATATTCTTCTTTAGCTTTTTCTAACTCTTTCTTATATTCTTCATATCTTTGGTTTATTTCTTGTTTTGACGTTTTTATTTCTTCACATAAAACTCCTCTGTAATTTTCAGGTACAAGGTTTATTCTGTCATTCGCAAATTCAAATTGATTATTGTTGTAATATTCCATTGCTGTTATGTAAATATATAAAACAGCTGAATTTGCAAAATAATGTTTCAAATTATCCACATCTTCACATTCGTAGTAAAAGCATAGAACAACGTCCAAATTCTGACCTTTCCAAATTATTATCTTTGTGCTTTACATTCATATCAATAAGCATTTCTTCCGCTCTTGTATAATCGCCTTGCTTTATTACCTCTATCACTTTATTATACTGATTATTCATTATGATAAAATGCACAATTCCATACAGCATAAACAGTATAGCAATACCACAGATTACTGCCATAACCTTTCTACCCTTTGTCCATTCCATATTTATCCCCCCTATCACCGTATTACTATTCGTGTTGTCAAGGGTAAATGAGATATTTTTTAAACAAATAGGATTTATCACTTTACATATGATAAATCCTATTTACTTTATAAGTTATTTATTTGTTAATTATTTTAATAACTCATTATCAATCGCCTTAATCATCGGTTTTTGGTTATTATCCCACAACATCAATTTATATGTTTCACCGTTTACAATCTGCGGTTTTGACAATGGAATAATAATATTTCCGTCATTATCTGCGCTGTACGGCATTATCGAAACAACTTTCAGAGATTGATTACTGTTATAAACTGCTGAATATAATTTCAGTTCCGGCAAAGCATTATCATCCTTCGCTGTGATTTTCAGGCTTATTGCACCGTTATCACCGGTAATTTTCTCTATTGTAAGTTTATTTGCAAAATCACCTAATGCTTCAATATATTCAGAATTTTTAGACCACTTTGCCCAGAACTCTTTATTTGTGTTATCTGTTGATAAAATTTCGGTTACAGCTTCGCCTGTCAAATTCGCATTATCATACCAACCATCAAATGTATGACCTGCTTTGGTCGGTATTGGCAGCGTTATACTTGTACCCTCAGTATAGGTTTCGTACTGCGATATGCTTTCAATTTCACCGCCGTCAAGATGATATGTTATACTGTGTTCTACAATATTTATAAATTCATATGCGACATCTCTTTCGCCTGTAAGTGTAGACAAGCTCAAATTATCAACATTCATATTTCCGTTTTCGGCATACACCTTGACTTCCGCATAAACCGCATTTTCAGGCATTGTTACCGTTTCATTTAGTTTTGTAAAATTGGAAGTTTCAACATTGATTATTGTTTCGTCAAGCTTTTCGCCCTTTGAAGTATATGCTTCAATTGTGATTTTTCCCTCTGCCGACGCGTCTTTTTTTGCATACGCGCCAAACAAATATTTTTGCTCTCCTGTAATCATAACAGGCTCAGAAGAATAAGTTGTACCTGTCTTGTTTCCTTTTATCAGCAGCGACTGATTTCCGCTTGCCTTATTTTCGGTATCGGCATTTAACTGCGAATACACATTACCGCTTTCATCACATTCTTCTATCGTAATACTGTCCACCCATGCTGTTCCGCTTGCAAATCGCATCATTACATTTGAGCGCAGATACTGATACGTCTGACCTGCTTCTGCCGCCGGAGTTTTAAGTATCATAGAATAATCTGCCCAACCGCTACTTGAAGCGGTTTCTGTATTACCTGTCACATTCAGATATGAATTTGTTAATTTATACTGTTGCGCTGTATCAGCCGCGCCGTCCTTTTCTTTATATAGTATAGCCTGATATGTTACTCCCGAAGGCTTGCTTTGTGAAAAATTATCCAGTAGCTTGTAATTTTCTGTCTTTGCCTTCATTGTGATTTTATACGAAGTATTTGGCTTTAATTTTATATAATTATCTGCTGATGACGAATATATGTAATATCTGTCAGATGATGAACCTTCCGCTGCGCTTACAAATTTAACAGATTTTCCGCCTGTTACATAGTTTTCGTTATCATAGCTTGCGGTTACAGCCGTTCCGCCTGTTCCCGTTTTCCAATTGGCTGTGGTCTTAAATGTCATCATATCCGCTGAATAATTTTCGGGTATCGGATTTGGAATATCCGCTGTTGTCCAGCCGGATATTATTCCGTTTGACACTTCTTCAAAATCCGCGTTTTGAAGCTTTGATGATGTAACTCTCACATCGTCAAACCATACAGTGCCTTGCTTTTCTCCATCACTCATACCTCTGCCGTAAATATCAATACGCATATATGATGCCTCTTCGGGAACAATTATGTCTTTTTCGATAGTCATCCAGTCGTGCGTTCCCTTTTGCGTATCGGAAACAGTAACCTTTGAATTTGCTACGCTTGTTGTATTATCTGCTTTATAGAACTCAACGGTCATTTCAGCCAAATCCGTATTCTTAACATTCTCAGTCTTAACAGCCGCTGATACATGAAGCTTCTGCCCCGGTATTACACGCGGTCTGTTGTACTTATAATCCACTCCGCTTTTTGGACCGTTTGTAAGCGTATAACCGTTTTTATACTTATTTATACCTAATGCAATCTTCGCCGCGCCTATTCCGCTGCAACCGTCTGTATAATCATATGAGGTTGTTCCCGCTGACTCTGATGTTGCACCGGCGGGAGCCAAGTCTGCCAACATCCATTTTGACTCGTCATATCCGCTGTTGCGGTTAGTGAAACTGTCAGCAAAAATAACAAGCTCGCCGCCATCCGATTTATGTGATGTAACCGTTATGTTTATCGATTTTGTAGGCTTATTCGCCTCCTCACGCACTTTAGCAAGTAAGGTCATGAATTTTTTAATAAGCTCTGTTTCGTTTTTCTTGTTATCAATATAACGCTTTCTGCCCGTAAGGTCTGTTGTATCTACTACATATTGCATAACAGCCTCATCATTAAGATTTATAAGCGCCTCCTTATTCGGATCTTCGTCCGGCAGCAATTGTGCTCTCTTGATTACCTCTTGTTCAAGCGAGCGAAGGTTTCTAAGCTCCTCCTTTGCAACATAGAAACTTGCAGACAAATCGCTGTATATTTTATCTGCGCGTTTTGCAATCGGCGAATTTGGAATTACTGCCATATTAATTCCCTTCGCAAGTTCATCTGCTGTGTATGGTCCGGCCTTGAAACCGTCCATATCGATGTCGTAATATCCTGCTTCCAATCCATTAACCTTTAGAATTTCCTGATTGAACTCCTTTGTAAACGGTACAATTCTGTTCGCTTCAAAATATTCACTTGATAATGCAAGTGTATGCTTTGACGGTGTATATGTAAACTTGACATCGCCGTTACTTATGCCTGGATTTTCTGCTGCGCCGCTGTTTACCGCCGCGCTGCCATCAGAAACTGTAATTTCAGTTTTGACCGGCTTACCGTTAAGTCCCTGAGATTTTGCCATAATATATACCATTACGAAACTTCCCAAATCTAACGGATGAATTCTGTCCTTATTGTTTATAAACGTTCGTGTATTGTCATCTTTCTGATATGCGTCAAGAAGCTCATACATTGGTGTTGTAAGGTCAATAAAATGGCAGTCGCTATGTTTATCAGTGTATTCCTTCAGCCATTTAACATACTCCAGCATTACTCTGCGTTTATATTCGTGGTTGGCATCGCCTTTGCCGTTTATCACCAGATTATGGTCATACGGCGAGGTTGACATAAGCGTAATATCCGTTATGCCCTTATCTCTGACAGCTTGTATAAATTCTGTCATTTTTGTTTTATAGACTTCGATATTTTCTTCCTCTGTCTGATTGTTTGCAAGACCGGAGTCATTCATGCCATACATGATAATTGCTTTATTCGGCTTAACGCCTGCCTTTTCTGCAACGTCAAATTCTTTGTCTATTATTGCAAGACCTCTTGTAGCAGTATTTCCGCCTATACCCATATTGTAGAATTTTATATTTTCTTCAGGCTTTTTAACGGCATACATTTCTTCAAGCAATGACGCGTAGTAATTAAAGTGTGTGATACTGTCGCCTATTATCGCCACGGTGTCGCCGTCCTTAAATTGCATTGATTTATCCGCCGGAATGTCGATTTTTGCTATCGCCTCCTCGACTCCGCGCTTTATTGTGTCATCTTTATATGTGAAAACCGGAGCGTCAGGATTTACCGAAGGAGATGGAGAGATAGATGGTTCATCCGTCGGCTCCGGCGTTGCAACTGCTTGTGTTTCGGGCGGAGCGGTGGGAGCGATCGCTCCGTCAACGCCTATATTAAACGGTGAAGCAGGCAGTCCTGCACCGTTTGCAAGGTTTGGATTAACCGGCAGCTCGCTGTATGCATAGCTTACATATTTCGGCTCAGTCACCTTGTCTGATGATACCTTAACTGTATTATTTTCAATCGTTGCGTCAGCATCATAATATACGCCGTCTTCGCCGGCAATTTTAAATTCATCAAGTGTTGTCGAACCATTTCTTCCGCTTTCATCTTGGTCGAAAGAATAGTCTGGGTTTAATATTTGAAGTCCGTCAGCCGTACCATTCTTAAATGTAACTGTAATTGTATCTCCGCTCGCCGTTGCTCCATCAACCAATGGACCTGAAATTACTCGGCTGTCATTCTTTGTCATACCAAGATAAGCGTTCGCCATTCTCTTTCCGAGAATGTCCTTGCCGAGAGGATGGATAAGGCTTTCACATCTTACATTATGACTTTCGTCATGATGTGAGTCTTTAGTCGTGTCCATACTAACCGCCATGTATAGATTAGTATTTACTTCTTCGTCATTAAGCATTTCACGCTGGATTTCACGCATTACCTGAAAACGCTGTGAACCTGCGCTATCATATTCGGGTTTGTCATTTTTGTACGGAGCAAGCTGAACGTATAAGAACGGTAAAGTTTCATCATTGAATACCGTTCTGTAATTCTTTATAAGCGACTTAAAGTCATTATAATAGGTCTTAAAACCTGTTTCGTTTGAGTTTGCACAGCCTTGATACCATAAAATACCTGCGATATTCAAGTCTTTAAGCGGCGCAATATGGTTATTATATAATTTACCTTTTTCGCTCCATACGTTTATTGCAGAACCGCCTCGCGATGCCTGAATAATACCCACAGGAATATTTTCTTCTCTCTGCACCTCGTCCGCAAAGAATGCCGCAAGCGAAGAAAGTGCAAGAATATTTGTATGCTCAATATCCGTTTCCACACCAGCGGAATTTGTTTCCTTTCGCATACCATCCGATGTGCACCAGTCAATCCATACAGGCACATCATCTGTAACCACGCCGGATTCGGCGCCGGCGTCATCACGCATTTTGAACATTCTTATGTTCTCATTTGCCAGTGCTGACTGCTGTTCAAACAAGCCTTTTTTATAGTATAGTGAGCCAACGGGACCTGTAACATTATTATTTTGCGTTGTTTTCTGGTTCGCCGCTTTCGGCGCGTCATATGCCATATTAGACTGTCCCGATGCCAAAAATACATCGCCAACCAGCACGTTTGTCATTGTAATATCCTCTGCCGATGTTCCGTCAGATACTGTTATTGTATACGGACTCATACCCGCATTCATTGCGGTAAGTTCCGCTGTCCATTTGCCTTCACTGTCAGGCACTGCATTTACAGTTTGAGTATTTGTACTGTCGCTGTCTTCTGTCATTGTTACGGTTACATTTTCACCTGTCGCGCTGTATCCTTTGACAACGTGAGGCTTACCTCTTTGCAGCACCATATTGCTGCTGTAAAAATTGCTTACTGAAAGCGCTGCTTCTTTTACCGTAGTGTCTTCATAAATCTCAACCTCTGAAATATCCAACGCGCCGCCCCAGCTATACAGGAATATGTACCGATAGCTGCCGTAATTATGGAGCTTTGTGTCAAGAGCGCTCTGCGTAAAGCAATTCGCTCCATTTTCTTCGCTTTCCTTAGCGGTATTATTTGTTCTAAGCAAATTGGTTTCATCGTTTCTGACAAAGGTAAAGTTTTGTATATCGTCAATCGTTTCCGCTCCGGCAAATACCGATATAAAATTACCGGTCTTGGTTGATGATGTATTGTCTTTGCTCTGATATGCCTTTATCGTACTTATGGGATATGGTTCGCCAAGGTCAATTACAACAAATTTCTGCGCCGGAACAGCGGAACCGTCTGTTGTATAATCGACATCCTTGTATATAGTGTAGTCCGGCGAACTTACCTCAGATGTGTATTTAAAAACTTTATCGGCACTGTTGAAATCAAAGCGATACATCTTTTTGTCCGACAAATCAATCATTTTTTCGCTCAGCGTGTCGGCAAAAGCTGTCGGTACCGTAATAAGCGACATTACCATGCTTAATGCCATTAACAACGAAAGTAATCTCTTTTTCATCCTTAATCCTCCTCGTATAATATCTTTATAGATATATTTTTATATTCAAAATATCAATCGGTTTGGTAAACCTATGATATAATTGACTTGGTGTCAATCAGG
>JABLTO010175986.1_pt1 | contig 16345 bp, 13 predicted proteins | sample 7160091 | NCBI WGS metagenome assembly JABLTO01 (sample SAMN14651225, study PRJNA627086) | human gut metagenome | isolation source: feces | host: Homo sapiens
AATCGTCCTTCTCCGGATTCACGGTAAAGATCAGCATATCCACCGTAACAGCCGGCTTCTCATAGCGGTTCGGATCATACTGCCGAATAAACTCCGCTTCTGTTAATCCATTTTGATCCCGTACTTCCACCGATCATTCCTCCTTCTTAAAATATAATTCTCAATTTGAGAATTATATTGTTTGAATATGATTATACTCTTTGGGAGAATTATGTCAACCCTCTCTCAAAAATTTCTGTTGCAAATCCGATAAAATAGATATATAATTGATGAACTTTACACGAAAATGCACAGAAACGGAGGAAATATATGAATGAATTTGAAGAATTTCTCATGTTTGCCGCACGTTTTATATTCATCCTCTCACAGAAGATTTACAACACCACATTGGATATTCTTGACTGGATTTTGTATGGGATCCATCTGATTTTATGGTATATCCGGCGCATCTGTCTCCGTATCTCTGTCTCTTCATTTGTAAGAACAATTGATGACTGCATCTTTTTCTTCAAATGTTTTAAAGAAGGATGTCATTCCTGCCGCGCAATGCGTGATCGCCTGCCGCCCCGGTACCTCAGGCGCTGTCGCCGCCGTATTCAGAAAATGTTTTTCTGCGGACTTTTCACCAGAGATCCCCGGAGACGCTTTAGCATTTCCCTGTATCTGCATGAGATGCCGTTGCGCATGTATTATTACTATAGTCTCCGGGACAGCCGGACGCACCATAAGTAATCGGATTCAAGGGACACCGCCGGTATTTGCAGTATTACAGCAATCGCACAGCAACGGGACAAGCCGCAGCATCCGTTCGGGATAGATCCCCTTTCACTCCTGCCCCGGCATCATAATGCTTTACATACACTCATCCAACACCTGGCTCAGCACTCGGATCGACTCCTGAAGCTGCTCGTCCTCTTTTTCATCAAGCTCAATCTGAATGATCTGCTCCAGACCCCCGGCTCCGACAATACATGGCAGGCTTAACGCCATATCGCTGGCTCCATACTGTCCCTCCACCACGCCGGACACGGTCAGGATCGAATGCTCATTTCTCATGATGCATTCACAGATACGGCAAACCGCCATTGCCACGCCAAAGTATGTGGCTTTCTTACTCTCAATGATCTTATATGCACTGTCCTTTACCTGATCGTAGATCCTCTCCGTATCATCCTGATACTCGTCCGGCTGACACATGTCATAGAAGTCCCTCAGATCAATTCCGGACACATTGGCACTACTGAACACCGCAAGCTCGCTGTCCCCATGCTCTCCAATGATAAACGCATGCACACTTCGCGCATCCACACCAAGCTCGCCACCCAGCATACATTTCAGGCGCGCCGTGTCCAGCACGGTTCCCGAACCGATCACACGATGTCTCGGCAATCCCGAGAATTTCCATGCGGCATAGGTAAGAATATCGACCGGATTAGATACGATCAAAAGGATTCCCTCGACGTCTCTTGCCGCAATCTCACCCATGATCTGACGGAATATCTCGATATTTTTGTGTACAAGATCGAGTCTCGACTCCTCCGGACGCTGATTGCAGCCCGCTGTCACAACGATGATCGCACTGTCTGCAATATCATCATAATCTCCGGCATGAATTTGGGTCGGCATGGCAAACGGCATACCGTGCATGATATCCATTGCCTCGCCCTCCGCCTTCTTGCGGTCCACATCCAAGAGGACCATCTCCGAAAACAGTCCGCTCTGCATGATCGTAAATGCTGTTGCTGCTCCTACATACCCACAACCGATAATTGCTATTTTTCTATTATTCATGTCTCTAACCATACCTTTCTACGCTCTGTGCAAAAGCACTTTAATCATTTCGAATTATTTCGCATGGTTAGTATTCCCATAAACAGACATTTTATGACTGCTGTTTATGGGAAATAAAATAACAAAAACCATCCGGGAATCTTGAAACAGATCCACAGATGGTTTTCATCTACATTATAAAATTATTACAGCGCTCCGGCAAAAGGTTCGAAAAAGCTTCGCTTTTTCTCACTCGCGGGCGCGTTCACATAGCGACCAGCCAGTTCCCTAGTGCAAACACCGATATCTGGCTGATCACTATGTTCACTTTTGCCTTCGCGCACTTACATCTTTGCCCCGCATTTGCTGCAGAATGCGGCTCCCTCCGGGATTACTGCACCACAGTGTGGGCAGCATGCTCCGCCCTGCATCCGGACAACCTCGTCCTTCAGATCAGCGATCTCACTTAAAAGTGAGCTGACATTGGCGATCTGCTCATCAGCGATCTCGCCTTCCTTCTGCATATCGTAGTAACGCTTTCCGAGTGCAATGTACTCTTTATTCAGTGCATCCTCTTTGGATTTGATATCGAGCTTGAGCTTCGCTACACCGGATACTTCCTTCGCCTTCTGACTTACATCTCTGCCTGCGGTAGTCAGAGTTTCCTTCATACTGTCAAAAAATGCCATATTCATTACCTCCCTGAATCCTTTTGAATCCAACTGATATTGTGGATTGCTTCATTGCAAAGCAATCTCGTAATCCTACATCATATTATATATGATTATCTGGAAAAATCAACGCTTATCTCCGGCTTCTGCTTCTCCCGGTATCTCCGGACAATGCATTGAAAATCCTGTTATTTATTCTATGATCACACCACGATGCTCTACCGATGTCGAGAAGACGATCAGTGTATTCGTCCTGCCGTACTCCTGGAGCTCGCCAATAAACTGATCAAGCTCCGAGGTGCTCTGGAACAATACCTCCAGAAGCATCGAATAATCTCCGGTCACACAATTGCACTCCACAACATTCTTACACTCCTTAATATATGGATAAAACTTCTTCTTATCCTGCGGTGTCACCTCAAGATTGATAAACGCTTTGATGTGATATCCCATCACCTCCGGATTGATCTGCGCATGAAACCCTTCAATATATCCTTTATTTACCAGAGTCTCGATCCGGGCAGATACTGCCGGTGAAGACAAATATACCTTTGCGGCGATCTCCTTGAGCGGAATCCTGGCATTTGCCTGAAGCATCTTTAAGATCTCAAAATCAATATGGTCTAGTTCGTTCTTTTTCATATTCCGGTACCTCCCCGTCCTTCTCTGTCCTGTTTTTGGTACTTTGCTTAATTTATTTGTGTATAAACGAGCAAAACGGCGTAGTTTTCCAGAAAACTACGCCGTTGTATAAACAGAATATAGCATATCTATTTCATTTTGTCAATTTAGCCTACAATTCGTCTTGCACATGCCGGCTGGTTGTAATACATGCTGGAGGTTGTGATGCCGGTACGGGCTGACTGTGCATGAACAACACGTCCACCACCGATATACATTGCCACATGACCAACACGTCCGCCGTGCTTGTAGAAGATCAGGTCGCCCGGCTGTACGTTGGAAAGGCTTACGCTTCTTCCGCATCCTGCCTGTGCTGCTGAGGAATGTGGAAGGGAGTAACCATACTGACCATAGATCGTCATGGTAAATCCGGAGCAGTCAGCACCGTTTGTCAAACTTGTACCACCCCATCTGTATGGATTGCCGACAAACTTCTGTGCATAGCTTGCGATATCTGATCCTGTTGATCCACTTGCTGATGCCGTACTTGATGAGCTTGAACTACTGCTTGATGATGAGCTGCTTGAGCTCCTCCGTGAGCTGTAGCTGCTTCTTGATGAAGTAGAACGTCTGCTTGAGCTGCTTCTTGATGATGAACTGCTGCTTGCACTTCTGGTAGAACGGGAAGCTGCAAGAGCGGCAAGTCTCTGTCTCTGTGCTCTCTTCGCAGCCAGCTTTCTGCGACGCTCTGCTTTGATCTCAGCCATGGACTTTGCATGCTTGAATCTTACATGAAGAGTAACATACTCTTTACGAACATAACCCTTGGTATCTCCATCAATCTCGATCTTGTACCAGTGATCGGTTGACTTGATCACATCATAATTTTCTTCAATTGGAATCTGTGTTAAAATTTTTGACTTGATATCTGCTTTCTTACGAACATTCAATGTGACAACAGATGTCTTAACACGAACATATTTCTGTCCATACTTACCGATCATCTTCTTCGCATCATCACCGATCGCAAGATAACTCTTCTTAATATAACCTGTTACATTGCCGGAACGGATCTTTGCCCAGCCGTTCTTGGTCTTTAATACATCTGCGGAACAGCCCTTGTAAAGTCTGCCGACGATCTTACTGTGGGTGTTTGGCTTTCTACGCACATGTACATAGTCACTTGCTGTAGAGATTGCCTTGACATCCATATCTGTCACAAGACCCTTGTCCACACGCTTGGGCTGATCATTCTTCTTCGGTGCTTTCTTCTTGACCGGCTCCGCCGTTGCCTCTGTGGTTGCCTCCGGTGTTGCAGATACGGAAGCCTCCGTCGCTGTCTGTGCCGGCTGTGAAACCGATGAATTTATAATAGAATCCTTATTACTAGATGAAAACTTGTCCAGAGAAAGAGAGATTCCTGCCATATTCAGTTCACGACAGATATTCGCTGCTGTAGGAACGACAAACGTTACGGCAAACCCTGCAATCAGTGTTGCTGTAAGTCCCAGACAAACTGCTTTCCTTTTAAATCTTCTCGACTTTAACATATCCAAAATCCTTTCTGTAAATCGTACTTCTTAATTCTATGTCTTCCTTATTCTGTATAAAGTTCTATGTCCATCAAAATATTACATAATTGTTACACGTTATTAACAATTATAGTAACACCGCTCTAATTTGTCAACCTGCATTTTGTGAATTTTTTAAGAAAATATTACCGTTTTCTGTGCATATTTCACGAATAACATGCGAAAAGTCCTACTTCCAATCGAAGCAGGACTTTCTACCCATGTAGATATATTGTTATATATTTCCAGTATATTGTGTTCTACTTGTGTGGTCACTTCCGAAATATTTCGGTAACTTCCGGCAGCTCTGCACTATTTACGTACAATGACAACCTGTTTCGCTGTGGTGTACGGATCCGTAAAATCAACCTGTTTCCGGCGCTCCTCCGTGATCGTCATCCCTGCCACGCCGACATCTGCCATCTTACGCTCTACGTTTGCCAGAATGGAATCGAAAGCTGTATCATTTATCTCAAGATCCATATCAAGCATATCGCAGATAGCTTTCATAATATCCACATCAATGCCGACAACATTTCCTTTGTTATCTTTGCTTTCATAAGGAGGAAACTCCGCATTTGTCACCATGACCAGCTTGCCACCGGAATGCTTTTTCTTTTGCCATTGATACGCCGTCTTCTGCTCACCCTCCTGCAGCCATGCTTGCCGGATCGATGCAAGTGTTCCGTTCTGCTCGAGCTTTTCCAGCGCCTCATTGATCTTGTCACGCAGACCGGTCTCTTCTTTATTGACAGCGATGCCGTACTCTTCCTTCGCATACGGTTCCTCAAGGATCTTCACATCACTATACTGCGCCGCAAACACCTTCGCCGGAGCATCATCGATCATCACAGCATCAACAACACCCTTGCGCAGAGCCTTGACCGCATCAATGCCCTTGTTAAACTGCTTCGTTTTGGCATTCTTGATATCACTGGCATAAATATCTCCGGTTGTTTTCATCTGAACACCGATCGTCTTTCCTTCCAGATCGTCCAGCGAGCGGATCTTATCCGCCTTTCTGCCGCAGCCTGTAAACAGCATACAAACCGCAAGCAGCAATATCCATGATCGCTTCATTTTCATCCCTGCCTTTCCCATCCTGCCTTACATCACAATCTGATCGCGTCCTCCGTTTTTACCAACATACAGCTTTTCGTCTGCCCTCTTGATCACCTTTTCATAGGACTCTCCCGGAGCACTCTGTCCCATACCAAATGTCATTGTCACCCGGATGGTCTGATCTCCATAGCACACCTGCAGATCCCTGATTGCCTGCTGCAATTTGTCGATTCGTTTTCTTGTCTCCTCCAGATTCATACAATAAATTACAAGAAATTCCTCGCCGCCCCAGCGGCTTGCAAAGCCATCCTCACCGACATTTTCCCGGATCTGTGCAGAGATTGTTGTCAGCACCCTGTCTCCTGCCGCGTGACCGTAAGTATCGTTGACTTTCTTGAAAAAGTCGATGTCACACATCACTGCTGTGTATTCTGCACGCTGTCCCACCAGCACCTCAAGCATTTGATTGCCGCTCCGGCGGTTGTACAATGCTGTCAGCGCATCCATTTCCACCAGCTTCTGCAGATTCGTCCGCATCTTATCGGCGTATATTCCGATATCTCCAAGCTCATCCTTGCGGTTGCGGATCCTCTCGTCAAGCGTCTCCCCGAGCGTGCCCTCCGATATCGTCTGCAGAAAATGATTGATCGTGTTGATATCCCGGATCACCCCGGAGGAATATTGTCTGGTGCAAAGCATCGCCACCAGCACTGCGACCAAAGAAAACAGGACAAATCCCAGCAGCGTTCTCAGGATCTTCTGATACACAAGTGTCAGCTTCTTGCCGGCAAATACCATTCCAACCGGTTTGTTTCCATCATTCTCCAGCGCCTTGTAATAACCGATGTATTCCGTCCCATCAACATCGACATGATCAGCATAATAATCCTTTCCTTCTCCGAGAACCACATCCGTCACTTTCTTCTCCGCGCTGGTGCCTGCCGCAGAAACACCGTATTGATCCTCAACCGTGGTAAGGATACGGGTTCCTCCCCAGAATATGGTAGTATCAATGCCCGACTTTTCCTTGACCTTATACAGCATCGTGGAGTCAGTGATGTTCATATTGCCCTTCAGCAAAATCCCGTTCTCGTACTGATAATCACCCCGCACGGTAAGATCCAGGCAATCGACCATCATCGTGGTCGTGGAAGCAAGCTCGTCCCGGATGCTCTGACTGTAAAAATGATAAAACAACAGCACTCCGATGCTCAATACAAATACAGTCAGGATCACGGTCGGTAATGTCACCATCAAAAGCAGGCTTCTCCGAATACTTTTTCGTTCTCCGCTCATAGCCTCCCCCCTTCATCTGTCACCGACAGCTTCTCTGCCGGACAGCGTTTCGTAAACCCCCATGCCAAATACTTCGTTTGATCGGTCAGCTCAAAGCTGCCGCACCCAAATTAATTATCCGAGAAATACTTCTGGTCATAACCGCTGTTTGATGTGCCGTTCGTCGGATTCTGACCATTCTGTTCATAACCGTTCTGATCGTAACCTCCCTGCGTCTGGTTATTCCGGGTATAACTATTCTGTTCATAACCATTCTCGTTATAATCATTCTGTGCCTGACCGTTCTGCCCATAACTATTCCGGTTATAATCATTCTGTGCCTGGCCGTTCTGCCCATAACCATTCTGTGCCTGACCGTTCTGTGTATAACCGTTCTGATCATAACCGGCGTAATTGCCATAACCTCCGTTGCCGTAGGTATCCTTGCCGCTGATTCTGTGATAAAGCGCCGCATCCGTAGCTGCGATATATGGTCCCACCCAGAAAATATAGAGAATACCAAGTGTGATTCCGCTTAACAGAACCCAGCCGACAAAGGAGATATCCAGCACAAAGGTATCCCACTTATTGCCTTGCATCATTTCCTTGCTTCTTGCAAATATTTCTCCGCTGCTCATTTCCGGATGCTCCGCCAGAAGGTACGGCACCATGCGGTACTCATATGCCTTGATCACACCCGGGATCACAAAGAGAAGACTCCATAATCCAATAAACAGAGATTTCAGAAATTGTGTTTTCACACAGTTCCAGTAATTCTGCGTAAATCCGTCTGCGATCAGCCCAAGCTCCGGATCCTCTGTCATACTACGGCTGAAAAAGCCCCTGCAGCCTACCTCCAGAACATTAAATACAAAGACACTAAGAGCTAATGCGATCACAACGACGACAAGCACAATGATCACAGCGATCATTGCCACCTGCATATTGATCCCTTCAAACATGGAGCTTGCACCGCTTCCTGCAGAGTTATCACTTGCAGACCTGCTGCCGACACCGGAAGCCCCTCCGCCTATCATTGATAAAATAAGTGCTACCAGTACCATTTTCCAATAGTACATCTTCACTGCCGCTTTCGCTCTGATTTTTAATTCCGCTCTCGTCCAGCTCATCCTGTGTTACCTCTTTCCGCGCTCCTTTGCGCATTTGTTTTGTTCACATTTTCAATGCAGTCGAAACCACTGAAATGTCTGTTTTTCAGCATCTGTTTCTTATATTATATAATACCCTATCAGATTTGCACAACTCATTTTTACAATTAAGTCACAATTTATTAAAATTTACCATTTAATTTCACAAAATATTTCCAAAAATGGTATTTCATTTTTCGGTAATTTGTTATAATTTGTAATAGAAGAGTTAACTTTACATATTATCTTTTATTTGTTTCCCCTTTATAAAGAGGTCACCCACTTCCCCCGGGTGACCTCCATTTTTTGTCTTTATTTTGTCTGATCAAAATACCACTTGCCTGCCGGCGAGAGATCGCTTCTCGTCCAGCCGCTTGTCTTATTGCAGGAGCTTTCGATCAGAGCAGATGACTCATTCTTATTGCACAGACTCCATGCGGTATAACTGATATTGTACTTATCCAGAAGCTTCATCCACTTGCGCGCAGACGCCTTATCCAATGCGCCGTTACCGGATGCATCGCAGATGCTGAACTCCGTTACCATTACAGGGAGTCCCTTTTTGTGCGCTTTCTTGAGCTTATCCTGAATCCATTCCTTATGCGTTGCTGCATAGAAATGAAGCGCATACATCACATTCTTACTCCTGAGCGGACTCTGTGCCACAACGTCCACATCCTGCGACCAGGTCGGTGTTCCGACAACGATCACGGCGTTCTTGCTGTACTTTCGGATCGTACCGATAATGGTCTTAGCGTATGGCTTGATATGCTTCTTCCAGGTGACGGCACCGTTCGGCTCGTTGCAGATCTCGTAGATCACATTGTCCTGACCGGCGTACTGCTTCGCCATCTTTGCAAAGAACTTCTTAGCCTCCGCCTTATGCTTGTTCGGGTTGCCCTCGCTGAGCACATGCCAGTCAATGATCACATACATACCAAGCTCTGTGGCATACCGCACACCCTCCTGCACTTTCTTGACAGCCTCTGTACCATAGCCCTCGGACTTGTTGGTGTACATGGCAAGACGGATCGTATTGATGCCAAACTTATCCCGAAGCGTTCGGAATGCCTCCTTGTTCACATACTGTGGGAACCACGCAATACCGTGTGTGCTGACGCCCTTCAGACGAAACTTCACATTCCGGCTGTCCATCAGATCGGTTCCCGATACATGGAGTACCCCATGCTGCTCAACCGGTGTTGCATCAGCCGCCCTTGCCGTTGTAGTCAGTGATGCCTTCCTTGCCGACTGCACCGCGCTGCGGGTCCGGTTCATGCCAATGCTCTTATAGCCTGCCACTCCAGCTGCCACCAATACAACTGCAAGTAATCCCCACATCCATCGCTTTATTTTCTTCATATCCCTTCCCATACCTTTCTCTTGGTCGTAGTCATCCCGCCGTTTACTGCCCTGACAGCTGCAGACGACTTTCATTTTACAAACTTCGTTTGTATACATATACATTATATACATACGCATCCTGCTTACCTCTCCCGGAATACCTCCGGAAAAACCTCCTGCATCAACCGCTGATATCCGTCTAACCGCTGTGTTTTGTGGATCCTTTTACGAAGCTTTCTGCCATCCGGCATACTGTCCGCAAGAAAGCCCCACAGCTCCTTCATCTTGAAAAGCACCGGCTGCCCCGGTCCATATGCCTCACAGTACGCCCGGCATACGGCATCGGCATACTTCCCGATCCGGGTAATATCCCCCGTCACCGGCTCTCCCTTGATCGCAAGTGCCAGCTCCGGATGCGCCAAAAGTCCCCTGCCGATCATAATGCGGGAGACCTCCGGAAAACGGGTGTGGATCCGCTCGTAATCCTCCACCGAACAGATATCACCATTATAGCACAACGGCATACGACAGCGCTTCACTGCCTCTGCAAACATATCAAGATTCGGCGTATTCTTATAATAATCCTTCTGCACCCGCGGATGAATGATCAGCTCCTCCACCGGATACTGATTATAAATATCGATGATCTCCAAAAACTCCTCGGGATCATCAACACCAAGCCTTGTCTTGATCGATATCTTAAGCGGACACTTCTCATAGATTTCCCGCAGAAAACAGTCCAGCGCCACCGTCCTTGCCAGAAAGCCGGAGCCTTTCCCCTTGGACACCACGGTTCTTGCCGGGCAGCCAAGATTTAAGTTGACCGTGTCATAGCCAAGCTCTGCCATCTGATCTGCAACCCGCAGAAACTCTTCCGCACGGTTGCTCATGATCTGAGGAATCAGACATCCCACCGAATTATTGTCCGGCAGGATGTCTCTCATCTCCTTGTTGCGCAGCCGTCTGCTGTCCGTCGCTGTGATGAATGGCGTAAAATAACGGTCAATCCCTCCGTAATATGTTTCATATACATTCCGGAACACATATCCGGTAATACTCTCTAAGGGTGCAAAGTACACCTGCATTGTCATTCTCCTCTTCTAAACAGTATGCACCGCCTGTGTCTGTTCTGTATCTATCAAGCCGATTCACACACTGTCTGTATGATCTGAAATGCAATGCTCCCCCTTACCTCTACTGTACCAGCTGAGCCGGTGGAGTGTGAAGGATCTTGCGGACCGGAAGTACACTGACAATCATATTGACAACAAACATTGCTACGATCAGCAGCGCTGCCATCCACCACGGGAACAGCAGATAGATCTGCAGAGACGGGATTGAACTGATAAACTTGATCACGCCGCTTGTGATCAGGATCGCCGGGATACAGGTGTATGCCGTCATCATCATCATTTCCAGCATATACGCCTTCAGAATGCTTCCCGGAGCAATTCCGATCAACCGGTAAACCGTCAGTTCCTCGCTTCGTGCCATTGCATTTGACTTTATAGTAAAATATATCATAATCAATGACAATACTGCAACTGCAATTGTCACAATATAACCTGCATTGAGACCGCTTTCCTTCTGCTCTTCCAGATACTTGTCAATCTGCAGCTGTGCATTACTCTGCGCTTTGACCTTAAAATATTTCCGGTAATCCTCTCCGTGCTTCTTGAAATACTTGATCGTTCCCTCCACATCGTCTGTGTATACCTGGAACTGCTTTGCATCAAGCACATACCGCATACGGATCTCCTCACAGCGCTCCTTCGGAAGAACATACTCCGCGCCGCTGTCGAGCGGACATTTACCGACGATCTTACACTTGTCTAAGTTCAGCGTCTCCTCCGCCTGATCCGTGATCATCTCACCGCTCGACCACCGTGCCTGAAACTCATAGTCCTTATATTTATCCTCATCGACAAGAATCTGATTGCCCGTAAGCTTGACATCGCCGTACTCATCCGGATAAGTCTCGCGAAGCTCCTCATCCGTCATGATCTTTTTGTCACCGTAGTTCATGCAGAATGCCACATACGGGCTGACGTAAACGGTCGGCTCCTTCGTATCGGACACTCCTACGATCTCGATCTGAAGATTGGAGATTGTCGTCATAACTTTCAGGCCAAGCAGGGATTCCTCATTGTTATAAAGGGATGCGACAACATTTCCAGACTTCTGGAAAGTTGACAGCAGCCATTTGTCAATGACCATCTCCTTGCGATTCTTCGGAAGACGTCCGCATACAAGATCCTCCTCCTTTAACACACTGTAATCTACCGCAGAAAAATCATTGATCTTTGCATTGACACGCTTGAGCTGACGGAAACCGTTGTATCCGATGTTCAGTGTTCCCTGCTGTAATGCATTGTATTGTATCTTCGAGGTGAGCGTTTCCTGATAATACTTCTTCAACTGCTGATTCAGCATATCCTGATCTCCCTCGATCGCTTCAAGCTGAACTGTCACATAATGGGAATCCTGTGTAACAACGTCCTCCTGATCGAAATTGTGCTGCATCATATAATCCGCCAGTGCAATAACCAGAAGCACCGAGGTCGCCAAAAGGATTCCTACAATGAACCTGTGCTTTTTGCCGAGCATGCGTATATTCTCGCAGGCAAGCTTCCAGATTTCCTTTGCCGGAAGTCCCATACTGCGCCCCGCCTTCATCTTCGGCAGATCATAGGTTATCTCCTCTGCCTGGCTCTGATCCAGCTTCGGGCGGTTCGCATCCAGCATCACGCAGCCGGATTCCTCGCCGGTCAGCATCAGCTCAACATCGTCCTCTGTCTGGATATAAAGCTTTCCATCCTTCCACGCCAAATTGATATGCAGCTTGCCCTTTTCCTGCTCCGGCATCTCCTCCGGATCCGGCATTTCACGATACAGGGACAGATTGATAAACTCATCATCGATCTCCTGCCGCTCCATATCTTTCAGATAAATGTTGGCATCGTCCATCTTCTGGTATGCGCCCTTCGCATCATTGGCATAATCCTTTACGATCTCACCATCGCGGATCTCAATGATACGATCGGCGAAAAACTTTGCAATGGCTTTTTCATGAGAAACTAAAATCACAAGACATTCCTTGGAAATGCTCTTGAGGATGCTCATGGTGTTGAGGGTATTTTCCTCATCGAGGTTACCGGTCGGCTCATCGGCAAGAATGATATCCGGTGATTTCACAAGTGCTCTGGCGATCGACACGCGCTGCTGCTGTCCACCGGAAAGCTGCGACACGCGTTTCTTTTTGTAGCGCGCCATTCCAAGGGCTTCCAGCACGTAATCCACACGTTCATCCTTCTGCTCCTCGGTCAGATCAAACACGTTTAACGCCAGCTTGACATTATATGCCACCGTGTAATCCTGCAGCAGATAGTAGTTCTGGAAAATATAACCGAACTTCTGATTTCGGAGACGCTCGACCTTTTTCTGCTCATATTTCCTAAGGACGACATCGTCTACCGTAATGGTTCCGCTGCGAAATGTGTCCAGACCACCGATCGTATTTAACAGTGTGGTCTTGCCCGATCCACTTTCACCAAGGATACATACGAGCCCCTTTTCTTCCATTTCCAGACTGACTTCCTTCAGCACATGGTTCTCGTTGGACCTTCCTTTATTAAAGTATTTATCGAGTTTATCTATTTTTACCATTTCTCTTTCCTCCATTCTGCCATCCCTCCGATGACCGAAAATGCATCAGTGTCAGGGCAGTCGCCACAACGGCTACCGCCAGATTATATACAAAGAACCATAAAAGACTCCATACACTCTGATATTGCCAGATCCGGTAAACTGTCGCACTCCGCAGCCTCAGGAATGCTGATGCCGCAAACATCACAACCGATGCCGACACATCCACAAGGATCAACTGTATGTATACATTCAGCTCCAGCGGGCGCTGCCGCATTCCCATAAACCGGAGTGTCTGAAGCTGTCCCTGTTGCATGCGGATGATCTGACGCAGCAGGAAGTACATCATGCACGACAGAATGATCAGGATCGCAGCGGAAAACGAGATAATATATAACCGCTTCATGACCTTGCCCGCAATGTATGTGGTCGCGCTGACCTGATATGTACTAATTGCATCATATCCCATCTCCTGAAGTTTTTTGATCACCTTCGCTGTCTTCGTGTAATGCGAAATATAAACACTTGCCTGCGTCGTCTGCTCCGGATATATCTCATCAAACAGATCCTGACTTACCTCGACAAACTCACCGCCCTGGTCGATCAGCTCCAGATCGACATCCAGATAACCGTTATTAAAGGTGTATACCTGTGCCTCCGTTGTATCCTCGGTCTCATCCACAGAAACCACGCTTCCGCCCTCCGTCTTCGTAATGTGAAACGGAAGCCGCATACCCGAAAATGCACTATAGACATTGAGCTGATCGCCATTGGAGCCGGTAAATGCATCCATGACATAATTCTTGGATACTCTCACATGACGCCCCTTCAGATCATCGGAAACGATCGGATAAAAGGAGAAGCTCTTGGTATATTTTCTTGACATCACATCCTGATCATAATCCATCTTGTAGCTATAGCCATCCAGTGCCGGACATAGCATATGGCAGAACTCAGGATCGAAATACAGCCGGCTTCCCTCGCGGTCACACACACCGACCACCTTCATCTTAAACCAGCACTTCTCTCCCTTTGGCCATATATTTTCACAGGCAAAATAGTAGGTTTTCTTCTTTCCAAGTAACTTCGCATCCTCAGCGGATACGAGAATCTCCAGCCTGTTTTGGGGCATCCTTCCCTTGACCAGATCGTCCTCTGTGATTCCGGTAGTAGACCGCATGTAGGACGGATTCTTCATCCGTTTCGATACGTCATACTGAATATCATTGACATAGTCGTACAGATCCACGTCCTCCACATATTTTACCTTTTCAATCTGTTTGCGATCCTTCTCTGTAAGCCCGGAGCCATCCAACCGGCGCACCGACAGCCTTCTGTCGTTTTTCTGCAGAAATGCCGAGGTGTCATATTTCCTTGTAATACGGTCGTCTTTATAAACAAACAGTTCTCCGATAAACAATGCAGAAAGTCCTGCCATTGTCAAAAACAATACCACGATAAAAAATGTTCGTTTCTTTTGATATTTCAGATCGCGCAATGCGAAAAACATCGCTTCCCGCAGATCGGAACATTTTCTTTTTCTGTTATCCTTCTCCATATCGTCCCCCCTTTAATACACACCCCCGCTGCTTCCTCTCTGCCGTCTGGTCCGGCAAAGCCCGGAAACTACGTGGTCCGCAATGTACGATTAAAGAAAAATACCGTCAAAAGCATTAATATGATGTTGTATGCCAGGAATCCCACGATGCCGATGATGCTGTAATAGAACAACATATTCCTGATAAATGCGACGCCTGCCTGACGCAGGATCAGCATCACGATCAGCGTCACGATAACTGCCGCGATACCATGAACCCCCATTTCCTGATATGTAATACGGCATAACTGCTTTCTGCGCATTCCCATAAAGCGGAGTACGCTGTAATCCTTTTTCTTGATCTTGAGGATCGAGCGCACGATCAGGATCTGAAGAATTGCCAGAATGATCAGGATCATGCAGGAAATTCCGATAACCTCCAGACGCTTGTAAACCTTATCCTGCATATACCTGGTGCTGCTGACGCGGAGTGTGCTGACGGCATCATATCCCTTCTCCTTCAAGGCACTGATGACTTTATCTGTCTTGCTGTAATTGGCAATGTACACACTCGCCTGTGTTGTTCCAATATTGTAATAGTCTCTCAGCTTCTGGTAAATAGCAGGACTCACCTCGATAAAGTCTGCTCCCTGCTTGCTGAAATCCTCCACATACTCAATGTCAAACTTAATGCCATCTTCGTTATCCCCATCTTCAGAATCTTCGGAAGAATCCTCTTCGTAGCCTGCGGCACTCATATTCTGCTCAATGGCATCCTTCAATTCCGCATCGATGCCGCTCTTTGTCTGCTCAATATGAATACATCCCTGTCCCACAAATGCCTTTTTTAAATCATTTGGAATGAGTCCATAACCGGTCGATGGGATCTTGTAATTTTCGGAGACGCGCACCTGATTCTTCTTCAGACCATCGCCAACCACGACATACGCCGGCTTAAAAGTTCCGTTATACTGATTATACAGGGCATCCCAGCAAAACTGCGTCCACACAACGAACCGGTCCAGTCCGTAGGTCAGCATCTCGCAAAGCTCCGGATGAAAATATACCTGCTTGGTATTGTCCTTCAGAATACCGACAATTTTAAGCTTCTGATAACAGCTTACGCCTTCCTTCCAAAGATTATCGGAAGAAAAATAACAGGTGATCTCACTGTTAAGCTTCTTGGAATCGGAAGTATAAAGCACGATCTCATTCCGCTCCTTTGGCAGACGTCCCGCTGACAGATCCTCCTTGGTGATCGCTGTGGAGGATTTCATGAAATGTGACTTGTCTAACAGCCGCACGCCCTGATCATTCTCCTCATCGGAGTCATCCTGTACATTACTGATGAGTCTGGTCTTGCTGCCATATGCCACCTCATAATCCTTATCCTTCTCAATGTAATAATTGACATCATTGGCATAATCACAAAGATCAACCTGATCAACATATTTGACGCTGGCGATCGCCGCCTGGTCCTTCTCTGTCAGCACACTGTTGTCGGGATGCCGTACAGAGAGACGCTTGTCATTCTTCTGGAGATATGCGCTGGTGTCGTACTCCTTTGTGATACGGTCATCGGCATAGACTAACAGCTCTCCGATAAACAGAAAGGATACGACTGCCGTAATCAGGAAAAAGGTAAAGAAAAATCCCGCTCTTCCTTTCTGCATCTTAATATTTTTTAATGCGAAAAAAAGT
>JABLTO010081118.1_pt1 | contig 16337 bp, 9 predicted proteins | sample 7160091 | NCBI WGS metagenome assembly JABLTO01 (sample SAMN14651225, study PRJNA627086) | human gut metagenome | isolation source: feces | host: Homo sapiens
GGATGCTCCATTCCTCAGTTGAAAAGTCGTATGCCACCTGCAGAATGAAGAATATCAGAAGGGAATTGTAGATCCGGAATCCTTTACACAGACCTATGATGAGTATATTGCCAAACTGTCAACCGGACGTGTACTTGGCATGATTGACCAGTGGTGGGATTTTGCTTACACTGCGGGAGATGCAATCAAGCAGGCAGGGCTGGATGCACAGGGATGCGATTACATTCCGCTTCCGATTACCATTGATGAGAGTGTCAAAAACCAGTGGCACTGTTCCGGCGGTGTGTTAAATGTATCAGACGGTCTTGCGATCACCACAAGCTGTGAGGATGTGGAAGCTGCACTGCAGTTTGTAGATGACCTCCTCTCACAGGATATTCACAACCTGCGTTTCTGGGGAGTGGAAGGCGTTGACTATAATGTGGATGACAACGGTGAATTTTACCGCACAGAGGAGCAGAGAACCAGAGCGGTTGACACTGCATACAAAGCATCCCATACCTGTACCTATTCTTATTTTCCGCAGTATTCCGGTACAAGTGATGACGGAATCAATGCGAATAAGCCGGATGGACAGGCGAATGAATTTTTTGACGGATTAAATGATGATGTAAAAGAAGCATTTTCTGCTTATGGCGCAGAGACCTATGTGGATATGATCGGAACAAATGAAGCTCCGGGTGCATGGTATCCGATGTGGTCCTATTCAAACAGCTTCACTACCGATACGGAAGGCGGTATGGCATGGAATAAGATCGGTGAGATCAAGCACGAGTATCTCCCACAGGTCGTGATGGCAAAAGATTTTGACGCGGCATGGGCAGAGTACATGGATGCATACAACAGCTGCGATCCGGGTGCGTTTATCGGTGAGTTACAGACAGAACTTGATAAGAGAATGGAAGAAGCAGCGAAATACGAATAACACATAAAATGAAATTGGAAACAGGCAGATGCAAGGAAGATTTCATCTGCCTGTTTTTTTAAGGAGTGGGGTATGGCTTTGACGAGAACAAGATCCAAAGAAAAAGAAAATCAATATAAAGCAAAGATCACCTGGAAAGAAATAAAGAGACAGAAAGTTCTGCTGTTCTGGAGTGGTGTGATGGTAATCTATGGCATCATTTTCTATTACCTTCCACTGGCGGGATGGGCGATGGCGTTCCAGAATTATAAGCCAAAGCTTGGAATTTTCCACTCTGAGTTTGTGGGACTGCAGAAGTTTCAGACCTTATTTTCGGATATGACATTTATCCGTGTCATCCGGAATACGCTTGCGATGGGTGTGATAAACCTGGTTGTGACATTTGTGACAGCAATCGCATTTGCCATTCTTTTGAATGAGATAAAATCACATGGCGGGAAAAAGGTTGTTCAGACCATCTCTTATCTGCCACATTTCCTGTCCTGGATTATCGTAACGGGAATTCTGCATGATATGCTCTCGGGAAGCGGAATCATCAATGAGATATTGATGAATCTGCATGTGATTACACAGCCAATCAATTTTTTTGCACATCCGAATTATTTCTGGCCGATCGTCGCGTTTGCCAATGTGTGGAAAGAGACAGGATGGAATGCCATTATTTACCTGGCAGCCATCACATCCATTGATCCTTCTTTGTACGAAGCGGCTTCCATTGACGGTGCGGGAAGATGGGCAAAAATCAAATACGTGACACTTCCGGGAATCAAACCAACGATTATGATTCTTCTTTTGATGAACGTGGGAAATGTGCTGAATGCCGGATTTGAGATTCAGTACCTTCTGGGAAACGGACTGGTGCAGAAAGTGTCTCAGACGATTGATATCTATGTACTTAAATGGGGTATCAGTCAGGGAGATTATTCCATTGGTACGGCTGCAGGTATCTTTAAGAGTGCGGTAAGTATCATTCTGATTGTCATTGCAAACCAGATTGCAAAGCGCAACGGAGAAGAAAGGTTATTCTAAGGAGGGTAATAGCATGCAACAGCTGGCAGGAGCAAATAAAAAAAGAAAGAGAACAGGATCCGTTGATGCATTTCCCATTGTGAACGGAATCATTATGCTTGTGATTGTTGTAATCACATTATATCCGGTGCTGAATACGCTGGCGATTTCATTAAACGATGGCACGGATGCATTGCGTGGCGGAATTTATCTGTGGCCGAGAAAATCTACATGGAAAAATTATATCACGGTATTGCAGAAAGATAATCTGATTACCGGTGCATATGTCACGGTTGCGCGAACAGTTATCGGAACAGTGCTGGCACTGGCTGCAAACGCGATTCTGGCGTTTGTTGTCAGCAGAAAAAGATTTCTGTTTAAGAGAAGCCTTTCCCTGTTCTGGGTCATTACAATGTATGTGAATGGAGGAATGATTCCGACATTCCTGCTTTACAAAGGACTCGGTCTTACCAATAGTTTCTGGGTGTATGTAATTCCGGGCATGGTAAGTGCGTTTAATATGCTGGTAATCCGCACTTACATGAATGGTATACCGGACAGTCTGGAAGAATCCGCACAGTTAGACGGTGCCGGATATACGACAATTTTTCTAAAGATTTACTGTCCGCTCTGCAAGCCGGTATTTGCGACGGTGGCATTGTTCGTTGCAGTCGGACAATGGAATTCCTGGTTTGATGCCATGCTGTACAACCGCATGAATTCTGATCTGACGACGCTGCAGTATGAGCTGATGAAGCTGCTGTCATCCGTCACGAATCAGGGAACTTCGGCAGAAGCCATGAAGAATGCAGTGGGAACCGTTACACCGACGTCAGTCCGCTCTGCGGCAACGATACTCACGATGCTGCCGATTATCTGCATCTATCCGTTTTTACAGAAATATTTTGTCACCGGTCTTACACTCGGTGGCGTAAAAGAATAATTCCATATAAAAGCGAAGGAGCGTATGCAATCCCATCTTGCCGGTGTCCCTTAAAAACAGTATAATTGACTGGAAAAGAGGGAAAACAGATGAAAAAGAGACTGGCAGAAGGAATGACCTTAATGGTACTGCTTCTGGTGCTGTGGAACATGGCGGCACACACAGACCGCATGGCAGAAGCGCAGATAAAGCATTTTACGGCTTTTTTTCCGACGGAGGGAAACAGCCTTGAATATGGAAATATCATGAAAGCGAAGATTGCAGAGGTGACAGGAGCAGAGTGTGAAGAACTCTGGCTGTCCGGTCAGACCAAGGAGCAGGCGCTCAATTCATACATTGCCAGCGGCAGATATCCGGACTTCATACAGGGGGAAAAAAACTTATACGAAGCAGAGGCATTGATTCCGATTGATGAGTACTGGGAGGAATATCCCAATATCCGGCAATACATGACGAATGAGCAGTGGGATATGCTGCGCCAGGAAGACGGACACATTTACTGGATTCCACAATTTGGGGTGACAAATGGAAAAAGCAGCGATGTGATCCATGACGGGGAAGCATTCTGGATTCAGACGAGGGTTTTAAAATGGGCAGGATATCCGGAAGTTCATACGGTAGAGCAATATTTCGATCTGCTGGAGGCTTATGTGAATGCCAATCCCATGATGGAGAACGGAACCAGGAATATCCCATTTACGGTTCTTAGCGATGACTGGAGATATTTCTGCCTGGAGAATGTGCCGCAGTTTCTGGATGGATATCCCAATGACGGCTGCTGCATGGTCGATCCGCAGACCTTTCAGGTGATGGATTACAACACGACAGAGACGGCGCGGGCTTATTTTGAAAAATTAAATGAAGAATATCGTAAGGGAATACTGGATGCGGAGGCGTTCACAAACAGCTATGAAGAGTATCTGAATAAGCTGTCCACCGGAGCGGTCCTTGGAATGGTGGATCAGTGGTGGCAGTTTTACTATGCGATTTATCCGGCATATGACAGACAGAAATTGAGTGAGCAGGGATGCGATTATGTACCGCTTCCGATTACGATGCAGGAGGGGGTGGAGAACCAGTGGCATGTCGAGAGAGCGGCATCTATCGATACGTCCTCCGGCCTGTCGGTTACGGTCTCGTGTGAAGACATAGACGGTGCCTTGCAGTTTGTGAATGATCTTTTAAAGCCGGAGGTGGAGATTCTGCGTTTCTGGGGGCAGGAAGGAACGGACTATTGCGTGGATGAGGAAGGGGTTTTCTATCTGACGAAGGAACAGTCAAAGCGTTTTTCGGATGATCTGCTGGCATCGGACTATTTCTGCTATTACTCGTATTTCCCGCGTTGGGAGGGAATGCTTCCGGATGGGAAAAATGCTTTTTCACTGGAATACCAGCCGGCAGAATTTTTAAAAAGCCAGCCGGGGGACGTCCAGAAATGTCTCAGGGCGTATGGCTGTGAAAGCTATGTGGATATGATTGGGAATCATAAGGCACCGGGAAACTGGTATCCGATGTATTCTTACGCTACATCGCTTTCTGATGCCACAGAAGCAGGAATGGTATATGAGCAGATCAATGAGATCAAGCACGAGTGGCTTCCGCGGGTTATTATGGCAGAGGATTTTGATACAGCCTGGCAGGAATACATGGATGCATACAATGCCTGCAGTCCACAGATTTTGATGGAGGATCTGCAGCAGGAGGTGATGCGCCGCATCTGCCGGTAGAACCTTTCATTCTATACGATATTCTCACAGAAGATCTTATAGAATGGGAGGTTTTTTATGGGGACAGAACTTAACCAGGCGCTGGTGCAGCAGGTACTTTCGTTTGCGCCGGAGATAACGGAAGAACGGCAGGCGGTGAAGGTGTGGGAAGATGGGACGGTAGAATTCTATCTGTATGCACCGACGGCTGAGACGGTGGAAGTGGCGGGTGTGGGCGGTTATTTTGATGCGGCGCCGCTTGCACTCCTGCCGGATGGAAACGGAGGGTTTTACAGGAAGATAGAGAATTTCCCGCGAGGAATGCACTATTATCACTGGTTTGTGGACGGAGTGAAACTGTTTCATCCGAAAGCCGGTTTTTCTTATGGCTGCTTTGAGACAATCAACACATTTGAGGTGCCGGAGCGCGGAGCAGAATTTTACTATCTGAAAGAGGTACCGCATGGAACGGTGCATCTGGCAAAGTACGCATCCGGTGTAAACGGTCACCTGAAAGAATGTTATGTATACACGCCTTATGGAAGCCAGAAAGATCCCAGCCGGCGGTATCCGGTCTTATATTTACAGCATGGTGTCGGTGAAAATGAGACGGGATGGATCTGGCAGGGGAAGCTGAATTACATCATGGACAATCTGATCGCGGAGCATAAATGCAGGGAAATGATCGTGGTGATGAGCTGTGATTATGCGTTTATCGAGGGTGAGGAGGCAGTTTTCTTTCCCGGGGATTTTGACAGAGAGCTGATGGAGGATCTGATTCCTTATGTGGAAACACATTTTCCGGTAAAACGGGGCAGAAATTACCGGGCACTGGCAGGTCTTTCACTGGGGTCTGCACTGGCGGCAAGAAGTGTATGCAGGCACCGGGATAAATTTTCGGCACTTGGAATGTTTTCCGGGGTATCGCTTTATGACGCAGAGAGGATCTGCACGGATGAGGCAGAAAAACCGGATGTTGTGTTTTTCTCCTGCGGGAGCAGGGAAGAGGAGATTTCGCGCGGAATAGAGGATATCTGTAAAAAAATGCGCGAATCAGAAACGCTTTGCGTAAAGAAAGTATATGAAGGCTATCATGAATGGCATGTCTGGAGAAAGAGTCTGAGAGATTTTGTGCCGCTTCTGTTTTGTGGCGCAGAGACTGTGGAAGAAACGACATCTGCATGTTGCATGGAGCGCCGCCTGGATGAAAAACAGCTGTTCGTCCAGAGCATGGAGGAGCAGATGCTCTTTTTTGATCCGGTACACCGGCAGATCCGGTTTGAAACGGATGCGCAGGGGAGACCGGCAGGGAAATATCCAAAGACCATACCGGGCGTAAAAGTGTGCAGTGACGGCACGGCAGAATTCTATCTGGAGGCACCCGGTGCGGCTCGTGTGGAAGTCTGTCTTAAGGAGAAGCATGAGATTTTGGCTGCGTTAACGGAGCAGCAGCCAGGAATATGGCGAGGAAAAATAGGAGGACTTTCTGCCGGCTATCATGAGGTACATTTTATCGTCAACGGCGTGGAGACGATTCATCCGGAAGTTCCGGCAGGGTATGCCGGATATAACGGACAGGGCAGTTTTGCATGCAATTATTTTGAGATTCCGGAACCGGAGTTCTGGTATCCGCAGCTGGCGGATGTGCCGCATGGCATGCTTCATATGGAATGGTACCGGGAGGAAGAAAATGGCGGATACCGCCTGTGTTATGTGTATACACCGGCAGGATATGAGAAGCATGCAAAACAGAGGTATCCTGTTCTTATTGTGGAGAGCTTTCGGTGGGAGAGCGAATGTGTGTGGATTCATCAGGGGAAAATCGCCAACATGGCTGACCGGCTTATCGCAGAGGGAAAAATGACGGAAATGATTCTTGTGATGCAGAAGTGCAGCAAGCGGAAAGAAGCGAGGATTCCGGAGGAGATCATTCAAAAATACCGTGTGATACCGGGAGAAGAGCATCGGGCGATGATAAAGGCACAGGATGGATCTGACTGGACATCCCGCAGACATCAGCTGGCAGAGCAGCTGAAGAACTCTTTCCGGTAAGGAGAAGGATTGAAAATATGGAAGAGATTATATTTTGGATGGAAGATGCAGCAGATTCCGGGGTAAAGAAGATAGCGGATAAAGTTGCCGGCGATGTGGAGCTGGTAACGGACAGACGCCCGCGGGTGCTGTACGGCACATCACAGGAAGAACTTGCGGATGTGGCAGAACGGGCAGAGACTGTGATTGTTCCGGCTACGGTTGGGAAAAGCAGACTTCTGGAGCAGATGGAGGAAGAAAAGAGAATCGGTCTGGAACAGATCCGGGGAAAACGGGAGTGTTATGGCTGGTTTTTTCTGAACGATCCAGAATGGCATGGAACACAGATTCTTCTGATTGCAGGGAGCGATAAGCGTGGAACAATCTACGGACTGTTTCATCTGTCAGAACTTCTGGGCGTATCTCCGTTTGTCGACTGGTGTGGTATCAGGCCACCTCACCGTGAACATGTGGGGCTTCGTGCATCGATGGCGTGTGTGGCGGGAGAGCCGTCTGTAAGATACCGCGGTTTTTTTATCAATGATGAATGGCCGGCATTTGGAACATGGTGCAACCGGCGCTTTGGGGGATTTGGAACTTCGGTTTATGAGCATGTGTTTGAATTGCTGCTAAGGCTGAAAGGAAACTATCTGTGGCCGGCGATGTGGAGCGCCAGATTTGGGGATGACGGCCCGGGACTTGCAAACGCAAAGCTGGCAGACGAATACGGAATCATTATGGGAATGTCGCATCATGAGCCGTGTCTGAGACAGGGGGAGGAGTATAAGTACCTGCGAGGAAAAGATTCGGTATATGGCGATGCATGGAATTTCCGGACGAACCGGGAAGGCATCATCCGGTTCTGGAAAGACGGACTGCTTCGGAGAGGAAAATTTGAAAATGTGATTACCCTGGGCATGCGTGGAGAGGCGGATACGGCAATTCTCGGAGAAAAAGCAACATTGGAAGACAATATTGAACTGCTGCGCGATGTGCTAAAAACGCAGAATGAGCTGATCCGGGAGTGTGTGGATGAGGACGTAAAGCGTGTCCCGAGAATGCTTGCTCTCTACAAGGAAGTGGAAGCGTTTTTTTATGGAAATGATCAGACGGCGGGGCTGATGGGATCGGAAGAACTGGAAGATGTTATTTTACTGCTGTGTGATGACAACTATGGAAACCTCAGGACACTGCCGACAAAGGAGATGAGGACGCATAAGGGCGGATATGGGATGTACTATCATCTGGACTATCACGGCTGGCCCATTTCCTATGAATGGATCAACAGTTCGTACCTTCCGAAAATCTGGGAACAGATGACAACGGCATATGAATTCGGGGTGCGGGAACTTTGGATTGTCAATGTGGGGGATATTGCAACGCAGGAGTTCCCACTGTCGTATTTTCTGGATATGGCATATGATTTTGGACGTTGGGGAAGTGGTGCCGTCAATCAGACCGCAGAGTATACCAGACAGTGGACGAGGCAGCAGTTTGGAAGCTTTACGGAGGAAATACAGGAACAGATTGCGGACGTTCTGCAGGGATATACCAGATTGATACAAAAGAGAAGACCTGAGGCAATGCGTGCAATGGTGTATCACCCGGTGCATGGAAGAGAAACGCAGGATACACTGGAGGAGATTAAACGGATACTTACGGAAGCGGAGCGTGTGTATGCGTGGGTGAAGGAACATGCGCCGGAATACGAAGCGGCGTTTGTGGCGCTCATCTATTACCCTGCGGCAGGAACACTGAATCTGACCAGGATGCATCTTCTGGCAGGGATGAATCAATACCTGGCAAAGCTTGGAGCACTTCGCGCGAATGATTACGGGGATGCGGTAGAACAGTGTCTGAAGCGTGACCGGGAACTGGTGACGGCATATCATCAGATGGATCACGGGCGCTGGAATGGCATGGGAGCATCGGAGCATATCGGATTTGTGCACTGGAATGAGGATGAATGTTTAAACCCTGTGATTCACCGGGTACTGCCCGCGGATAAACCGAGACTGGTTGTGACAGTGGATCAGACGATGCAGCATGCAGAGGGAAGCCCGTGGCTTACGGAATCCATGAAACTGCCGGATTTTTTAGACCCTGCGTGCAGGAGCGCCGGGATCACCCTGTATGGGCTGAGTGAATGTGAGGCTGCATACGAGGTCACAGAAAAACCGGAATGGCTTTCGGTGTGTCCGATGCAGGGCGTGCTGGACGGGAAAAAGCACAATTATGAAAAGCTGGAACTTGTAATGAACCGGGAGCGTTGGGCAATGAACCGGGATGGAAATACAGGTACGTCTGCTTGTGGAGTGCTTGAAATAAAAACGCCTTCCGGCTGCTGCCGGATCGAGATACCGGTATGTGAAAATCTGCCGGAAGTACCGGAAGGTACCTTTGTGGATACGGCAGGTTATATTGTGATGGAGGCAGAGCATTATGCAGACCGGAAGGATGGATATGCAGCGGATGGTAAGCGGGAAGGAAAAAACGAAAAGGTACGGTTTCAATGCATCAGGGACTATGGAAAAACGCGGTCTGCCATGAAAGCATTTCCGGTCACAGCGTATGGTGTGCCGGGAGAAAATGCACCGTATCTGGAGTATCATTTCTGGGTATCAAAGCCCGGCGGGTATGTACTTACGCTTTATATGCAGCCCTCCAATCCGGTGGCGAACGATCAGAAACTCTGCTACGGTGTGCAGAATAACGGTGGTGAGATCCGGATTTATAACGCGGTACCTGAGGGATACCGGATCGGAGATCAGGGAGAGTTCTGGGCAAAAGGTGTATTAGACCAGATACGCAGACAGGAGATTCCGGTTTCATGCAGAAGTGGTATCAACCGTCTGCGCATTTATTCCGTCACACCTGGGTTTGTTCTGGAAAAGCTGTTGATCCGCCCGGAAGGAACGGATGTCCTGGAAAGTTATCTGGGACCCAAAGAGACGTATCACACATAAAGGAAAGAGGAGAAAAGGAGTAGAACGATGGCGGGAGCATTTGAGACGGGAAAGTATCGCAATGTGTTTGCAGAGTACGGGTATCCGGAAGCGGAGATTCAGAGAAGAGTGGAGCAGACATTTGAGACAATTTTTTATGGGAATGAGGAGGAGCGTTTCTATCATGAGGTGGGAGCCGACATGGCATACATAGAGGATACGGGAAACCATGATGTGCGCACAGAGGGAATGTCCTATGGAATGATGGCATGTGTGCAGATGAACCGCAGGGAAGAGTTTGACCGGCTGTGGAAATGGACCCGGACATATATGTACATCGAGGATGGACCATGTAAGAATTATTTTGCGTGGTCCTGTGCAACAGATGGCAGTAAAAATGCGGAAGGTCCGGCTCCCGACGGAGAAGAATATTTTGCCATGGCACTGTTTTTTGCGGCAGACCGCTGGGGAAATGGAACCGGAATATTCCACTATGCAGATGAGGCGCGGGCAATTCTGCGGGAATGCATCCACAAGGGAGAGCCGGGGCATCCGGGGGAACCGATGTGGGACACATCCAGGCATCTGATCAAGTTTATTACAAATTGTAATTTCAGCGATCCGTCTTACCATCTGCCCCATTTTTATGAATTATTTGCCAGATGGGCGGACGAAGATGACCGGGAGTTCTGGAGAGACGCGGCAGAAGCGAGCAGAGCGTATCTGCATCTGGCATGTCATCCGGACACCGGTTTGTCGGCGGAGTATGCGGAGTATGACGGGACTCCGCATGAGGGACATCAGGAGATTTTCGGCAGGCATGACTGGTATTACAGTGATGCGTACCGGACGATTGCGAATATTGCCATGGACTGGCTGTGGTTTGGGAGAGATCCCTGGCAGCAGGAGATTGCGGGAAAATTACAGAGCTTTTACTGCGAAAAGCAGAGCGGACACTGGGATGGTGTGTTTCTGACGGACGGCACGCTTCTTAGAGAGCGGGCGCTGCACCCGGTTGCGGTGATAGCGGTAAATGCAGAGGCTTCGCTGGCTGCGAAGGGAGAAAATGCAAAGGAGTGCATCAGAAGGTTCTGGGAGACGCCGCTTCGGACAGGGGAACGCCGTTATTACGACAATTTCCTGTATCTGTTTGCCATGCTGGCACTGTCCGGGAATTATCGTATTTACTGAATAAAGTTAGGTCATGAATCTGATATTTTAATGTCGTATCTGGTATTCTGATTTTCAAAGGAAGGTTATATTTAATGCAGAAAACCTTAGAAAATCAAAACAGGAGAAAGCATATATGAAATATGGATATTTTGACGAGACGAAGAAAGAGTATGTAATTACAAGACCGGATACACCGGCACCGTGGGTTAATTATCTCGGTTCCCCGGAATATGGCGCGATTATTTCAAACAATGCAGGCGGATACAGTTTTGCAAAATCCGGAGCTAACGGAAGAATTTTAAGATACATCTTTAACCAGTTTGACGAACCCGGAAGATATATTTATATCAGGGATAATAAAAGCAAAGACTACTGGTCGGCTTCCTGGCAGCCGGTGGGAAAGGATCTGAAAACTTACCGGAGTGAATGCCGCCATGGAACTGCTTATACAAAAATGCAGGCGGATTACAGCGGTATTCACTCAGAAGTGAGATATTATGTGCCGCTAGACCGGGCGTATGAGGTGTGGAATGTATGCATTGCCAACACATCTGCAGAAGAAAGAGAACTGACGGTTACCGGGTACGCTGAATTTACAAACAACAGCAACTATGAGCAGGATCAGGTGAATTTACAGTATTCGCAGTTTATTACGCGCACGGTTTTCTGTGGGGATCATGTGCGGCAGATGATTCATGCGAATCTGGATCAGATCGAGGAAGGCAGCGATGTCGATGATAAAATCGTTGTCAGCCGTTTCTTTGCACTGAAGGGAGCGAAAGTGACATCCTGGTGCGGCGACAGAGAGAAGTTCCTCGGAAGATATCACGGATATGGCAATCCGGCAGGTGTGGCAGAGGGAACATTGTGTAACGAGGGAAATGAGAACGGCAACAGCTGCGGAGCACTCAGTACGGTGGTGCGGCTTGCACCGGGAGAGCACTGTGAGTTCGCATTTCTGGTTGGAATGAAAGAGGAACCTGAGGTGGCAGAGATTTTGGTCTCCTATGTGCTGCCGGAGCAGGTCTGTGGAAAGGAATTGCAGCAGCTGACCGATTACTGGCATGGAAAGCTTGCACATTTTCAGATAAAGACACCGAGTGAAGAATTCAATGCCATGATAAATACATGGAACGCCTATAACTGCTTTATGACATTTATCTGGTCGCGTGCAGCGTCGTTTGTCTACTGTGGACTGCGCAATGGATACGGTTATCGTGATACGGTACAGGATATACAGGGAGTCATTCACCTTGCACCGGAGATGGCAGTTGAAAAAATCAGGTTTATGCTTTCCGCACAGGTGGATAATGGAGGCGGACTGCCACTGGTAAAGTTTACACACAATCCGGGACATGAAGATACGCCGGATGATGCATCTTATGTAAAGGAGACCGGGCATCCGGCATATCGTGCAGACGATGCGCTCTGGCTGTTTCCAACCGTCTACAAGTATATAGCGGAGACCGGACATCTGGAATTTATGGATGAAGTGATTCCGTATGCAAACCGGGGAGAGGCAACTGTTTACGAGCATCTGAAGCGTGCCATCGATTTTTCCATGAACCATCTGGGAAAACACGGTATGCCGGCGGGGCTGTATGCCGACTGGAATGACTGCTTAAGACTGGGCAAAGAAGGGGAATCCACATTTGTTGCCATGCAGCTTTATTATGCGATGAATATATTGCGAAAGTTTGCAGAATACAAGCAGGATAAAGAAACGGCTGCCTATCTTGATGAAAAGCAGGAGGAACTGGGAAAATTGCTGCAGGAACTTTGCTGGAATGAGGACCGTTTTATCCGTGGATTTACAGAAGCAGGCGAAGTGATCGGAAAGCGCACAGATCCGGAGGCAAATATGTGGCTGAACCCGCAGAGCTGGGCGGTGATCAGCGGGCTGGCAAAAGCGGATCAGGCAGATATGGCGCTTGAGAGGGTATATGAGAAATTAAACACGCCGTATGGTGCAATATTGATGGACCCGCCGTATCATGCGCACGCCTTTGACGGAGCACTGGCTGTCATCTATAATCCTGGTGCAAAAGAAAATGCAGGTATTTTTTCACAGTCGCAGGGATGGATTATCCTGGCGGAGGCATTGCGGGGACATGGAGACAGAGCATTTACTTATTTTATGGAAAATGCACCGGCTGCACAGAATGACCGTGCACAGATCCGCGTAATTGAACCTTATTGCTATGGACAGTTCACGGAGGGAAAGGCAAGTCCGAATTTCGGAAGGTCACATGTGCACTGGCTCACGGGAACTGCTTCCACGGTTATGGTCGGCTGTGTGGAGGGAATTCTGGGTATGCGTCCGGATTTCTATGGACTGCATCTTTCGCCTGCAATTCCGCATGAATGGGAGGAGTTTGAAGTAAATAAAGTTTTCAGAGGCTGCCAGTTACATATTGTTGTGAAAAATCCGGGACATGTGCAGTCGGGATGCGACAGACTACTTGTAAATGGAGTAAGGATGCAGGGAGATTATATTCCGCAGGAAGTATTGAAAAAGCAGACAGAAATCGTATTGTATATGTCATAAGATGGGAGGAAAGATTCGTGGGAAAGATAGAATTTTTGGATCAGCAGGGAAGCTTCCGGGTGTATCAGCCGGAAGACTACAGTGGATTGTATTTTCCTCTTGCAGGAGACGGTGGGTTAAAATCCTGCATTACACCGACACTCGGCGGCGACAGCAAAAGGGATCAGAACCATTTCCTGATGGAGCCGGTCAGTATTGAAAATCTCCATAACAATAAAAATACAAGAAATTTCTGGTGCCGTATCAAAAACCGGGGATACTGGTCAGCCTGCGGTTCGTCGGCAGAGGCAGAATTTCTGCGGTTTACCGGAGAACAGGAGAAAAGCGTACTGGAAGCCGGATTTATGTGGCAGAAACTGACGCGGACATCCGCAGTCCATGGACTAAAAGCAGAGATTACTTCTTTTGTGACGGTAGACGGAGCGATGGAAGTGATGATGACGGAACTTACCAATATAACAGAGGAACCGCTTGAAATGACACCGATTGCAGTGATGCCGGTCTATGGAAGAAGTGCGGACAATATCAGGGATCACCGCCATGTGACTTCCCTGCTGCACCGGATCTGTACCACGGATTATGGGGTGGAGGTGACGCCTGCGATGTCGTTTGATGAGCGGGGGCATCAGAAGAATCATACAACGTATTTTGTATATGGTTCCACCGGAGAGGGAGAGGCACCGGCAGCTTTTTACCCGACCGTCGGGGAGTTTATCGGGGAGGGAGGTTCCTATCTCATACCGGAGGCAGTCCGGACAGAAAAGCCGGGAGCTGTGGCAGGAAGTAAGGCAGAGGGAAAAGAAGCAGTGGGAGCTCTTAAATTTGCGGAGATTTTATTAAAACCACATGAGACAGTCTGCTATCTGACTCTGGGCGGAATGACCGACGAGAGATCACAGATCGAACCTCTTACAGCATCTCTCAGACAAAGAAGCCAGGTAAAGGAAGCTTATGATGAAGTAAAACGGTACTGGACAAAGAAAGTAAACATCACATTTAAAACGGGTAATCCGGATGCAGACAATTATCTTAAGTGGATTACGTTCCAGCCAATTCTGCGGAGAATTTACGGCTGTTCGTTCCTGCCGTATCATGATTACGGAAAAGGAGGACGTGGCTGGCGGGATCTGTGGCAGGATTGTCTGGCATTGCTTCTCATGGACCCTTCCGCAGTCCGGCAGATGATCATCGACAATTACGGCGGTGTCCGGGTGGACGGAACCAATGCCACAATTATCGGAAATGCGCAGGGGGAGTTTATTGCGGACCGGAATCATATTACCCGTGTGTGGATGGATCATGCGTTCTGGCCGTTTGTGACGACAAAATTTTATATTGACCAGACAGGAGATCTCGAGATTCTTTTTGAGAAGGTTCCGTATTTTAAGGATCTGCAGTCCAAAAGAGGCACAGGTCACGATACCGGATGGGACGAGACATATGGAAAATGCCAGCGCACAGAGGGTGGCGTCGTCTATTTCGGAAGTGTACTGGAACATCTGCTTCTTCAGAATCTCTGTGCATTCTACGATGTCGGCGCGCACAATGAGATGCGGCTGCACGGGGCAGACTGGAATGACGCGCTGGATATGGCATGGGAAAATGGAGAAAGCGTGGCATTTACAAGTGCTTATGCGGGAAATTTAAAAGAGATTGCGCACTGTATCCGGCTGTTAGAGCAGGAGACCGGCTGCAAGCGTTTTGAGATTGCAGAAGAGATGGGAATGCTGTTTGCAGGTGGCAGGGAGCTGTATGAGAATGTGGAAAAGAAACGAGGGATACTGGATGCCTATCTGGAGAAATGTGCACATAATCTCAGTGGTCAGACCATGATCGTAAAAGCAGAGCAGATCTGTAGCAATCTGGAGGAAAAAGCAGACTGGCTGATGGAGCATATAAGGATGCAGGAGTGGATTGCTGAGGATGAGGCACGCGGATGGTTTAATGGCTATTATGACGATCATAAGAATCCGGTGGAGGGCTGTAAAGACGGAAAGGTACGGATGATGCTGACGAGTCAGGTTTTTGCGATTATGAGCGGCACGGCAACACCGGATCAGATCCGCAAAATCTGCCAGAGTGCCGATAAATATCTGTATGATGAGAAAGCGGGCGGCTACCGTCTGAATACGGATTTTGGTGAAGAAAAAATGGATCTGGGAAGAATGTTTGGATTTGCTTACGGGGAGAAGGAAAACGGAGCAGTATTTTCCCATATGGCTGTCATGTACGCCAATGCACTGTACCAGAGAGGATTTGCGCGGGAGGGAAATAAAGCCCTGCAGGCTCTTCTTAACGCGGCAATGAATTTTGACAACAGCAGGATGTATCCGGGACTGCCGGAATATTATGATCTGTCAGGAAGAGGCATGTATGCATACCTGACGGGTGCGGCAAGCTGGTATCTCCTTACGATGGTTACGGAAGTATTCGGCGTAAAGGGGGTCATGGGAGATCTGGTAATTGCGCCGGCATTCATGCCGGAACAGTTTGATGCGCAGGGAAATGCAGAAGTAAAGCTGATTTTTGCGGGAAAGAAATTCGACATCCGGTTCTCAAATCCGGAAAAGTGCGAGTGTAAAAAAGAGTGGATAAAAAGTGTCCTCTGCGATGAAAAGCAACTGGAACCGGAAGCGGGGACAGCATATGCCGTGCGGATCAAAAAGGAGTGGATCAAACAGCTGGATGCAGAGAAAGAGCATGTCATAAAAATCCTGTTTGGAAGATAGGAAGCAGATAGTGGAAAGTTCCGGAATAAACAGATGGCGCAAATTCTTTGAAGCAAAATTCGTGTATTTCTTCCATATCGCTGCTGGCATCCCATTCCGTGTCTCTTCCACGTTTGGACACTCCCGGAGTGTGTCCGACAAGCCACAGACAATGAGCGGACTTTCTAGTGTCCCTAATGATGCCGCTTCACAGACAATATAAAACCGCGCGAACCGAAACTCGTTGGCATCTGCTATTGAAACATGGCAGATGCCAATTCAGACATCGGCTTCGCGCGGTTATGTTTTTTTCGGGAGCACAGGTAAGTGCTGCACAAAAGTCCTACAAA
>JABLTO010090459.1_pt1 | contig 16329 bp, 19 predicted proteins | sample 7160091 | NCBI WGS metagenome assembly JABLTO01 (sample SAMN14651225, study PRJNA627086) | human gut metagenome | isolation source: feces | host: Homo sapiens
CCCCGCACGCCCACGCACTCGCCGAGGTGCGCGACCCACACGAGCAGGGCGTCGTCGCCATGATCGGCGTCTTCATCGACACGCTCGTGGTCGTCACCATGACCGCGCTCGTCGTCATCTCCACCCTCTACGTGGGCGATGGTGCGCTGGCCAAGGCTTACGAGGACGCCGGCAAGTATGACACCGTCGTCGAGTTCGTGCAGGCCGAAGGCGACGCCATCGGCGAGGGCATGGTGATTTCGGACGGAGCGCTCGTCAACGCGAAGGGCGATACGATCCTCACCGATGACGACATGAACGACCCCGCCGCCCTGGCCGCGGCCGTCGGCTTGGACAACGGCAACATGGCCCAGGTGGCGTTCAGTCAGTTCTTCACCACCAACGGCGGCAACATCTTCGTCGCCATCTGCCTGCTGTTCTTCGCGTTTTCGACGATTCTCTCGTGGAACCTGTTCGCGAAGCTCAACTGGGAATACCTCTTTGGCAAGAAGACGATTCTCATATTCGCCTGCATCTGCACGTTCTTCGTGTTCCTGGGCGCGGTGCTCAAGATCGACCTCGTCTGGGAGTTGCAGGACATGTTCAACCAGCTGATGGTGCTTCCCAACGCCATCGCGCTGTTTGCGCTGACCGGCTCGATTCTCGCCATCGCCAACGCCAAGCACGACAAGAAGGCAACCGACGTTCACGCCGAGCATGCCGAGGAAAAGGCCTGGGCCGAAGCCGAGCGCGCAGCCGAGGGTGCGCTTCGCGCCGAGGAGGACGACGCCACCCGCGAGATCCTCGAGGAACGCGGCGACTACGTGGGCCGCGTAGAGGACGACGGCAAGAGCAAGTAAGCGTCGCGGGACATACGATCAAGGGGATGCCGGTCACGAGAATGTGGCCGGCATCCTCGCGTATGCGGGCTCGTGCGATTGCGCTCGCCCTTCGCCGGAACGCTAGAGAAACGCGAAAAAGCGACAGGCGAGCCTAGCGCAATGGCGGAATGCAGCCTAGACGTGCTCGTGATCAGCGTCGTAAGGCAGCTTTCCGACGAGCTGCTCGTACTCGCGTACGAGTTGCGTGCCCTCGTGGTTTCCGAACGCGTTGATGTGCTTCTTGAGCTCGTGGGCGAACTGCTTGGGCGGCCACTCGCGGTAGGACTTGTCGTTGCCCTCCTCCTTCATGACCGCACGAGCCCACTCCTGGGCTTTGTCGGCGGCCTTCCTGAGGTCGTTCGTGACGAGATCCTGGTCCTTTAGCGAATCCATCTGCGCGATGACGCGTTCCTGCATCTCCACGATCTTATGTAAAAGCTCCTTGTCAGCCATGATGGCCTCCTTCGTTTGTGTGCTGATGTATATATTCTATTCCAAGAATGAAGAATGAGACGATGGAATCTGACATGTCATCTTTCCCGAATACCGAGATAGCGATGCAGTATCCTACGAACAGAGCAACGGACTGGAGATGAATGACCATGGCTGACGAATCACTTGAGAAATACCGGGAAATGCGCGATGACGTCGTGCGGGAGTTCGACGAGGTGATCGCGCGCCTTGACGAGCTCAAAGCCGCCGGCAAGTTCAAGACCGTCACCTACAAGCAGCTCTTCGCCCGCAAGATGACGCTGTCGGCCATGCTGGACATCTATCGCGAACACGGGTTGCTGTAGCTTGATGCGAAAAGTGCCTCAATGCACGGTGCCGACCAGTCCTCTGCCTTAGCCTAGTGCAATGCTAAAATGCGGCGAAATCACACCGAGAAAGGCATGCCCGATGCAGATTACGACGCCGCAAGACCGCACTGACACGCTGGTGAAGGAACTGACGTCCGTGTGGCGCGCATCCGTCGTGGCGACGCATGACTTCCTGGGTGAACAGGACGTCGAACGAATCGCGCAATACGTGCCGGAGGCGATACGCGCGGTTCGCATCCTCGTGACGGCATGCGATGACAACGGACATGCGCTGGGCTTTGCCGGCGTAGATGACGGAAAGCTTGAAATGCTCTTCATCGACCCCGCGTATCGCGGTAAAGGCGTGGGAGCGACGCTGCTAGACTTCGCGGTACACGAGCTGGGAGTCACAACCGTGGACGTGAACGAGCAAAACGCCCAGGCCCGAGGCTTCTACGAACACGAGGGTTTTGAGGTCGTCGGACGATCAGAAACCGACGAGCAGGGCGAACCCTTCCCCATCCTGCACATGCGCCTGAAAGCACGATGACTTTGTAACTAACACACTTGCTGGCACGCCATCTCGCGCTCCTACCGCCGCATTCTTGCCTGGACCGCGGACGGAAGCTCCTCGTACTGCACCTCGCGCCACTCCGTGACGCCGCGGACGGGAAGGACGCTGAGTCGCAGGTACGCCCCTTCCCGAAGCTGACGCTCCGTGCCGAAGCTCAGGTCCTGCACGCTTCCGTTCTCGTCATAGGAAGGCAGCGTGTAGAGCAACGGCATGCCGCCCGTGAAGTCGATGACGCCACCATCCGACTCTTGCTCCCGAACCTGCGTGTTATCGACTTGCGTGTAATATGCTCCGCTCGCCATCCCGGGGATGAGTCCCCAGCGAAAGCCGACGACGGCGACCGCGGCAACCAGTACCACGGCCGCGATAACGGCTACCCTCTTACCCATCTTTTGCCTCCTCGCAAACGAATTCACAACCCAGGATCATGTATCCATCCTAGAAACGGCAGATAACAGCCACCATCGAACCCGCTTACGCTTGCCTAACGATTTTGCAAGGTTGGATAACCCTGCGCCATATACAATGGATGACCGTAAATCAGAAAGGACACTCCCGTGCGCATGCCCGTCGCAGTCCTGACGCTCCTCGTGGGCGCGCTGCTCTTCATAGGCACCTATACCGCCACGCCGTACGGTTCCACAGCCACGGCGCAGGACGTCCGCGCATCCACCCTCGACAAGGCGGTCGTCGCCACCGAGGAGGCGCGCATGCAGCTCCTCGCATCGTACGAGGTCACGCCCGGAACTTACGTCGATCGTGGCTTCCTCGTCGATAACGTGCTCCATGCAGGCAACCTGGGCGATATCCACTTCAGCCTCCTCGTGCCCGAGAGCTATGACGTCACGCGGCCCGTGTCGCTCTTCGTGACGCTTCCCGCCGAACCAGGCCTCTACTACCAGGGCGCCGGGGCGAACCTGCAGGTGGAGGAGTTCGCGTTTACCGCGCAAAGCTACGACCCCAACATGATCATCGTCGCGCCACAGCCCAATGACTGGACGCAAACCTCGGCCAATCAGATCGTCGAGTTGACCGAATACCTGCTGCTCGCCTATGACATCGACCCCGAGCGCGTCTACCTCGAGGGCTATTCCTACGGCGGCGAGACCTTATCACTCGTCATGGACACCAAGCCGCAACTCTACCGCGCCGCGCTGCATCTCGCCTCGCAGTGGGATGGGGATGTCGAGGCCCTGGCCGCTGCACGGATACCGCTACGCATCTCGTTGGGCGACAACGACGAGTTCTACAGCGTCGAGGCCGCGCAAAGGGTCGTCGGTGAACTGCGCGCCCTCTACGAGGCACAGGGGCTCAGCGGGGAAGAGATCGACCGCCTGGTCGTGCTCGACGTGAAGCCGGCGTCGTACTTCTGGGACCCGGACGAGCAACATGGCGGCGGCAGCCCCCGCATGGCACGCGACCCCGAAGTGCTCGGCTGGCTCTTCGCACAGTAGCGCCCATGACTCCGTTCGAGCATTACATGTATGTCCTGGAGTGTGGAGACGGCAGCCTCTACACGGGCTATACCACCGATGTCGACGCCCGCGTAGCCGCGCATCAGGCAGGGACCGGCGCCAAGTACACGAAGGCCCATGCACCCGTGCGGCTCGTCGCGCAGGCACGCTTCTACTCGAAGGAGCGCGCCATGAGCGCGGAGGCACGCTTCAAGCAGCTCGACCGTACGAACAAGGACGCGCTGCTCGCCAAGGCCACGGATACGCCGCTGGAAGACGTGCTGTGCAGCGAGCTTCCCGGCTTTGGCGAGGACACGGCCAGCGAGTTCGTATGCCGCAGTCTGGCACGCAACGTTGACCTGGACTATCGCGACTTCCATGCACGCCTCGTGCCCACCGTGGACAAGAAGACCATCGCCGGCGTCAGGACTCCCGCCCTGCGCACGATTGCCAAGGAGCTCGTGAAGCGCGATGACGTTGACGCGTTCCTCAAGACGCTTCCCCATCGCCTGTTCGACGAGAACCAGGTGCATGCCTTTGCCATCGGATTGGAGAAGGACTACGACGCGGCACTGACGCTTTACGAACGCTTCCTGCCCTTCGTGGATAATTGGGCGACCTGCGATCAGCTGCCGGTCAAGGTGTTTGCCAAACGTCCCGACGAGACGCTCGAGCACATCGAACGCTGGCTCGCATCAAAGCATTGCTACACGATTCGTTTTGCCATGGGTGTGCTCATGCGCCTCTATCTCGACGAACTATTCGACGAGCGCCTCCTCGATTCGGTGGCACGCACGCGCATGCCCAATACCGTCGAAAACCCCGCCAGCGAAGACGATATCTATTACGTTGACATGATGCGTGCCTGGTACTTTGCCGAAGCGCTTGCGAAGCAGGAAACGTCCGCGCTTCCGTATCTCGAGCTGCAAGGCGATGAGGCGTTGCTTGACGAATGGACGCGCCGCAAGGCAATCCAGAAGGCCATCGAGAGCCGACGCATCACCAGCGAAATGAAGGGCTACCTGCGCACCCTGCGCTAGAACGCGTCAAGCCCTCTTCCTCCTCATCGCGCTACAATGTTCGTATGAAAGCGCACGGCAACATATCTTTGACAAAGGACTCGGTCATTGTCGGGTTCGCCCTGTTCGCGATGTTCTTCGGGGCAGGCAATCTCATCTTTCCGCCGACGCTCGGTCAGGAAAGCGGTGACCTGTGGGCATGGGGCTTCGTCGGCTTTCTGCTCGTCGATGCGGTGCTGTCGTGCCTCGGCGTCTTCGTGATGAACGCGGTGGGTGGCCCACGCGATGCCTTCGACAAGGTGCTCGGCAAGGTAGGCGGCACCATCTTGGGCACGGCGGCAATCCTGTGCCTGTGCGTTGTCTTCGCCATGCCCCGCACGGCGGCGACGACCTTCGAGCTTTCGATCGCCCCCTATCTCGGCAACGCGGCATCCGCATGGCTCGTCCCGTTTTCCATCGTGTTCTTCGCCATCGTCTATCTCCTTGCCTGTCGCAAATCGCGCGTCGTCGACATCATCGGCAAGTTCTTCACGCCCACCCTGGTGCTTGGCATCCTCGTGCTGATTGTCGTGGGAATCGTTCACCCGATCGGGCCTATCGAGGCACCCCTCACGAGCACGGTGTTTCAAGAGGGCGTCCGGGCGGGATATCAGACGATGGACGTCCTGGGTGCAGCGGCATTCTCGATCATCATCCTCGACTCTGCCGTCGTGAAGAGCCACTCCCAGGAGCGCGACAGGCTGTCTCTGCTGGCGCGTGCGAGCATATGCGCGGTGATCATGCTCGCCATCGTCTATGGCGGCCTGACGTATCTGGGAGCCACGTCACTCGCACTTGGAAGCAACATGTCGCAGGCCGATTTGCTCGTGGCAGTCGTGAATGCGCTGCTCGGCGAGCCGGGTATGGTTCTCCTCAGCATCGTCGTGCTACTGGCATGCGTGACAACCGCTGTCGCACTCGTGAGCTCGGCCGCGGACTTCTTCTGCGTGCTCTTCAAGGACAAGATCTCCTACAACGTCTTGCTCCTCATCGACTGCATTATCGGCGTCCTCATCTGCGATATCGGACTTGACAACATCATCCAGCTTGCCGACCCGGTACTGGGCATCGTCTACCCGCCGTTCATCGCCGTGGTCGTGTTGCTGCTCTTCCACAAGCACATCGCCTGCCGCCATGTCTATCAAGGTGCGGCTATCGGTGCGTTTCTAGCGGGCGTCGCCCTCGAGCTATACAGCACGGGTGTGCTCACCGTTGTGCCTCTCGACTGGCTGCCGCTCTACTCGATGGGACTCGGATGGATCGCGTTTGCCATCGTAGGGGGAGCCATCGGATGGGCAATGGGCAAACGCGCGTGACCCGACCCATGGCTATTTACGGCATGCAGGCACCGTAAGACCTACAGCCAGGAGACGCCCGTCGCGTAATCGATGGTCACACCCGGCTGCTCGTTGTAGCAGTAGACGTTGAGGCATATGCCGTCTCCCTCGTCCTCGAGCGACCACGCTTCGAGTTGGACGCCACGGGCCACAAGCTCGTCTCCCTGGAAGATGGGCGTTGCCCGGAAGAGCACATGGTAGCCAGTCAAATCGATGAAGTTGCGCACGGCATCCTCGAAGGGGCGCATGTTCGACTGGTTCATGTATTGCGTACCCGTGATGAGATTGTTGGGATTGGCCTCCTCGGCCGTAAGCTCGCGCGCAATCAGGTGACTGCGGTTGTATAGGGCCTCGCCGGGAATGAAGTCGTAACGCGCCTGCTCCCAACCGCTCGGATGGATCTTGCTGATGTTCTGGCGCTTGCTGCCTGGCTCCGGGATGGTCTCGACGCCGACGAGCGCCATGGCTGCCCCACATCTGCCGAGTCTATCGAGCGGCGCATAGGACTCATAGCCGTACGGAAGAGCCTTGTCGGCATCGGTGAACGTGGGCTTGCCACCGTTGAGCTCGACATAGCCCTTGCCATCGTTGGGAGGAATCGAGCCGAGATCAAAGGCGGGGCTGGTCGCGGCCTCGCTGGCAGAAGCGTCCGCAGCGCGGTCTTGCGACAAGATGCTCCCGAGAGGCAGGTCCTGCGTGCAACCGGCCAGGAGACCGAGCGCAAGGACGAGAATGAGCGCAAAAAGGTAGCGTGGCCGGGAGGTACGCTGGTATTTCGTGATATGAGTCCTCATGAGCACATTCTATATCACCGTCTCTCGCCACTTCTCATTCGCAGGTCAGACGGTCATAATTACCACGTGCGAAACCACGTAAGCCGAGCATGGGAAAGCCAACAAGCCGTGAGAAGAGCCTTGTTCATCGTGATGACGATTGCCTTTGGCGCCTTTGCCGGTGCCTTCGTTTGGGCGTTCTTCTTCCTCATGAACGCAGGCATCCACCTGCTCTGGGACGTCGTTCCCGCCTCGCTTGCGGCAGCTGGATTGCCGGCCGTTCTCTACCCCATCGTCTTTTGCACGCTTGGCGGCCTGTGCATCGGATTGTTCGCGAAGAGGTTCGGGCCCTATCCCGATGACATGAATACCGTGATGGCCCAGGTCAAGAGCAAGGGGCGATACGAGTACAAGCATCTGGGCGCATCCTTTTTCGGTGCGCTTTTTCCGCTGCTGTTTGGCGGTTCGATAGGTCCCGAAGCGGGTTTGACCGGCGTTATCGCCGGTCTTTGCACCTGGGTGGGCGATCGCCTGCGCTTCATGGGCGCCGAGATGCGCGAGCTCGCCGAAGCAGGCTGTGCCGCCGCGATATCGGCGATCTTCTCCACGCCGCTCTTCGGCCTTGCCGTGCCCGTTTTCGGATCGGCCGATGAGTCCAACGGAAGCCGCCCGGTAAGCGAGATCAAACTCGACGTATCCAAACCGGTCAAGATCGTCGTCTACGTGCTGGCAGCCGCAGGGGCAATGGGGATGATGACGCTGCTCGGGTCCATCTTCGGGCGCAGCGGTGGTCTCCCCCACTTCAGTGACATCGCGCTCGGCTCGCTCGAGCTGCTCTGGGCGCTGCCTCTCGTCGCCATCGGCGCGGTGGCGGGCTGGCTCTACTTCCCGTTCGGGGCACTCGCGCGCAAGCTCTCCGCGCTCATGGGAAACCACGTAATCGTGAAGCCCGCACTTGCCGGTCTCGTTCTCGGAGCGCTCGGTGTCGCGCTGCCTTTCGTGCTGTTCGCAGGCGAAGCCCAGACCGAGGAATTGTCCCTTATCTGGACGACGATAGGCGCGGGACTTCTCATCGCAACCGGCTTCGTCAAGGTGTTCGCAACGCAGCTTTGCCTGAACATGGGCTGGCGTGGCGGCCATTTCTTCCCCATCATCTTCGCGGGCATCGCAATCGGGTACGGTATGGCAGCCCTCACGGGCGTCGACCCGGTGTTCGCGCTCTGTGCCGTGACCGGGGCGCTCGTCGGCGCCGTCATGCGCCAGCCCATCATGACGATGGTGCTGCTGTTCCTGGTCTTCCCCATCGCCGGCGCGCCCGTGCTGCTCGTCGCGGCGGCCGTCGGGTCGATCGTCCCCGTGCCGAGCGCTTGGATGCCGACGCGGGAATAAACGCGCGCAAAAGTCGCCCAAGTCTAGGTTTCCCCGGCTCTAAATGCGCAAAAACAAGGAGAGTCTAGGGTTCCTGCCCCTGTGTGCGCAAAAACGAAAGGAGTCTAGGAACACCAGGAGACGAATCCTAGACTCTCGCAAAAAATGCGCAGCGAAATACGAAAACTGTCAGCAAATGCCCTACAGCTCGCGAGCCTGGTAAAGACGCGCGGCGATGAATGCGCTTGCGACGTACAAGATAGCCGCGACTCCGCAGGCGGCCGCCGCGATAAGGCCCGTGTTCTCATTCAGGAACGTACGTATGGCCGTCAAATCGATTGCGCCGGACATGTTGCCAATCGCCACACTCGCAAGCACAATCGTGACGACAACGAGAAGCGGCAAGAGACGCGTTGCCTTGTTCATGCCAAAGCGCATCAGGAGCGGCAGGGTGAGCGAGGCGAGCACGATGATGAAGATGAAGCCGGCAAAACCGCAATCAAGAATGGCAATGAAGGCGTCAGGATCCACAAGCTCCGTGCTCATGCCGAGGCCGCCACACGCCTGGACGACTGCAAGGAAGACGAACGAGACGATCCAAGCTGCAAGCAACGAGATGACCGCGATGATGAGCATGCTGATGTAGCGACCGTAGACGACCTGCCGTTTGGTGATAGGCAGCGACAGACGAAAGCGCTCCCATCCGTTCATCTCATCGTACGCGAAAATCGAGAAGAGATACATCATGGGTGTCATCGTTGCCATGGCAGCTGTGCCAACGATGGTCTCGTTTGTGCCCCATGCGAGAAATCCGCAGATAACGACAGACATGAGCAATAGCTGCACCGCAACGTTCTTGGAAGTAATGAGGTCGGAGAAAATCATGGCTTTCATAGCTGCTCTCCTTTCAAGGTGAGCGTCATGTAATCATCGATGCTGGCGCTGTCGAGCGCGATATCGGGAAACGCCTTCGCAAAGGCGAAGCGGTCGGGTACGAGCACGTCGTACGACATGCCGCTCTTGAGCTTTCGCACGCGCCTGTCATCAGTCCATGCGCTCTTCCCTATCAGCTCGAGGTCGCGCTCCCTGCAATGTGCGATACCGGCCACATCGCAGATTTCGTCCTTGGGAACGTCGAAGACGAGCTTGCCATCGTCGATGCACACGATTTCGTCGGCGATCTTCTCGAGATCGCTCGTGATGTGCGTCGAGAGCAGGATGGCATGACCCTCCGCGGCCATGAATTCACGCAGGATGTCGAGCACCTCGTCGCGGGCCATCGGGTCGAGACCAGCGGTAGCCTCATCGAGAATGAGTAGCTCCGGATCGTGAGAGAGCGCGAATGCCAGCATGAGCTTCATGCCCATGCCACGCGACAGTTCCTTCACGTTTTTCTTGGGAGCGAGCTCGAAGCGCTCGCAGAAAGCGGCGAATCGGCGCGCGTCCCAGTTGCGGTAGGCAAAGCGGCCAAGCGTCGCCACGTCCTTCACCTTCGAGGTGTCGGGAAACGCGCAGGTATCCAAGACGACGCCGACGCGCTGCTTGAGCTCCCCTTCTGGCGCGGAACCACTCCCGACAGGGCAGCCGAGCACCCGCACGTCGCCCTCCTCGGGCCGCAGGATGCCGAGCAACATCTTGATCGTGGTGGTCTTTCCAGCCCCGTTCGAGCCAATGAGGCCCACGACGGTACCGGCCTCAACGCGTATGTCTATGCCTTTAAGGCGGAAGTCGTCATAGCGCTTCCCCAGGCCATTTGCCTGTATCAATGCGTCCATTCGTGTCTCCTTGCCGGGCTAGTCCTCAAGGAGCAGATCGAGCATCTCGTGCAAATCGCCAGACGTGAGCCCGAGCGGACGTGCATCCGCTATCGCACGTTCGAGCGACTCTTCCACGTGCCGCACGCGCTCCTCGCGCAGCAAGTCCTGGTTACCGGCAGCGATGAACGTGCCCTTACCCTGGACCGTGACCACAAAACCGAGCTCTTCAAGGTCGGCATAAGCCCGCTTGGTCGTGATCACGCTGACGCGCAAGTCGTTTGCCAGAGAGCGTATGCTCGGAAGAAGCTCCCCCGGCGCAAGCTCTCCGGACAGAATCGCGTCCTTGATCTGCGCCTCTATCTGCTCGTAGATCGGAACCGAGCCCGAATTTGAAATGACTATTTCCAACGGTCCTCTTTTCCGGTAGCCCTGCAGCAGCTACCGTGTCGCCCCGCGAAGGCGTCCCCTCACGAGACGGTGTGCATATGCAATATAAACAGTATATACACACCTATACACAGCCGTCAAGGGAGATAGGATAGAGAGAACATCAGACGGACGGAACGTGCAGCGACTTTATGAACTCTTCGATGAGTCCGTTGACCTCATCGGGAGCGTCGGTGTTGGCGTTGTGCCCGGCACCCGCAATCCACTTGAGCGGCAACCCCGTGCGCTTCGTCCATGCACGGTTATAGCGCATGGCCGAGCCCGCCTTGTCCTTCTCGCCGCATATCAACAATGCCGGGCAATCGATCGCGTACGGGCGCCCCTTCTCGATCGCCTCGGCCAGCGCGCGAAAACCGTGCGCCGTCAAATCGACGTATTCTGGCTTCTCGTAATCGTCCATCATCGTGCGCATGAGCTGCATGCCATAACCAGACGTGGCGACCTGCGCGCCAAAGCGCTTGAGCGCATTCCACGGAATGGAGGCATACATCGCGTGCGTGTGCTTGAGCAAGAAGAGCTCGGCGGCCGTGATGTATTCGCGCCGAAGCGGCGCGGAGTCAATGGAGACGAATCCCGCCGCGTTGCCGGGAAACAAATCCATGTACGCTTGCGCGACATAACCGCCAAGCGACTGTCCGATGAGGACAGGGCGCTCGACTCCCTCCTGCTCGAGCAGGCCGTCAAGCATGCGCGCAAGGTCATCGAGGCTCCAGGCAAGCGGAAAGGGTCGCGACAGCCCGTGCGAGGGGCCATCCCAGACAAGACAGCGCATGCCCGGTTTGCCCGCAAAGTACTCCATCTGCCTATCGAACAGGCGATGGTCAGCCGTCAGCCCCGGCAAGAAGACAAGGATCCGCCCCGTAGGATCAGAGCCCCCGCTCGTCCAGTAGTGGATGACGCCGTCTTCGGTCCGGTAAGTCTTATGCTCCAAGACATTGAGCATACCTGTCTCCGTATTCCAACTTGATGGCCTCGTTTTACTCGAACTCGAGCAATCGTCTGTTGCGCCAGGGGCCTCTCGCAGACACGCGTACGCAAAAAGCGCGAATGTCTAGGACGCAGGGGCGATTATACCCTAGACATTCGCGAAAGGTGCGCAGCTAGAGCGTAAATGGGCCATGAAGCTCTAAACTTTCGTGAATTATGCGCAACCCATGTCATGGAATGCTAGACATTCGCGAAAAGTGCGCAGGCAATACCGAAAAACCCATACAGCGAAGAATGGCTTGTCGTATACAATTGGCCGAAGTCACGCTTTCTCGCAATGGGGGCTATCGATGGGCAGCAAAGCCTCAGCCAATCTCATAGGGTATTCGACCGCCATCATCCAGGCGATTCTTTACTCGACCATGGGCATCTTCGGCAAGCTGCTGTATGCCACGGGCCTCGATTCCAGCCAGGCGATGATACTACGCATGGGATTCACCGTAGTTTATCTCGGTGCCCTGCTGCTGATATGGCGCAAGCACCGGCTGTTCAGCCGTCATAAGGAGACATACATCCAGTCGGCATTTTTCTTCCTTTCGGCATGGATTTACCTCCTTGCGGTGCAGCATATGAACGCCGGTCTCGTGACATGCATCTTCTATACGTTTCCCGCCGTGGTCGCCCTGCTCAACACGATAATCTTCAAGGAAAAGATGACCTGGCGCGTAGTGATGGCACTGGCGCTTTCCATCATCGGCATCATCCTCATATCCGGAATACTCGAGCCGCATGCCGTGTTCATGGAGCCCCTTGGGGTGCTTTTCTCTGTCCTCGCCTGCCTTTCGTTCGCGGGCTATTCCGTGATAATCCACGTCACGAGCTCCGAGGAGAGCTCGTTTACCTCCACGTTCACGATGTCGACGGTCTGCCTGGTGGCATCGCTCGTTCTGTTTGCCCCGGGGGTTCCCGGCGCCTTCATGGGATTTGACCTGTATCGCTTTGGCATCGCGTCCGGCTTTGCCATCATCGCCACGATCCTGCCGATTGTCCTCTACATCGTCGCGATCAAGTACATCGGCTCCACCAAGGCGGCGATACTCAGTCTGGTCGAAACCCCCGCATCGCTCTTCCTGGCATGGCTCATCCTAGGCGAGACGCTATCCGTCATCCAGCTCGTCGGCGCAGCCGTCATCGTCGCATCCGTCCTCGTCATTACCCTGAAGGGCAAGGACGCGGCATAGGCCGGGAGCTATGCCTCGGGTGCGTTTGGGGCGGCCTCGCGCTTGCTCCCAGTCTCCTCGATCACGCCCATGTCAAGGCGGAGTGTCTGCTCCACGATCTTCATGAGCTCCTCGTCCGAGACGCCGGGCTTGATCTTGGCTAGCCCCACCAGGCCGTAAATCGTGACGCAGAGCATTTCGTATACGAGGTCGATCTCGATCTGATGATGGGCCGCATACTCCGTGACGATGTGGTCGCTGAAGCAGTCCACGGTCTCCTGTGCTGCCCGCACGCCGAACGCATCGCGCACTCCCAACTCCTCGAGCACGTGAATCATCGGACGCGGCTTGCCCTTGGCATCGTAGAGCACATAACGGAAGGTGCGTATACACTTCTTGAGCGACCCGGCAGTGTCGCCGAAGGTGCGCTCCTCGTTCCACGTGATGACGCTTTCCACAAGGTCCTCGACATAGTCATCGAGCAATGCCTCTATGACGCCATTCTTGTTTTGGAAGTGATAGTAGACGAGCTCGCGCGTGACGTTGGCTTCCTCGGCGATGGCGGTGACCGTCGTCGCGTGGACCCCATTGCGTTCTATGAGCTTGCGTGCCGCGCTCACGATCGAGCCCTGCGTCCCAGAAAGACGTCGTGTTTCCATGAGATTCTTGCGTCGAGGCCTGACATGTGAAGCCGCTTTGGCGGGCGTGCGGTTGCCATATCGGGGGATATTAGTCATGAGTACCCCTTTCGGAGTCACCATAAAACCATACTCACATTTCATAATCCAAGAGATTTTGTTAAACACTGGCATGTGCTCGGCTGCAACGCTCGGTGCGATTTCCTTGATTCATCGCACATCAGCTGGCCGAATCGAAGGAGCAGGTCACAGTCATTTTAAAGGCATGCTTCAAAGCCATCGACCCCACGTCACCGAACCGTCAGGGAAACGATATCGACACGCAGCATCGCACGGGACTCCGCGCACGCCGGGAAGCGTCGGTTTGCGACCGTCGTGCATGGCAAACCGCTTATAATGGCGCCACCGATGGTTCGAATGCCCAAGTCGAGGAGGACCCATGCAATACGAAATCGAAGGCGGAGCGTTTCCCGTAGTGGTCTGCCATCTGGAGGCCGGTGAGCAGATGAAGACCGAGAAGGGGTCGATGGTGTGGATGGATCCCTGCATGACCATGGAGACGACTGGCGGCGGTGTCGGCAAGATGTTCTCCAAGATGTTCTCGGGCGAGTCCATGTTCCAGAACATCTATACCGCGTCTTCGGCCGGCCTCATCGCGTTCGGGTCGAGCTTTCCCGGCAAGATTCTTCCCATCCAAATCGAGCCTGGCAAGGGCTTCATCGCCCAGAAGATGTCGTTTCTCGCCTCGGAGATGGGCGTTGACCTGTCGATCTTCTTCAGCAAGAAGATGAGCGGCGGCTTCTTTGGCGGCGAGGGCTTCATCATGCAGCGCATGAGCGGTCAGGGCCTCGTCTTTCTGGAATGTGACGGCGAGCTGGTGAAGTACGAGCTGGCCGCCGGGCAGAGCATGCTTATCGACACCGGCAACGTGCTCGGGTTTACCGAGGGCATGACGATCGAGGTCGAGCGCATCCATGGAGCCAAGAACATCATGCTGGGCGGCGAAGGCCTCTTCAACACGAAGGTGACTGGCCCGGGTACGCTGTGGTTGCAGACGATGCCGCTCGCGACACTGGCAAACTCCATCGCCGCGCACCTGCCCGTCTCCAACTAGCAGACGCAGGCAAGACGCGGGGCAAATCCCGCATGCGGCTTCAAGCGCAAGTTATTCCTGAAAACGAAACGGCGAGGAGCAATCCCCGCCGTTTCTCGTGGAAGCACATTATCTGCAGAGCTCCTCAAGGCGATACTGCTTGATGAGCGCGTCTGCGAGCGCCTTCTTGTCCGCAGGAAGCTCTTCCTGAGTTGCCGCAGCTTCCTGCTGCGGACGGTCTTCGCGTCCAGCGTCTTCGGCCACTTCATTCAGCGTAGAGTCCACGTGACCCTTCATCTGCGTACCGGCTTCCATGTCTGCTCCTTCAAGTAACCACATGTGTTGCTCAGCAGGGTAGCACGTCCGGGCAAGACGAATGCTCGGCCTTGGCAAGGTCCGTGTACTTCCTGACGAAAGCGGTCTTTGCCTGCGTGTAGCCGTCGCGGTCGTGCTCGAACTCCTTCCAGAGCGAGAGCTTGAGGCGCTCGTACTCTTGGGCGACATCAGGATGGGCGTTGAGATAATCGCGGAAGTAAAGCTCATCATTGTCGCCGGCAACGCGCAAGTGGACGTGGAAAACACGTTCGTCGAAGCCTTCCGGCATGTAGCCCTTGTTGAGGTCGCGGTCGGCCATGACCAGGTAGCCATGAGCTGCAAGCCGCGCCTTGGCGGATTCGACGGCCGCGTCGTCGGGTAGCTCGACGAGAATGTCGACGATGGGTTTTGCCCAGATGTCATCGATTGCCGTGCTGCCGATGTGGTGGATTACATGGGGCAGGTCCGGAGACAGGATGTCATCGATCACGGAGGCCTCCTCGTGATACCAACCGGCCCAGCAGTCCCGATGCTCCACGAGCTCGATGGGAAAGAGCTGCCAGAGCTCTTCGAGGGACATGTCGGTCAAGGATTTGGACACAGGTAGCACTCCTTTGGTCGTGGCCATGGGGTCATTGTAAATACTCCCAGCCGGATTAGGACAGGCGCGAAAGGATAAGGGGAACCGCCGCACGGCAAACCCAAGCTCCATCTACAAACGCTTGCGCAGGTAGACCATGTCGACGAGCTGGATGCCGCCTTCGAATATGGGGTGGTCGTAGTTCTCCGTGAAGAACCCTTCGACTATATGAGAGCGTTCGAAGCCGCATCGCTCGTAAAACGGTATGGTGAGCGGACTGTCGCCCGTCCCCACTTGCAGGATGTCATACTCGCCCGCATAGCGCTTGGCCACGAAGTCGACGAGCATGCGGCCATAGCCCCGATGCTGGTGAGAGGGATCAACCGCAATGTTCTTGATCTCCAGCACGCCGTTGCCCACATCGTTCACGACGCACTCGCCCGCCACGATGCCGTCGACCTCCAGGACGTACATCGTGCCTTCGTCGAGATAGCGATCGACCATGCTTTCCTGCTCGTCGGCAAGCAAGAGTAAAGGCAGGTGGCATCGCCTGTCGCCATGTTCCTCGCGAATGAGCATGGGCAGTTCTCCTTAAGACGCGGACTTTGGCATCATTGTAAATGCCATAGAGGGTCATCGCATCCGGATAACCCCCACAACCCCAACGGCGAGATCTTGGTCACGCTCAACGGCGAGGAACACCTGCTAACCAAGACAAGCATCATCTTCTGCCCGCTGGCACGGTGGCCTCTCGCGCCCTCAACCCCCACCTTCCTCCACCACGCGCTACAATGCTCTGAAAGCCTACGAAGGAGGACATGGATGGAGGCGCTCTCGCTCGTGCTGTTCCTGCTGGCGGCCGTGGTGGTCTCCAGCATCATCGGGCGCTTCCTGCCCGCGCTGTCGCTTCCCCTCGTGCAGATCGCGCTCGGCGCCGTCATCGCCGCCTTCATCACGGGCTCCTTCGACACCGGGCTGGACGCCGAGCTGCTGCTCATCCTGTTCATCGCCCCGCTGCACTTCAACGAGTCGCGCCATGCCGACTCCGGCGCCCTCTGGAAGAGCCGCTGGGGCATCTTCTCGCTTGCCGTGGGCCTTGTGCTCGTCACCGTCGTCGCCGTGGGCTTC
>JABLTO010015961.1_pt1 | contig 16316 bp, 23 predicted proteins | sample 7160091 | NCBI WGS metagenome assembly JABLTO01 (sample SAMN14651225, study PRJNA627086) | human gut metagenome | isolation source: feces | host: Homo sapiens
ATTTTACTTTATTTTTTTAAATAAAATTTTTTCAGTAACTGAAAATTTACAATTATGCAATCAACAGACTGATCTAAAATAAGACTATTTTCGAAAATGACAGGAAATATGGGCACAAAAGAGGGAACCGGATGGTAAAATGTGATATAATGCAAAAGAAATTTTCTATACAAAGGTTTTTATATATGAAAAAAAAGATAAACTCCGATCATAACGCGAAAAAGAAAAAATTTTTTATGGATGGTTTGAAGGATGGAATTCCCATTGCATTGGGATATCTTTCCGTTTCCTTTGGATTTGGCATCAGTGCAGCAAATTTAAAAATTCCCACATTGGCTTCTGTCATTATGTCGATTACCAATCTTACTTCTGCAGGACAAATTGCCGGGATCAACATTATTGCGGCGGGAGGCTCTCTGGCTGAGATGGCTTTGACACAATTGGTAATTAATTTGCGATATGCATTGATGGGGCTATCGTTGAGTCAAAAAATGGATCAGACTTTTGCTCTGAAGCATAGAATGTTGATCTCTTACGGAATAACCGATGAAGTGTTTGCTGTAGCAGTTGCCCAGCCTGGTTATCTAACGCCGAATTATATGTATGGATTGATTTTGCTTCCCTTGCTGGGTTGGACGGCGGGCACTTTTTTGGGAGCAATATCGGGCAATCTCCTGCCGGCAGCGGTAAATGCAGCACTGAGCTTGGCGATTTACGGGATGTTTACTGCGATTGTTTTGCCTGCAGCAAAACAGGAGAGAGGAGTGTTATGGTGTTCATTAATGGCCGCCGCGCTTAGCTGTGTTATCGCATACGTTCCCTGGTTTGCTGGTATTACACAGGGGTTTTCCGTAATTATCTGCGCAATAGTTGCAGCAGCCGCAATGGCATTGCTTTTTCCTAAGAGTGAGGTATCAGAAGAATGAACGATTCATATTTTTTATATATTCTTGTGATGGCCATCGTGACTTATCTGATACGTATGTTGCCTATCGTAGTTTTTCAAAAGAAAATACATTCGCGTTTTTTGAAGGATTTCTTATATTATGTTCCCTGTGCGGTCCTGAGCGCAATGACGATTCCGGGAGTAATTTATGCGACAGGGAATCCATATACAGCGCTCATTGGTTTTGCGGTAGCGATCGGAGCAGCATTCCTTGGGAAAGGGTTGTTGACAGTAGCAATCGCCGGTTGTGCAGCGGCGTTTCTGGCAGGACTGATAATTTAATCGGAAAATAAATGAAAAAACAGATATGATTTGCAGTGTTATGTCGAGAACGAAGAAATAGGGTGGATATGGGAAGGATTCTGCCGGAAAACAGACAATCGTAAACAATGCAAAACTGGTTGATTCCGTTGTAAATGCTTCTTTTAAAAATGCAACATTTTCCGATAGAATATGGATGCATCAGGACTTATTGAAAAATAAGCTTTCAAGCCTGCTGCAATCCGGCATGGTACAAGGCAAAAAACCGCGCGTGCTTGCGCGAGAGCTGAAAAATACTTTTAATACTTCCACATACGATGCCGAGCGGCTTATGCGCACAGAGCTGGCAAGAGTGCAGACAGAAGCGCAGAAACAGAGTTTCAAGCGGAACGGCTTTACGCTATATGAATATATAGCAAATAGCGGCTGCTGCGATATATGCCAGGAGAAAGACGGCAAGCACTTCAAAGTAGAAAACATGATGCCGGGAGAAAATGCCGCTCCTATGCATCCGCATTGCCGTTGCAGTGCTGCGCCTTGGGAAGATTCTGACGAATACGAAGCATGGCTTGATTATCTGGATAAGGGTGGCACTACAGAAGAGTGGAATAAACGCTTGTTAATAAGACAACCAGGAAGCTCTGCTTCTTTCAAGCGCTCTTTGCAGGAAATAAGCGAAGGCAAAGCAGGACTTGATAAACGGCGGCAGAATATGTTGAACCGTTTGCCTGAAAGCTGAAGCTATCATAGATATGAGCGTGAAAACATTAAGGTAAGAGATTTGGCTTATTTATCAGCTGCAACAGATAATGAATTTGCTCTTTTCAGAAGTAAAACTGAAGATATTATTATTCGTGGTGATAAAAGCTCTTGTGATATGATACCGAAAGAGTTGGAACAAGAAAAATGGGTTGCACATAGCCATGTTGATAAAGGAGCGCTGAAACCTTCTCCAGAAGATAGAAAAACACTTTCTAATATTGGCCAAAAGAAAAGCAAGTTAATCGGTTTAGACGGAACTGAAATGGAATATACTGTATCTGTGTTTGACGATTGACACAAATAGGAAGAAATTATAATATAAATTTGAAAGAAGGGATACGAAATGTTGAGCGAAAAAGAACTTAGACGAATAGCAAGAGACGAATGCGTTAATATGATAGGAAAAGATTTGGTATATGCGCACAAAGACTTGTGTTGTGATTGCTTCGGTATATTAGATGACGGTATGTTTCATTATAATTTGGGAATAGATACGAAAGAAAAACCATACAAATTCGGTGGCGAAAGCCTTATGGATTTTTACGCTTTTGTTATCGTAAACCCTTCGACAGGAACAGTTGTAAGAGATTACGAAAATAGTATATTGCCTAATTGATATTTATAAAACAGATAAAGCACTTTGCAGAAATGTAGGGTGCTTTTTTAATGCAGAAAAAGAGGTGAAACCATGATTGAAGTTATAGGCGGCAATCTGTTCCAATGGGATACAGGAAGAATTGCACAGGTAAATACAGATGCAATGTTCACGAGGTGCATTTTACTACTAAGGACATGACCTATGCTTATGTAGTATCAACCTACGAGAAAGGTGGCACTGTATATTGCGAAATCCCGAATATCCTTTTACAGCAGGAAAAGAGTTTAATATGCTATGAGATCACAAAGACCGACGGCGGAGAAATGACAGTTGCAGAAACAACGCTTGCTCTGCATAAGAGAAACAAAAAGGTGGAACAATAGAGCAATGGAACGCCAAAGATAAAGCAATATGGAAGAGCCAGAGAAGGCATGAGAAAAAATTTGAAAATTCAGTAAAAAGCAGTATAATAAATGCAGATGTTGACCAACTTGTTCCGTGTTTGGAAGATTCGAAAACTGGAGAGATTTTGCCAACAACTATAACTGAAATAATTGATAGAAAATCATTGAGCAAATTTAATGCTAAGAATGGTTGGTATATAAACTGGTCAGGAGTTCCTAAAGATTGCAAAGTTTTTGCTCTAAAAGTAAAGGGCAGCGAAGAAATTGAAGGTTTAGTTTCTTATAAAGATATGCCTGAAAATTTAGCTGTATTAGGGCATTGGGCGGTAGCAGCTCCTCATAATCAAGGCAAATTGATGGGTAAAGACAAAAAATATAATGGCGTTGGAGGGCATTTATTCGCAATAATCGCTGATGCTTCTGTAAAAGCTGGCTACGATGGATTTATGTATGGAAAAGCAGCAAGCATTAATCTTTTAAAATTATACAAAGATAAGTTTGGAGCAGAAGAAATAGGCGGTTTACGCTTCTATATAAGCGAAGAAAAAGCACATGAACTTCTTGATATATACACTTTTGAGAAGGAGTGAAAATATGAAAAAAGAAAAGGTTAAAAAGAAGAAAGATATATTTTCGGTAGATGCAGAAGATGGAGTTTTCTTCGATGGCTTTACAGCTAAAGATTTAAAGGAATTTGCAAAACACGCAAAAAAAAGAAAAAAACAAATAAAATCATAAAGCACTTTGCAGAAATGCAGGGTGCTTTTTTAATGCAGAAAAAGAGGGGAAACCATGATTGAAGTTATAGGCGGCAATCTGTTCCAATGGGATACGGGAAGAGTTGCACAGGTAAATACAGATGCAAATATTCACGAGGTGCATTTTACTACTAAGGACATGACCTATGCTTACTCCATGCAATCATACAATCTCTGAAATCAGCAGAAATAAGTGAAATTGTATGCCTGGTCAATGAAGCCCTGCCCTTGATTAAGACAGATTTGAGCAATGGGCAAATTTTAAGTTATGCGGTAGCAGCATTGCCGGTTTTTTCCGAAAGCGTTGTTAACAGCTATCGTATTCCGGCAGATGGCACTTATCAAAATGCCAATATGCAGGGAATGGCGGTTTTGGTACCTGATTTGCACAAAAATCGTGCACTGTTGGAAACCTACATCGCTGGATAGAAAGATTTCTTTACCATAATAATGGGATCAATAAGGGAAAAGCGCTTTGATAAATTTGCAGGAGAGAGCTGGAAAAACAGAAGTACAAAAAGATTACAGCAGAGAGCTGATGATAACTTATAAAGTAAAAATATCTATTTATTCTATTTTATAGTTTGCTACAAAATAGGCGCGCCATCACTATATACAATATTCTTAATTACTGTATATAAGGAGAGTGGAATGTGGATCTAAAACTAATCGGGAAAGGAATTCGGGTTTGTCGAAAACAACGTAATCTGACTCTGGAAGTAGCTTCAGGGCTTGCCGGAATAGATACTTCTCATCTTTCTCGAATTGAAAACGGAGAATATATTCCGCAGCTAGATACATTTATCCGGATTGCATTGGCGCTGGATATGCAGCCTTCTGCTTTGCTAAGCAGTATTGAATCGATGGAGCGGCAGACGGAAACAGATTGGAAATAGGATACGCACAAGGATTAATCAAAAGCAAAGAGCTCTAAAAAGAGCTCTTTTGTTTTTGGTAGGATTAATGATATAATAAATTATAAAACGCTACGTAAAAAACGGAGGAATTTTTTATGTCGAAAAAGCTGTTGGTGATTTCTGTAGATGCGTTAATGTATGGAGATTTGAAAAAACTTTCTGCACTGCCGACCTTTCACAGAATTATAGAGGATAGTTCCATTGTTAAGCAGATGACAACGATTTATCCTTCTCTTACGCTGCCGGCTCATGTCGCTATTGCGACAGGATGTTATCCGATAACCAATGGTGTCAATCACAATGAAGCAACGCTGATGCCGGGAAAGGATCAGCCATGGAATTGGTATGTAGATATTGTAAAAGTTCCTTTTTTTTGGGACGAGGCGAAAAAAGCGGGCTATACAACTGCAAGTATAGGGTGGCCGGTAAACGGACATGCAAAAGCTGATTATGTTATGCCTGATATCTGGACACTGGATGTAAATGAAGATCCTACGGAGCTTTTTGAAGAAGCGGGTGCCGCAAATATTATAGATACTGTTTTTAATAAAAATAAACATTTGATGGATTGGAACTATCATCCCAAATACGATCAGTTTGTAGCGGCCTGTGCAGCTGATGTGGTCAGGCAATATGGGCCGGATATCATGTTTATGCATGTAAGCCCGGTAGATGATTTCCGCCATAAATATGGAACTTACAGTAAAGAGGTTGACGAAGCATTGGCCGAAGTGGATCGCGAAATTGCTGGCGTAATAGAGGCTTATGAGGATTGTGGATATCTGGAAACATTGGATATTGTTGTGTTGGGAGATCATGGACACTTACAAGTGGAAAAACAGTTCTGCCCCAACGTTTTATTGGCGAAGGAAGGATTGATGCGAGTGGACGCGGATGGCAGAATAAGTGACTGGGATGTATTTTGTCGATCCTGTGGGCTTTCTGCTACCGTTTATTTGAAAGATCCTTCCGATCGGCAGCTGTATGATAGGGTATATGCTCTTTTAAAGAGTTTTGCAGCGATGCCGGAATATGGAGTCAGCGAGGTGCTTACTCGCGAGGAGGGAGAGAAGCGCTGGCATGTGAGCGGAGAATATGCATTTATTCTGGAAACTGATGGATGCACGGCTTTTGGGGTGGAAGCAATCGGAAATGCGATTATTCAACCGGATAACAGCGATTATAAACTTGCACCTTCTTCGCATGGACATATGCCGGATAAAGGAGATAAACCGCCCTTTATCGTGAAAGGCCCATCTTTCAAACAGGGAGTTGTATTGGAAGCGGCAGAAACTGTCGATATAGCACCGACACTGGCAAAAGCTTATGGTTTTTCCATGAGCAAAGCAGATGGCAGAAGTCTGGATGCACTTTTAAAATAGCAGGATATAATGTTGTTAGAAGAAGCGGCTTCCGTATGCCGCTTCTTTCATTATCATAGGAAATAATAAATTCTTAAAGAGTTTATGCCTTTGATTTTAAATAGCTTTTTTTCATAATAATAGGGAGAGGTAAAGATATGTATAATATACTCATTTGCGATGACGAAAAGGATATTGTCTCTGCACTGAAAATTTATATTGAGGCAGAAGGATATCGAGCCTGGACTGCTTATACAGGAAAGCAGGCACTGGAAGTGGTTAGGAAACAGGAAATTCATTTGGTGCTGCTGGATATCATGATGCCAGAGATGGATGGAATTTCAACAATGGTGAAATTGCGTGAGTCGACAGGTAATATTCCGGTTATTTTGTTGACGGCAAAAAGCGAAGATACTGATAAAATATTGGGACTCAATATTGGTGCCGATGATTATGTAACAAAACCGTTTAGCCCATTGGAATTATTGGCGAGGATTCGTTCGGTGCTTCGAAGATATATGCAATTGGGCGGCGGTGCCGAACGCGGAAAAGTGATTCGCATTGGCGGAATTGAACTGGATGATATGGGAAAAAGCGTTTCTGTCGATGGGGAAAAAATTTATCTGACACCACGGGAGTATGATATTCTGAAGCTTCTAATGGAGCACGCAGGGCAGGTGTTTTCGCCTAAAGAAATTTATCGAAAAATCTGGGGGGAAGATCCATTCGGAGCAGAGAACACTATTGCAGTACATATCCGACATCTTAGAGAAAAGTTGGAAATCAATCCTGCAGAACCGCGTTATCTTAAGGTGATGTGGGGGCAGGGATATAAAATTGAAAAGGAGCAGAACTGATGGCGGAATGGAAAAAGCGAATTTGGCTGAAAACTTTGATAATATTGCTGTTCGCAGGAAGTATGGCGTTGATGCTGTTGAGCGGCGGAGCGCTTTTTTACATGGGAACCATGGGATATTATGATCAGGGTGCCACCAAAGAAACAATGATGAAGCGGGAACTCTATAATATGGGATGCAACGAAGCCTGGGATGCCTATTATAATTGGGAGAACTATGGGCTTTTGGCGCTAAATAGTACATATTATGCGAAGCAAAACTATAATATGGCAATCTGCTTGCAGGATGAAGAGGGAACGGTGATTTTTGAGAATTATACTGCAGAACAGGATGCATATGTATTTGAAATACCGATTGCCGGATATATGGAATATGATGAGGAAACGCAGAAAGAGATCTATCGGGATTATACAGTGAAATGCGCCATTGATTTAAATTTTCCTGCTGAGGATTCTTTCAAAAGAACAGCAGAAACAGTAGACTTGCTCTGGAAACTGCGGCAAATAAATATTGTAGTGTGTATCCTTTCGGCTGTGGGCGTATGTTTCTTCTTTATCTGTGCAATACGAGGTGCCGGTCATAAGGCAGAAAAAGATGAAATTTGTCTGCGCTGGGAAGATAAATTACCGCTGGATGGATATTGGCTGATTCTGGCTGCAAGTTTCACCTTTTTGCTGTCGATGAGCATTGATATGGTAAACAATCTGCTTCGACAGGACTGGATTGTGCGTATGATTTTGGCAGTGATAGCTGCAACGCTAGCCTGTATGTTAGTCCTGGAAGCAATTTTGACTTTGGCGATACGTATTAAGGCGGGTGGATGGTGGAAGAATAGTTTAATCTATATTATCCTGCACAGGATATGGCGCGGCATATGTCGTATAGGAAGTTGCTTTGCCTATATATGGCGTCACATTTCAATGATATGGCGATTGGTACTTTTCTTAGTGGTATGGTTTATCATAGAACTGATTATAGTGGCGGCAGGAGGGCCTGAAACTGCAGTTTGGTTGGGATTAGGAGAAAGAATTGTTTTTATGCCGTTACTTCTGCTTCTGGTAATAGGATTACATAGAGTGATGGAAGGTGGAGAAAAAATGGCAGAGGGCGATCTGGATTATAAAATTGATTTGCGCATGTTGCATGGCAGTGTAAAGCAGCATGCACAACATCTAAACTGCATCAGCGAAGGGATGCAAAAGGCAGTAGAAGCAAGGCTGAAGAGCGAGCGCTTTAAAACAGAATTGATTACCAATGTTTCGCATGACATTAAAACTCCGCTCACCTCAATTATTAATTATGTGGATTTGCTGAAAAAACAGGGATTGACAGGAGAGGCGGAAGAATATGTGAATATTTTGGAAAGGCAATCAGCCAGATTGAAGAAGCTGATTGAAGATTTGATGGAGGCATCTAAAGCGTCGACAGGAAATATTAAGGCAGAAATGCAGCCGATGCAGGTCGATTTGCTGTTATCGCAAGCTATCGGAGAATATGAGGAGCGATTTGAACAGTGCGGTCTGGAAGTGATAACGTGCATTCAGTCGGAAAAAGCAGAGATAATGGCGGATGGCAGATTGCTTTGGCGCGTTTTGGATAATCTTTTCAATAACATTTGTAAATATACTCAGGAAAAGACACGGGTATATATTGATTGCTATACAAAAGAAGAAACAGTGTACATTGTCTTGCGCAACATATCCAGATACCAGTTAAATATTCCGGAAGAAGAGTTAATGGAGCGTTTTGTACGGGGCGATAGCTCCCGCCATACCGAAGGAAGCGGCCTAGGGCTTTCGATTGCAAGAAGCCTGACACAACTGCAGAATGGAACGCTGCAGATTTTGATTGATGGAGATTTGTTTAAGGCAATGTTGGAGTTTCCAAAGCTTTGTTGAATTTTTACAGAAAGGTTGCAAAAAGGTTCGCGTTTTACGCTATAATAAAATAGTACGATGATTTTAATAGGAGGGAGGAATCAATATGCTGAGTTACGAAGAAATCAAACGCGATCCGGCAATCAATACATATATTAAAAAAGCTGACGAATCTCTTAAAGCCTTGGGCTTTACCGAACACTATTTTGCGCATGTTACAAAGGTTGCGGAAACGGCGGGATATATTTTGGAGACACTGGGTTATTCAGAAAAGGAGGTTGAATTGGTAAAGATTGCGGGATATCTGCATGATATCGGTAATCTCGTAAACCGTATTGAGCATTCGCAAAGTGGGGCGATTATGGCTTTCCGTATTTTGAGTAATTTTGGAATGGATCCAGAAGATATTGCTACCGTGGTTACAGCGATTGGCAATCACGATGAAGGGACGGGAGTGCCGGTTGATGCAGTATCGGCAGCATTAATTTTGGCTGATAAATCAGATGTGCGCCGCAGTCGTGTACGCAATACGGATATTTCTTCTTTTGATATCCATGACAGGGTAAACTACTCTGTAAAAGAATCAAATCTTAGGATCAATGAAGCGAAAACATTGATTAAATTGAAATTGAGTATTGATACCCGTTATGGATCAGTGATGGATTACTTTGAAATTTTTATGGAACGAATGATTCTTTGCCGTAAGGCGGCAGAAAAACTGAATCTGCAATTTAAACTGATTATCAATGAACAGCAGCTTATTTAAAGAGAAAATATTGAAAATCCAGGAAAAAGAGCTTTTAAATGCGCATTTAGATGCACTTTATACCAAATATGGCGTATATTTTGAAAAGTAAATGAACCTTGGGGATCTGAAGCGCCAGCTCCTAAGCTGCATATATGTGCGAGAGTGCAGGGTGATGTTTTGGTTGGCAGGTCAGAGAAATTTAGCCCCGGAGAAATGCTGAAAATTAAAGAACAGGAATGTTGCTATTTGGTACCGCAATTACCTTTTCCGCCGCAGGGATGCCCTATTTTACCGGAGTCGACAGAAGCAACCAAGATTTCCCTGTGTGGAGATGGTTGCAGGAAGAATTGCCGGTTGCACAGCGTTGTGTCGGAATATTTGTAGAAGATATCTGCGTATCTTTATGCCGGAGTGTATGTGTCGGAAAGGAGGCACAGGAAGCAGGCGTGGAAACATTGGAAGCTTTTCGTGGCAGGGGATATGCGGCGTTGGCGGTAGCAGGTTGAGCGGCGCTGGTGCGTAAGCAGGGGAGTATTCCGCTATATTCGCATAGCAGGAAAAATACAGCGTCTTTGCGGGTAGCACAAAAGGCTCATTTGATTTATTATGCAGAAGATTATATTTTAAACTAAATTGAGAATTTTTGCATATAACAAAAGGCATGGAACAGATTTGTTCCATGCCTTTAATATTTTTTATGCATAAACAGGGGTTAATTGCGATTTATTTTGTTCAAGGAAACAAAGAATTGCATCCCGGATTAATTGTTGCCCTTGTTCATTGGGATGCATTCCATCTTCGCACATATAATCAGGCAGATGCTGATGTTCCAGGAATGTGCCACGAATATCAATAATGGGAGTATCCGTCTCAGCAGCAATACACTCAATCTCATGAGAATACATTTCCTGATAGCGATAAATGGCATGGATATCTCCGAGCCAGGTAAGGACGTTTTTGCGATCGATTCCATCCCGACAGACCCATTCAAAAAAGCGTTCGGCGCAAAGCGGCGGAAGTGTGGCCAATACCGGTTTAATTCCTCTGTTGCGGACATATTCAATGATTTCCAGATATATTTGATGGAAGTGCTTTTTGGGTGTGTTGGGAAGATGTATGGCAGAAGGGTTAGCTGCAATAGCCGCCCAATCGAAGTTGCAATCGTTACCACCATATTCCAGAAGAATCGCATCGTAAACAGCACCGTTTTGAAGATTACGCTTCAGGATGGAAAAACCACGATCTATGGTATAGCCAAATTTAGAATTATTGGTGATATCCAGAGCATATTGCTTTGCGATACTATCGAGGCCAATATTATTCGAAATACGATAACGGTGATTCTCACTATTGAGTACAACTCCTTTAAAAAGAGAATCTCCGTAAAGAGCTATTTTTTGAATCATATGTTTCATGGAGAACACCTCGAAGAATAGATTTTATTATATTGGTTTAAAAATTATAATATACAATATTTAATATTAGATTATAAGATGTATATAATTTTGTCAAGCGAAAAAATAAATGTTTACATAATGTATAATATTTGTTGAGTTGCAGGAAAACATTATGTTATACTTATTAACAAGAAAGATCGAAAGGAACATATATGTATGGAAATAGAAGAAATTCAAAAAGAATTGGATTGCCTGTATGCAAAATTTGCTAACCATACGCTGCCGCGTTGGGAAGATCTGCCTGAGATTGATTTGTATATGGATCAAGTAATTGCATTAATGCGCAAATATCTGAATATTTTTGATGCAGATGGAGAAAAACTGCTTACTCCAGCCATGATCAATAACTATGTAAAGATGGGGGCAATGCCAGCCCCGATTAAAAAAAAGTATTCTAAAGCACATATTGCACATCTGCTGATTATTTGTTTTTTGAAGCAGGTGCTTCCAATTTCTTTAATATGTGAAATCATAAAAATTTATCTTAGTGTATATTCCGAAAGTGAAATGCTCAACACTTTCAGCAGAGAGTATGAGCAGATTTTAAAAATAGTAGCGCATTCTTCGGAAGATGAGGCCGCTACTTTGCTGCAGAAACAGTCGGATACCTCATATGTCATAGGTGTTTTGTCTATGAAAGCTGCAGCTTATGCAGGTGCGCAAAGGGCAATAGCACAGAATTTGTTTTCACTGACAGAAAAGAAGCCGGAGCAAGAAGAGATAAAAGAAAAGTAACAGAGAAAATTTTACGGATAACCTGAAGAAGCTTATTTTTAGAAGTGGAAAAAAGCAGAATTACATGCTATACTGAAGCAAATAATTTATATCACATTATGATAAGAGGGTAAATGGAAAAATGAAAACAGTAGGATATTATAACGGAGAAATTAAACCGGTTGAAGAGCTGAGTGTTCCGGCGTTGGACAGAGCTGTATATTTTGGCGATGGGGTTTACGATGTCGTAATTTGCAGAAACAGAAAGCCGTTTACATTGGATATGCATATCGATCGTTTTTATAATAGCTGCCAGGCATTGAAGATCAATTTTAGTATGTCGAAATCGGAATTGGCGGCATTGCTAAAACAGTTGATTGCAATGGCAGATGATGCAGATACCATGGTTTATTGGCAGGCCTCCAGAGGAACGGCCGGACGCAAACATGAATTTCCGGCTGAGACAGTGGAACCAAATCTGTTAATTATGATTACACCGTGGAAAATGGGAGATATGAAGAAAGCGCTGCGCTTGATTACAGTAGAAGATACCCGTTTCTTACATTGTGATATTAAAACGCTCAATTTGATTCCCAATGTGATGGCAGCACAACGGGCCGCAGAAGCGAATTGTCAGGAAGTGGTATTCCATAGAGGAGAGCGAGTGACGGAATGTGCGCACAGCAGTTTGTTTTTGTTTATGGATGGAAAGGTCGTTATGCCGCCGCTAGATGAATATATTTTGCCGGGTATTACCAGAAAGGTTGTGGCACAGTTGTGTGCAACAAATGGAATTATTTGCGAAGAGCGAATTTTTACCTTGCAGGAAATGATGCAGGCAGATGAAATCCTGGTAGCGAGTACGACGAAAAACTTTGCGCCAGTGGAAGAAATCGATGGTATAAAAGTAGGCGGAAAAGATGCAGCATTGCTTGAACGTATGCAGGCGTTATTTATGGAAGAATTGAATAGACAGACAGTATGAAACAAAAACGTATCCGAGATTTTGGAATAGAAATTGGCCATTTTCCTTGTGGCGCGCATAATAAGATTACAGATGTCCCCGGCGTTACGGTAGGACAAGTAACATTGCGGAAAGGAGAAATACAAACGGGTGTTACTGTTGTGATGCCTGCGCAGGATAATCTTTTTACATGTAAAATGACAGCTGCTTGTCATGTATTGAATGGATTTGGAAAAACGACAGGGCTTTTACAGATACAGGAATTGGGATGCCTGGAAACGCCGATTGCCTTGACGAACACATTAAATGTGGGATTGGTCAGTGATGGGTTGATACAGTACACGCTCACACGTTGTCGGGCGGAGGGAATAGAAGTAACCTCGATTAATCCAATTGTGGCGGAATGTAACGATTCTCGTATCAATGCGATTGCACTACGGGCGGTCACACAGCAGCATGTATGGCAGGCGATTGCTCAAGCGGGTGAAGAATTTGATGAGGGAGCCGTGGGTGGCGGAACAGGTATGGTCTGCTTTGGGTTAAAAGGCGGTATAGGCTCTGCTTCGCGTAGGCTGCGTATTGGGGAAAAAGAATATACATTAGGCATATTGGTGCAAAGTAACTTCGGTTCTCTGGAAGAATTACGCATTGAAGGAAAACAGCTGGGTTTGGAGATAAAGGAAAAGCTCGCGCAGCACAGTGAACCAGAGAAGGGCTCCATTATTGCAGTAGTGGCGACCGATGCGCCTTTGAGCGACCGACAACTGACAAGATTGCTGCGACGTGTTCCGATTGGACTGGCACGTTTGGGATCTTATACCGGGCATGGCAGTGGGGAAGTATTTATTGGTTTTTCAACGGCTCAGCGCTGGATGGAAGAAGAAAAAAGCGATGTTCTGACGGTGGATGTATTACGCGAAGAAAAATTAGACCAATTATTTTTAGCCGTTGCGGATGCTACGGAGGAAGCTGTGCTCAATTCCATGGTGACAGCGGAAGCGACAGAAGGGCGGAAAGGTGAAACTTTCCATAGTCTGAAAGAGTTTTTATGAAGAAGACGGCAGAATGGTGGGAATTTTATGCAGATATGCTGGATTTGCCGGATGGGCAATGGCAACAGCGCCTGCAGGCATGCGCGGAAGCATGCAGCAATTCTTATTCGTTGCATCTTTATCGTCAATGTGCGAAAAAGGCTGTTTCGATTGAAGATTTCTTTATGGCACTGGCAGAGGCCTTTGCCGACATGGAGGTAAATAAGCTGTCGGAAGGAAGATATGAAGTTTGCTATCGCGCGTGTGGGTGTGATTTCTATCGGCAAAAGCTTTGCAATGATCCGCGATTGTGTATGTGTTCGAAAAAAAGCATGGAATATAATCTGTCAGATATTTTTGGCAAAGAAAATATTTTAGTGGAGTTAAAGGAAAGTATTTTGGCAGGCAGAGAAAAATGTCGCTTTTTGGTTTTGGTAAATGAAAGGACGGAGAACAGATGGACTTAAAGGAAAGAACTTTATCTGTAAAGGAAATTTTTCAGGGAAAGGTTTTCAAAGTACATGTGGATGAAGTGGAATTGCCAGATGGCAGGATTTCCAAAAGAGAAGTTGTGAATCATCCGGGTGGAGTTTGCATTGTGGCAGAAGATGTTGAGGGGCGCTTTCTGTTTGTGAGGCAATATAGATATCCATGTGGCCGCGTTATGCTGGAATTGCCAGCAGGCAAGCTGGAACAAGGAGAAGATCCACTGGCTTGTGCAAAAAGGGAATTAAGAGAAGAAACCGGTGCTTTGAGTGAGCATTTTATTTATTTGGGAAAAGTGTTTGGAAGTCCGGGCTTTTGTGATGAGGCAATTCATCTCTATTATACTAAAATTGAACGCATAGGAGCTACACAGCCGGATGAAGGAGAATTTTTAGAGCTACAGGCAATTCCTGCTGAAAAGGCTATTCAGATGGCTGCGGAAGGCGAAATTGAAGATGGAAAAACAGTAGCAGCTCTTTTCCGAGCCATGTTGGTTCGTTAAAACAAAAATTATATTATGCTAAATGTTTTTTTGAAAGAATCGATACATCCTTCTGCTATAGAATTTTTACAGAGATATGCTCGCATATTAAAACGGGACGAAGAGTTGGAATGGGCAGATGCTGTACTCACGCGCAATCTTCGGATTGATAGTTCTTTTATAGACAAAGCGAAGTCGTTAAAAGTAATCGGGATTCATGGGACGGGAACTGATGGTGTAGATATAGCTTCAGCGCAGGTACGGGGCATTGAGGTATTTTGCACACCGCATATCAATGCACAGTCAGTAGCAGAATTGAATGTGGCTTTAGCACTTCAACTCTCCAGAAAATTGACTTATGTGCGGCAGTATTTGCAGCAAAATGCGCCGAAGGCGCTTCAGGGGATTGAACTTATGGGTAAGCAGGCAGGTTTTTTGGGGACAGGTGGAATTGCTCAAAGAACCGCAAAAATCCTCTGTGATGGGTTTGGAATGCAAGCAAATGGTTATTCACCTTCCTATACTCCGGAAAAGGCCAATGGGAAAAGAATTGCTTATGCGGCGGATCTGAAGACAGTTTTGCAAAAAGCAGATTATTTTTTTATATGTACACCGCTAAACAAGGAAACATATAATTTGGTTGATGCAGAACAATTAGCTCATATGAAACAAAGTGCCTACCTGATTAACTGTGCCAGAGGTGGAGTAGTAGACGAAGTCGCGTTGGAGGAGGCTCTGCGCAAAAAGAAAATAGCGGGTGCTGCCTGTGATGTGTTTTATAATGAACCGATCCAACCACAGCACCCGTTATTGCGATTGGAAAATTTTATTGCGACGCCGCATATTGGTGCCAACACCGAGGAAGCATTATATCGGGTGGGTATGGAAGTAGCGCAGGGGATTGTGCAGCGATTGAATGGCGAAAAGGAGGTCGACTGTGCAGGTAAGACAATTACAGTCGGGAGAAATCAGAGAAATCTATGAGCGGTATATCCAGGAGGCCTTTCCGCCGGCGGAACGAAAGCCATTCTGGAAAATACAGGATGCTATTCGTCAAGGAAGGTATATATGTTACGGATTGTTTGAGCAAGAGACTCTGCTATCCTATGCGTTTTTTATGAAGGAGAAGGGGGTTGGCGGCGGCTTATTATTGGATTATTTCGCTTCCTTGCCACAATATCGCAACCAAGGTTATGGCAGTATATTTTTACAAAAACTGAATGAGGTTTGTGAAGGAAAAACCGTTTTTGCTGAAGTTGAAGCTCCTGAAGATGCACGTGCTTCGGAAAGGGAACTATGCAAGCGTCGGATTGCTTTTTATCAACGAAATGGTTTTATAGATACTACCATATATTGCAAATTCTATAAAATACAGTATAAAATTTTATTGAAAGCTTCTGAAGTAATTTCGGTGCCAAGTATTGGAGAATTGATATGTTTTTATGAGAGAATATATCATAGAAAATTTTCACGAAACAAATTACGTTTTTGGAAACAACGAAAGAGGCGGATGAGCAGATTTAAAAATGTCTGATAGAAAATTGTAAATTGATATTGACTTTTATCATAAAATACGATAAAATAATTCTCGCAGTCAGTTATGGCGGCGTAGCTCAGTTGGCTAGAGCAATCGGTTCATACCCGGAAGATATGGCCTACAATCACAACAACATCGAATAAATCCCATAAAAAAG
>JABLTO010013168.1_pt1 | contig 16313 bp, 13 predicted proteins | sample 7160091 | NCBI WGS metagenome assembly JABLTO01 (sample SAMN14651225, study PRJNA627086) | human gut metagenome | isolation source: feces | host: Homo sapiens
TATCTGCCATACACTGTGTAGGATGGTCAACATCACACTGAAGGTTTACGAGTGTTGGTCTCTGTTCGAGAATTCCATCTTTGTTTCCTTCTGTTACTGCATCCATGAATTCTTTCTGATATGCATGTCCTTTTCCGATGTACATATCATCACGGATTCCGATCACATCTGCCATGAAGGATACCATGTTTGCTGTTTCACGAACTGTTTCGCCGTGTGCGATCTGGGATTTTTTCTCATCAAGGTCCTGTACTACAAGGCCAAGAAGGTTGCAGGCTGAAGCGAAGGAGAAGCGTGTACGTGTGGAGTTGTCACGGAAGATGGAGATTCCGAGGCCGCTTTCGAATACTTTTGTGGAGATGTTGTTTTCTCTCATGAAGCGAAGTGCATCTGCTACTGTGAAGACTGCTTCCAGTTCGTCGTCTGTTTTGTCCCATGTCCAGAAGAAGTCGTTGTTGTACATTTCTTTGAAGTTGAGTTTGTTGAGTTTGTCGATGTAGTCCTGAAGTGTTTTCATATTTATCTCCTTTATTAATTATTGGTTCTGTTATGTGTGTCCACATGATATGTATGAGTTACGTGTGTTTACATGATATGTATGAGTTACGTGTGTTCAAATGAAATATTCCACCGAAGAACACGCTCTCGCTCCCTTCGACTGGTAGCAGTACATAAGTGACCACAATACGGTCACTAAGTACTGACCGTCTCAGAGGATCTTCTACGTGGAATATTTATTTGACACACTGGGTAATCAAATATTCATATTGCGTATTATCAGTATTACCTGAGTGAACAGCCTTCAGCTTTTGTGCTTTCGGCAATACTTAATGGGGCTTGCCCTCAGTAGAGTAGAATACAGATATAGTCAGTTCATTACATATCTGATACATGTGGAGCTACTTTGCTTTTAGCCCCAAGGGTGTGCAGAGGGAGCGGGGCTTCGCTCCCTTTGCAGTCCTTACTTGCAGTAAGAACCAGGTAATGCTGCATAAACCGCAGCGCATCTTACCAGGTCGATTTTCCATGTTTTTTCGTTCGGGGCATGTGCCTGTGCTTCAGCACCAGGTCCGAATCCGATGCATGGAATTCCGTTACGTCCCATGATGGATACGCCGTTTGTTGAGAATGTCCATTTGTCTGTAAGCGGACGTGCTTTACGCATTGCTTCTGTCTCTGCATTTCCTACACGTGTTTCTCCGTAAAGACCTTTGTAAGCGTCTTCGAGAGCTTTTGTTACTTTGTGGTCTTTCGGAATTGCCCATGTCGGGAAGTAGCATTCGATTTCGTATTTGCATCCTGTGTAAGAAGGACGGTCATAGTTGTACATGGAAACTACAACATCATCACCATATTTTTTGACACTTGGAAGTGCACGGATTTCGTCGAGGCAGCTTTCCCAGGTTTCGCCAAATGTCATACGACGGTCAAGTGAAACAGCACAGGAGTCAGCTACTGCACAGCGGCTTGGTGATGTGTAGAAGATCTGGGATACAGTAACAGTACCGCGTCCGAGGAAACGTGCTTCTTCCCAGTCCGGATTGTATTTCGGGTTGAGCATTTTTACGAGGCCTTTGATTTCTGTTTCATCTGCATCGTCATTTTCGTTAAGAGAACGTACATCCTGAAGAATATCAGCCATTTTGTAGATGGCATTGTCTCCACGTTCCGGAGCGGATCCATGGCAGGAAACACCTTTGACGTCTATACGGATTTCCATACGTCCACGCTGTCCTCTGTAAATACCGCCGTCTGTCGGTTCTGTAGAAACAACAAATTCCGGACGAATCTTGTCTTCTTTGATGATATACTGCCAGCAGAGACCATCACAGTCTTCTTCCTGAACAGTTCCTGTAACCATGATCTTTACGCCTTCCGGAATCAGATCAAGATCTTTCATGATTCTTGCACCGTAAACTGCAGATACAAGTCCGCCGCACTGGTCGGATACACCGCGTCCGCCAATTTCTTCGTCGTTTTCGTAGCCTTCGTATGGGTCAAAAGTCCAGTTGTCAATGTTTCCGATACCAACAGTATCAATATGTGCATCAAAAGCGATGATTCTGTCACCGGTTCCCATATATCCGATAACATTTCCCTGAGGGTCAATTGTAACTTCGTCGAAGTTGAGCTTTTTCATTTCTGCTGCGATTGTTTCGATGTGTTCTTTTTCTCCACAGCTTTCGCCAGGATTACGAACGATAGCTCTTAAGAATTTTACCATATCGTCTTTGTAGTTTTCAGCTGCTGCATTGATTTTTGCAAAATCCATCATCTTATCCTCCTGTTATATGTATAAGAATAAATTACTTACTGAGTGATTTATCTGTTCCGTAAAGTCCGTCCCAGACGATCTCACGGTAACGTACAGGATCAGTGTCTCCTTCTGTGGAGATGACGAGTACGTTGGAGTTTTCATCAAGTTTCAGTGCTTCTTTAAGGTCTTTGGCATCTTCATCGTGAAGGGCAGTGAAGCACAGACCAAGCGGTACGGAACCGGATTCACCGGAAATGATATGCGGATCATTTTCCAGAGGGTTTGCATAGATACGAGTTGCCTTTGCGCTCATCCAGTCAGGACAGGAAGCAAATACAGATACGTGGTTTCTGAGGATGTCCCAGCCAATAGTGTTTGCTTCACCGCAGGCAAGACCGGCCATAATAGTTTCAAGATCACCGGTAACATTGACCAGATCACCGTTGGCTTTTTCTGCGGAACGGTACAGACAGTCAGCGGCTGATGCCTCGCATACAACCATTACCGGCGGATTTTCTTTGTATTTGTGAGCAAAATATCCGACAACAGCACCTGCAAGAGATCCGACACCTGCCTGTACAAATACATGAGTAGGACGTTCAATGCCCTGTTCTTTCAACTGCTGGTCTGCTTCCATAACCATGGTTCCGTAACCCTGCATGATCCATGAAGGGATTTCTTCATAACCTTCCCATGCAGTATCCTGTACCATAATACCGTGTTCGGTTTTTGCTGCTTCTGCAGCTGCCATTCTTACGCAGTCATCATAATTGACTTCTTCGATTGTAACAGTAGCGCCTTCTTTGGCAATATTGTCAAATCTTGTTTTGGTTGTGCCTTTTGGCATGCGTACAACTGCCTTCTGTCCGAGACGGTTTGCAGCCCATGCAACACCGCGGCCGTGGTTTCCGTCTGTGGCGGTAAAGAATGTTGCCTGCCCGAATTCTTCTTTTAATTTATCAGAAGAAAGAACGGCATATGGAAGTTCACTGATGTCTTTGCCAAGCTCTTTGGCAATATAACGGCCCATTGCGTAGGATCCACCAAGAACTTTGAATGCATTCAGTCCGAAACGGTAGGATTCATCTTTGCAGTAGATGTTTTTGACCCCCAGATAAGAAGCCAGGGCGGAAAGTTTCTGCAGAGGTGTTACTGTATACTGCGGGAAACTTTTATGGAATTCATTTGCTTTTCTGACATTGGCTTCAGACATTAAGTCGAGAAATTTGTCGTCTGATCTGGCAACATTGTTGACAGTCCATTTCAAACCTTCGGTCATAAGAAAAACCCTCCTTAAAAAAATTCTTTTGTTCTCATAATTATTGCTTGTTTATGTTTCTATCATACCATAAAAAATGTATTTTGCAATAGCAAATACAAAAATTTTTAGGATAAAACAAAAAAGTTTTGGACACTTGAAAAAAAGTGGGTAAACATTGTAAAAAACGTATCTTTATGATAATATGTAAACATATTTATAAATACGAGACAAGATAAAGGAGACTTGAAAAATGGCAGTTTTTAGAGCGTTTCGGGCTTTGAGACCTGTGACGGACAAGGCAGAGGCAGTAGCCGCACTTCCATATGATGTGGTAAACCGTCAGGAAGCGAAGGAGATCGGAGACAGAAATCCGGATTCGTTTCTTCATGTTGACCGCGCAGAGATGGATCTTCCGCCGGAAACAGATCTTTATGACAGCATTGTCTATGACAGAGCAAGAAAAAATCTTGATGACATGGAAAAAAATGGCACAATGATGCAGGATGAAACACCATGTTATTATATTTATGAACTGACCCGTAAGGGAAAGACTCAGACAGGGCTGGTTGGATGCTGTTCTATTGATGACTATATGAATAATGTGGTAAAGAAACATGAGCTCACCAGAGAAGACAAAGAACAGGACCGTATCCGCCATGTGGATGTCTGTGATGCAAATACAGGTCCGATCTACCTGGCATGCAAATACCCGCAGGAGCTTCTGGATCTCATGGCTCAGTGGAAAGAAAACCACGCATCGGTTTATGATTTTGTTGCAGAAGATGAGATCGGACACCGTGTCTGGGTGATCGACGGAGAAGAAGAGAAGAAGACTGTTGCAGAGAAATTCTCTGACATTCCGGCAGTGTATATTGCAGACGGACATCACAGAGCTGCTTCTGCAGTGAAGGTTGGCCTCAAGAGAAGACAGGAACACCCGGATTATGACGGAAGTGAAGAGTTTAATTATTTTCTGTCTGTAGTATTTCCATATGATCAGCTTACAATCCTTGCATATAACAGAGTTGTACATGACCTGAACGGAATGGACGAACATGCGTTTATTGCAAGTCTGAAATTTAATTTTGAACTGATGCTGATGCCGGGATTTCCATGCAAACCTGTTGAAAAGCACTGTATTGGTATGTACACAGGAGGACAGTGGTATCATCTGAAGGCCTGGGAGGATATTTACAAAGATAAAGATGTTGTCGGCCAGCTGGACGTTTCAATCCTCCAGGATAAGGTGCTTTCTCCAATCCTTGGTATCGGGGATCCGAGAACCGATAAGAGAATCCAGTTTGTGGGGGGAAGCCATAAGCTTACAGAACTGGCGGAACTGGCGGATGCTACAGGCGGAGTTGCTTTTGCAATGTATCCGACATCTATGGAAGATCTTATGAAGATTGCAGATGAAGGCAAGCTGATGCCGCCAAAATCCACATGGTTTGAGCCTAAACTCAGAAGTGGACTGTTTATACATAAACTTTCATAAACATAAATTTAAAAGGAGGAACAGTTATGGGATTAATTAAAGCTGCAGCAGGAGCTGCCGGTGGAGTGCTGGGGGATCAGTGGAAAGAATATTTTTACTGTGAAGCCATGCCGGCAGATGTACTGATCACAAAGGCACATAAGAAGACTTCAGGAAGGTCTTCCAATAAGCATGGTTCTGAAAATGTCATCAGCAACGGATCTGTGATCGCAGTAAATGACGGTCAGTGTATGCTGATCGTAGAGCAGGGCAAAGTAGTAGATGTCTGTGCTGAACCTGGAGAATATACCTATGACATGTCTACAGAACCTTCCATATTCTGTGGAAGTCTTGGTGAAGGTGTGCATTCCGTATTCCAGCAGATTGGCAAGCGCTTTACTTTTGGTGGTGAGACTCCGAAGGATCAGAGAGTATATTTTGTAAACACAAAAGAACTGGTTGGTAATAAATACGGTACCCCGAATCCTGTTCCTTTCCGTGTGGTAGATAATAATATCGGGCTGGATATGGATATTTCCATCAAATGTTTCGGCGAATACAGTTACCGGATCGCAAACCCGATTCTTTTCTATACAAATGTGTGTGGAAATGTTGAAGAAGACTTTGAGAGAGAAGAGATTGATGGTCAGCTTAAGAGCGAACTTATGACAGCTCTGCAGCCGGCTTTTGCCAAAATTTCCGAGATGGGAATACGTTACAGTGCACTTCCCGGACATACAGAAGAACTTGCAGAAACACTGAACCAGATCCTTTCCGCAAAATGGGACAATTTAAGAGGAATCCGTATTGTTTCCCTTGGGGTATCCAGTGTAAAGGCTTCTCAGGAAGATGAAGCAATGATCAAAGAACTGCAGCGTAATGCTACATTCCGCAATCCTACGATGGCTGCTGCACAGATGGTCGGTGCTCAGTCAGCAGCAATGCAGGCGGCAGCGTCCAATCAGAACGCAGGGCCGGCTATGGCATTTGCCGGAATGAATATGGCGGCAAACGCAGGCGGCATCAATGCGCAGAATCTTTTTGCAATGGGACAGCAGATGAATCAGCAGGCACAGCCTGTTCAGCAGCAGGCACCTCAGCAGGCGCCTCAGCAGAATGCAGGCTCATGGACCTGTTCCTGCGGTGCGGTAAATACAGGAAAATTCTGTCAGGAATGTGGACAGCCGAGACCGGCGGGTCCGTGGACATGCTCCTGTGGTGCGGTAAATACAGGAAAATTCTGCCAGGAGTGCGGCAAACCGAGACCGTAACTTCACAGGGAAGGAGAAAACACCATGGAAGATGTTTTGAATTATAAATGTCCCAACTGTTCGGCGGGTCTGAAATTTGACAGCAAGAAACAGAAGATGACCTGCGAATACTGCGGTAAATCATACTCACTGGAAGAACTGGAACAGATTGCCCAGCAGAATGAAGAGGTTGAAGAAGATAAAACGGGAGATCACTGGGAAGGGTTCGATCCGGAACAGTGGCAGGCTGACAGCAATATGGGAGTATGGACCTGCCCTTCCTGCGGTGCGGAAGTTGTTGCCGAAAAGACAACAGGGGCTACGGTATGCCCGTACTGCGATACGCCTATGGTTATGCCGGATCAGTTCAAAGACATGTACAGGCCGGATTATGTAATTCCGTTCCAGAAGAGCAAAAAAGAGGCAGCTGCAGCACTTAAGAATCATTATATGAACAAACCGTTACTGCCGAAAGTTTTTAAAAGCGAAAACCATCTGGAAGAGATTAAAGCAGTTTATGTGCCGTTCTGGCTGTTTGACCTTAATACAGCTGGAAGGTTCCGTTATGAAGCTACGAGAATGAGGGTCTGGGAAGACAGCGATTATAAATATACAGAAACCAAATTTTATAATGTTGTACGTGCAGGCAAAATGAATTTCTGCAAAATTCCGGTAGATGGATCGAAGGCTATTGATGATACCATGATGGAAGCGATCGAACCATATGACTACAAAGATCTGAAAGAATTTGATATGTCATATCTGTCAGGGTATATGGCTGACAAATATGATCAGGAACCGGATCAGCTTACCGGCCGTGTATATGAACGTATGGAAGAGAGCGTCAGGGACAGTTTTATGTCAAGTGTACATAATTATGCTACAGTTACACCCCGTCAGGAAAAAATATGGATCACAAAAAAAGGTGAAGTCAAATACGGACTGTTCCCTGTATGGTTCCTGAATACGAAGTGGAAAGGCAAAACCTATTCATTTGCAATGAACGGACAGACTGGACATCTTATCGGAGATCTTCCGATCGGCAAAGATCTTGTGGTGGGATACTGGTTCAGACATCACATTCCGCTGACCCTGATCATGACAGCAGTCGTTGTTCTGCTGAGAGTAACGGGGGTGATCTGAGTGAAAAAATATACCAGAATTTTAGGGATTTCAGTTTTGTGTCTGGGGCTGGCACTGACAGCTCCGATGTCAGTATGGGCTGCCGCTGCAACGGAAGATCAGGCAGAAGAGAATCAGACAACGGACTGGGTGTTTGATGAATACGGACTTTTGTCAGGGGAAGAAAAAGAAGAACTGAATCAGGAACTGGCAGATATTTATGAAGAATATGAATATGATGCCATACTTCTGATCAGCCAGGATATTGAGTCCGATGATGCGCGCCAGTATGCTGCAAAATTTATGCAGGATAATGAAATCGGTTATGGGGATACACACGAGGGAATGTGTATTTTCAACCAGCCGGACAAAAGAAATATCACGATCGTATTTCGTGGGGATACACAGAATGATTTTACTGAAACAATTCAGGATCTGATGCTCGATAATTGCCAGGAAAAGCTGAAAGAGGGAGACATGATCGGAGGATATAAATCTCTGATCAGTAATCTGAAAAAAGGTCTTGCGCGTGTAACGCAGGGCAAAAAGATCCGTCCATTGGATGTGAGTGATTCCTCTCTTCCGGAAGAGGCTCTGATCTGGCTGATTATTTCATTTGCTGTAATGGCAATTCCGACCCTGATCATGACGTTGTTCCAGGTACATAAAATGAAAACAAGAGTACCACAGCCGAATGCAAATGCGTATGAGGGAGAGGGCGGTCTCAGACTTACAGAAGAAAGAGATATGTTCCTGTACAGTACCGTATCCAGAACTGAAAAACCGAAAGACAATGACAATGACAGTGGCAGCTCAGGCAGTTTTACGAGCGGTGGTGAGAGCTTTTCGGGCTCAAGCAGAGATTATTGACAATATAAGTACTAAAAAGAGGATTTTCCATTGGGAAAGGCCTCTGTTTTGCGTATTTGTGCAAAATATACAAAAATTTTTTGGTGCTTGCAAAAATCTTGTATATTGATTATGATGTAATTATATCAAGTATAAGAGAAAGGCAGCAGCATAATAACAGTTGCACAAATACTGCTGACAAAAGGTTGATAATATGAATACTTTTTCTTTGATCAAAAGATATTGCGTGTTTTTCCTGGGTATGGTGTTCTGTGCGTTGGGAATCTCATTTGTAACCCGTGCAGGACTCGGAACATCGCCTGTTTCCGGACTTCCATTTGTAATAAGTCTGATAACAGGGATTTCCATGGGTACATTTACATTTCTTTTTAATATGTTGTTTCTTTTAATGGAAGCCCTGATCAGAAGAAAAATAGGAATTCTTCAGCTGCTTCAGATTCCGATGACCTTTTGCTTCAGTTTTTTTATTGACTGCTTTATGAAAATTATTCCTACCCGTTTTGGCGGACCGTGGGCACCGTCTTTTGTGTACCTGATCACAGGGTGTGTGATCATGGCGCTTGGTATCAGCTTTGAAGTAGTTGCCGATGTGATAATGCTGCCGGCAGAAGCACTTGTCCGTGCAATATCACAGACGACAAAGATACGTTTTGGAAATGTCAAGGTTGCATTTGACAGCACACTTACTGTAATTGCAATGATTGTGGCTCTGCTTTCTTTTCATAAACTTAATGGTGTAAGAGAAGGAACACTGATCAATGCACTTATTGTCGGACAGATCGTGAAACTGTGGAGAAGACTGTTTGAAGAACGCCTGAATTGTTTCTTTCAAAAATAGAAGGATGATGTCAAATTTAATAAAAAATGCACAAAAACAGTGCTTAAATCAGAAACGAATGACAGCAATGTACAGATAAAAATACAATATACTGGGAAAATGCACAAAAAACGTGGCTTTATATATGAATTTGTTGAGTGAAAGTTCAATTGTATTTTGGAACGGTTATGATATAATTTCACCTGGTTAAAAGGATAAAAAACTTACATGGGGGTGACATTTTTGAAAAAACTTATGACCGTCCTGACTGCATTCCTGACGTTAATATTCAGCTGTCCGGATTATGTTTTTGCAGCATCTGCCACCGGAAATACGACGCAGGTACCGATCTGGCTCTGTATTCCGTTTGCAGGTTTACTGTTGTGTATTGCTGTGATGCCACTTGTAAAAGGTGAGTGGTGGGAGGCTCATCAGCCACACGTTGTACTGATGTGGATTATCGTAATGGTAATACCTTTTGCAGTAGTTTATGGTATGGGAAAAACTTTTGAAACAGTACTGGAATGTACAGTAAATGATTATCTGACGTTTATCATTCTGCTGTTCGGCCTGTTCTGTGTATCCGGTAATATTACCATGGAGGGCGATTTTGCTGGATCTCCCCGTGTTAATGTGGGACTGCTTGCTCTTGGAACACTGCTTTCCAGCTGCATAGGAACTACTGGCGCAAGTATGCTGATGGTTCGTCCTGTCATCAAGATGAATTCCTGGAGAAAAAGAAAGAGCCATATCATGGTATTCTTTATATTTATGGTATCCAATATGGGAGGCTCTCTGACACCTATCGGCGATCCGCCGCTTCTGATGGGATTTATGAGAGGAGTACCTTTCTTCTGGAGTCTTCACCTGGTTCCGGTACTGATCTTCAATATGGTGCTCCTTCTCTTTGTGTTTTATCATCTTGACAAACATTTTTACAGAAAAGACATTGCGGAAGGACGAAAACCGGATATCAGCAAACCGGGTACAGAATTCCGTATTGAAGGATTACATAATATCATCTTTCTTGTTATGATCGTAGCTGCTGTTATCTTGAGCGGTGTACTTCCTGGAATGACAGCATTTCAGAATGCTGAAGGTGCAGTAAAAGGTATCCATCTTTTTGGAGAAGTTACATTAGGTTATCCGTCACTGATTGAGATCGTGATCATTCTGCTGGCCGCTTTTCTTTCATTTAAAACCACCAGCAGCGATATACGTACGAGAAACCATTTTACCTGGGGGGCGATCCAGGAAGTTGCGGTGCTTTTTATCGGAATATTTATTACAATGCAGCCTGCACTGATGCTTCTTAAAGCTGTAGGCCCGAATCTTGGAATTACGAAACCATTTGAAATGTTCTGGGCAACAGGAGCACTTTCAAGTTTCCTGGATAATACACCGACTTATCTGGTTTTCCTGACAACAGCGGGAACACTTGGATTTACCAGTGGTATTGCGACTTCTCTCGGAACGGTACCGACAAAGATCCTTTCTGCAATTTCATGTGGGGCTGTCTTTATGGGAGCCAATACATATATAGGAAATGCCCCGAACTTCATGGTTAAATCAATCTCTGATGAGAACGGTGTAAATATGCCTTCGTTCTTCGGTTATATGCTCTGGTCGATTGTTTTCCTTATTCCGGTATTTATCCTGGATATGCTTGTTTTCTTTATGTAAGGGGGTGCAGACATGGAAAATCAGGAAAAATATACAGCCCTTGCAAATCGTATTTATGATCTTGACGGAGAGGTATATAAGTGCGTAGGTTCTTCTCTGGGACGTACATTTACAGGAAAAAGAGAAAATACTATCCGTACTCTCAGTATGATCATGTATACAAAACCAGACAGTCATCTGCTCAGAAGTGAGCTGGCACTGATCAGTAACATGGCACGTACGATCAAGGATAAAGAAGCCAGAAGCCGTATGATGACGGAGTATGATGAAATACTCAAAGAGCTGGAAAATCTTCCGAATGTTTTTGGAAGTACGGATATTGTGGATAAAGAACGTGTTGCCCTGAATCTGGCGGCTAACCGTGAAAAGATGTCTCCAGATGATCATATGGTTATCTGCATCAGCCGTACACAGGGAAGCGCAGGAAATGATATCGGGTTTGAACTTGCAGACAGCCTGAAGATAAATTATTACGATGTGGAAATCTTTGACCAGGTACTGAAACGCCTGGAAGCAGAAAAAGATAATCTTAAAGATACGGAGAACTTTACGGATTTCAATAAATATGACCGTAAAGAGCATAAAGATATAAAAACACGTCTTCGTGAATTTAACAGATATCATGGGCTGAAAAAATCAGATGCTGTTTTCTTTAATATGAGTGATCTGATCTGTGAACTTGCGCAGAAAGAAGACTGCATCATTATGGGGCGTTGTGCGGATGTGATTCTCAAAAATAACCATATTCCTCATGTCAGCCTGTTTATCAGTGCTCCGTTTTCGGTGCGTGCAAAACATATTATGGATGTACGTAATATGTCACTTGCACAGGCAACCCGTTTTCTTAAGAAAATGGATAAACAGCATCGTAAATACTATGAGTTTTATACCGGCGAAAAATGGGGAAAACCCGAAAATTATGATCTGTGTATCAACAGCGCAAATTATGGAATAAAAGAAACTATAGATGTAATTCAGCGTATGCTGAATCGACAGGCATAAAAAAATCCGGTGACATCCGAAAAAGATGTGCACCGGATTTTTTTATTTGTTTACATCAATATAACTGTACAGAGTGTATTTGGATATTCCAAAGTAGCTGGCAACTTTGTCGCCGGATTTTGTAATGAGAAAAGCGCCGGAATCATTAAGAAACTGGATTGCGGTTACCTTGTCTTCTTTGTTCATAAGAGCTACAGGTTTTCCTACAAGAGCTACAGATTCCTCGATAAGGTGATCCAGAAGATCGTTGACACTGTGAGTGATTTCCTTTGGCTTTTCTTCTTTGTTGATCGGTGTAATGAGGTCATGCAGTGCACTTTCGATCATGGTAAGCCTGGAAATATCATAGTTGATTCCAAAAACATAGTGCAGAGTGCCGTCATCATCGCGGATATAGGATGTACTGCATTTGAGGATTTTGCCGTCAGATGTTTTCATCAGGTAACCTGAATGATCTTTCATGTCCTCCTGATCATTTTTCCGAACATGACGTTTGACATCAAAAACAGCACTGGATGGTCCGTCACCGATTCCTCGGCCTGTGACATGTCCGTTCTCAATATATACAATGGAATGCTCCGGTTCATTTGTTTTCAGATCATGAATAACTACTTCGCAGTCTGGCCCGAACTGTGAAGCAATATCGTGTGCAATTTGCTTCAGTACAGTCAGTCGTCCCATTTGTATCCCTCCTTCTGATAAGCTTCAGTTTAGTATTAATCATAACATAAAAAAAACACAATAGAAAGTTTTTTAACAAAAAAAGTATGGTAACCTTAAGAAAATTTATTTGATATTTTATCTTGTGTGATTGCTGTTGCTGACATGGGAAAATAGTGTTATAGTAATAATATCTATGAAAATTGACAAAAATCGGACAGGTTTGGAGGGGATAAATATGAAATATTTACTGAAAAACGGTACAGTAGTTTCCGCTCAGAAAACAGAAAAACTTGATGTTCTTATTGAAAATGAAAAAATTATTTCCGTAGGCGCTGATATTAATGATTCAGATGCAGAGATTATCGATGTGACGGGAAAACTGCTTTTTCCGGGATTTATTGACGGACATACGCATTTTGATCTGGAAGTTGCCGGAACAGTTACAGCAGATGATTTTGAGACAGGCACCCGTGCAGCGCTTCTTGGCGGAACAACAATGGTTATAGATTACGCTTCTCAGGACAAGGGCGGACATACACTTCAGGAGGGACTGGACAGATGGCATCAGAAGGCTGACGGTAAATGTTCCTGTGATTATTCTTTCCATATGTCAGTAGTTGAATGGAATGAAGAAACAGAACAGGAAATCCAGAAAATGATCGATCAGGGAATCACAAGCTTCAAGCTTTATATGACATATCCGGCAATGATCGTAAATGACAGAGACCTGTACAAAATTCTGAAGAAACTGGGTGAGTGTGGATGCTTTGCCGGAGTTCACTGCGAGAATGCCGGTGTTATTGATGCACTGATTGATGAGGCACATAAAGAAGGCCGCCTGGGACCGGAGAACCATCCTCTTGTAAGACCGGATACCATGGAAGCAGAAGCTGTTCACAGACTTCTTGTAATTGCAAAAGAGGCAGATGCACCGGTTATGGTAGTGCATCTTACCAACAGAAAAGCCTATGAGGAAGTAATGTCTGCGAGAAAAAACGGTCAGGAAGTTTATGCGGAAACATGTCCACAGTATCTGCTTCTTGAAGACAGCGTCTATTCAAAACCTGATTTTGAGGGAGCTGTTTATGTATGCGCACCGCCAATCCGCAAAAAAGAGGACCAGGACTGCCTGTGGAGGGCACTTTCAGATGGTGATATCCAGACAGTTGCCACTGATCAGTGCAGTTTTACATTGGAGCAGAAAGCGCTTGGAAAGGAAGATTTCACAAAGATTCCGGGAGGACTTCCCGGTGTTCAGACGAGGGGAACGCTTCTTTATACATATGGTGTGGAAACAGGAAAAATCACGAAGGAACAGATGTGCAGACTTCTCTGTGAAAACCCTGCGAAGCTTTATGGCCTGTATCCGCGTAAGGGTGTGATCCGTGAGGGCAGTGATGCAGATATTGTTGTGCTTGATCCGGAAGCCAGAAGCGTGATTTCTGCGAAAACACATGCTTATAATACGGATAATAATCCGTTTGAAGGATTTGAACTGCACTGTGGAATTGACAAGGTTTTCCTTAGAGGAAATCTCGCAGTGGAAAATGGAAGACTTGCAAAAGAGAAACTTGGCATTTTTGTACCAAGAGAAAAAAGCAGTTATCATGGAGAATAAAATGAAAGAGCTGATAGACAGGCTTTATGAAATGGAGCAGCTGAGCAGAGAAGAATGGAAAATGCTTCTTTCTCACAGATCAGAGGAAACAGATCAGTATGCCAGAAGTCTTGCAGATAAAGTACGGCAGAAAGTATATGGAAATGATATTTATGTAAGAGGCCTGATCGAATTTACCAATTACTGCAGGAACGACTGCTATTATTGCGGAATCAGACGGAGTAACAAAAATGCTCAGAGATACAGACTGACAGAGGACGAAATCCTTTTCTGCTGTCAGCAGGGATATGAACTGGGATTTCGAACCTTTGTGCTGCAGGGGGGAGAAGATGGCTATTACACAGATGACAAAATGGTGGAACTTATCCACAAAATAAAAGAAAAATATCCGGATTGTGCACTGACGCTGTCTGTCGGAGAAAAGTCAGAGGAAACTTACCGTGCATACAGAGAAGCAGGAGCAGACCGTTATTTACTGCGGCACGAAACAGCAGATCCGGCGCATTATGGAAAACTCCATCCGGATTCCATGTCATGTGAAAATCGTAAAAACTGTCTTCGAGTTCTGAAAAAACTGGGATTCCAGACAGGCGCAGGATTTATGGTCGGATCTCCGTATCAGACAGTTGATGATCTTGTAGAAGATTTTATTTTTCTTAAAGAACTGAATCCGGAAATGGTAGGCATCGGACCGTTTATCGCGCATCAGGATACGCCTTTCAGGGAAGAAAAGAGTGGAACTCTTGAAGATACACTTTTTTATCTGGCGCTTCTGAGACTGATGCTTCCACATGCATTGCTTCCGGCAACGACAGCACTTGGGACGATCCATCCTAAGGGCAGGGAACTTGGGGTAAAATCCGGCGCAAATGTAGTAATGCCAAATCTGTCCCCTGTTTCTGTCCGTAAGAAATATATGCTTTATGACGGAAAAATCTGTACAGGAGATGAGGCGGCAGAGTGCAGGCATTGTCTTGGCAGAAGAATGGAAATGATCGGCTGTCAGATCGTAAGTGACAGAGGAGACTATAAGCCAGGTTGCTGTGAACGGAGTGAACGTAACAACAGCAGGTAACAATAAAAAAGTCTTGCATAATGTACCTGCAATGGGTTATAGTGGTGGTATAATTGTTGCTGATCAATCGGCAATATATGGAAAGCAGGCAATGCGTGCAATAAAGGAGGATATTATTCATGAAAAAATCCAGTTTCATGGTCGTTGTGGCAGGTCTTGCTCTGATGGCAGCCGGATGTGGCTACAGTACAGGCGGAGAAGACACTACTGTGACAGTTATAGAAGCAACCCCTACACCAACTCCGGAACCGACACCGGAAGCAACACCAACACCTGAGGCAACCCCGACCCCTGCACCGGTTACGGCGCAGACAGCAGGCGGAACGACTATCATCAAGCAGGATGCAACTTATTATGCAACCTCTGATGTAAACCTTCGTACAGACTGCAGCACAGAAGCTGAGATCATTCAGGGTGTGGCAGCAGGTACTGCCCTGACAAGTACGGGTGTAAGCGAAGACGGACAGTGGGTTGAGGTAAACTTTAACAACCAGACCTTATATATCAGTGCACAGTATGCATCTACAACAGCACCGGAAGGTGCAGCAACAGCAGCTGCAGATACAGCTGCACAGCAGTAAGCATATCAGAAGAACATATTGTAATTAACGAAAGAAAACCTCCGGAGAATTCGGATTCCTGAAAGAATCTGAACCTTTCGGAGGTTTTGCTGTTCTGATAAGAAGCTGTTCAGAAAATCAATTCGGGTAAGGTGATACTTATTCAGGGTAGATAAGTCTTTCCGGTTTGATATCATAGAGAACTTCTTTAAGGTACTTGTCGGCGAGATATTTTGCCATACCAGGATTCATATCAAGGTAGTTGCCGCAATCTTTAGGGGAAGCTCCCGGGATTTCTCCCTCAAAATCACGAATGAATTCAAACATTTCAGTCATCAGAGGAACGATATCACGGGATTCATAATCACCGGCAAGAAGGAGATAGTTTCCTGTACGGCATCCCATAGGTCCCCAGTAAATGATCTTTGGTCCGAATTCTGCGTGATTACGGAGAAAAGTAGCTGCCAGATGTTCCATAGCATGCAATTCAGCAGTGTTCATGACCGGCTCTTCGTTAGGAGAAGTCATGCGGATGTCAAAAGTAGTGATGACTTCATCTCCAAGATAATCCTTACGGGATACATAAATACCAGGCTGAAGTTTAATATGGTCTATGGTAAAACTTGCTATTTTTTTCATGGTGAAATTCCTTCCTATATAA
>JABLTO010036365.1_pt1 | contig 16297 bp, 13 predicted proteins | sample 7160091 | NCBI WGS metagenome assembly JABLTO01 (sample SAMN14651225, study PRJNA627086) | human gut metagenome | isolation source: feces | host: Homo sapiens
CGGCGAACAGTATACGAATGAATTTTTAAAGTAAGGAGCTCCAAATGAAACTGAAACTGCAAAACATCTCTATGTCATTCTCTGACAAAAAGATCCTGTCCCAGATCACGATGAATATTGAAGAGGGCGAATTTGTCACGATCCTGGGTCCCAGCGGCTGCGGCAAAAGCACCATTTTAAATATTCTCAGCGGGATCCTGCATCAGGATGAGGGGACTGTCTTTGTCGATGACAAAGAAATCAAAGATCCGGGCGAACATTTCGCTTATATGCCTCAGGAGGATCTGCTGCTGCCATGGAAAACCATTCTGGATAACGTCTGTCTGTACGGCATCCTGCATAAAGAAAAAAAACAGGCTAGAGCAAAAGCCCTGCAGCTGCTGCCGGTTTTCGGATTGGAAGGCTATGAAAACGCCTATCCTGATGAGTTATCCGGCGGAATGCGCCAGCGTGCCGCTTTTCTGCGCACCTCTTTAAGCAAAGCGGATATTTTGCTGCTGGATGAACCTTTTGCGGCGCTGGATGTGATTACAAGAAACGATATGCAGGATTGGCTGGCTGCCATGCGAAACAGCCTTCGCAAGACAGCCGTGCTGGTCACCCATGACATCGACGAAGCTATTTATCTATCCGACCGTATTCTGATCCTGAACGGACATCCGGCCAGTGTTCAGAAAGAAATAACGATCACAGAAAAAAACAGAACAAGAGAATGGCTGTATGGACAGGCTGAACTGCGGATGCAGATTCACGGGTATTTGAAAAATGAATCCGAATTACAGTGACGCTCACACCCATCTCGATGAAAGGATGAAACACATCCTGCAACAGACAGAAACCTGTGCCGTGATCAGCTGCAGCAGTCCCCGTCAGTGTGAAGAAACAGAAAAAATGATCTGTGATCAAGCATCTCTTCATATGTCCTGCGGCATTCATCCATGGCATGTCGATCAGACATCGTTTGAAGAAATGCTGCCCTGGCTACAAAAGACGAAAGTGATCGGCGAGATCGGGATGGATAATGTCTGGTGCAAAACCGATCTGCAGCTTCAGGAACAGATTTTTGTCCGACAGCTGCAATTTGCCTGCAAAAACAAAAAGCCTGTTGTTCTCCATACGAAAGGAATGGAACGACAGATCCTGAAACAGATTCGCCGTTATCCCAATACGTATCATGTACACTGGTACTCTTGTGCGCAATACATCGAAGAGTACCGAGATCTGGACTGTTACTTCAGCATCGGTCCTTTCCCGTCGATTGATGAAAACGTCGCAAAAGTGGCAAAGATCATTCCGATCGATCGGCTGCTCATCGAAACGGACGGTATTTCCGCTGTGGAATGGGCGGCAGGAAAAACCATTAATGATGGTGACTATCCACGGATCCTGCAGCGGATCGCTGCGGAAATCGCATCTATCAAAGAATTGACAACGGAAGAAGTTCTTTATCGGACAAAACAAAATTTACTGCAGTTTCTGACAAGCGAAAGAGGATGATTCTCTTTCGCTTTCTTTTACGAACAACAGGAATTATTTTTCATTCCCTGTTGCTTCTTTCTGAAAATGCGCTATAATAGATGTGCTGAAACAATGCCGACTTAGCACAGCTGGTAGTGCAACGCACTCGTAACGCGTAGGTCGGGGGTTCGAGTCCCTTAGTCGGCACCATCTGAAACAAAAAACCGCTATATGCGGTTTTTTTATTTGAAAATAGCTTTTTTGCTTCAAAGAAAAACATCCTGTCTATTTCCGCATATCACAACTACTGATATGGCCATTAACTACATAATTCAAACTGTTCATACTGGCTCGCAGGCATGCCGCATCGTAAATCGATAATGCTGGTTTTTATTTACAGATACATGTTTTTATACTATTATCAAACTATCTTAGATACACTGACAAAATCACGTTAGCAGATGAGCTTTTTTGAATCCATCGTTTCGATATGAACAGGTTTTTATCCTCACTGGGAGTTGCGCCCACATCGTTATATACTAGACATGCAGTGACATTCCGGTAAGCGATCAGACGCTCTGTTTGCGGCAAGCATCAGGTAAACACATCTAAGATCAAAGGAGAAGAAAAGATATGGAAAAATCAGAATTTTTTACTAACAAACAACAAACTGAAGTTAATGAGACAATAGACAAATTGATCGATCAAAAAGACCTGGAAACAGATCATATTTTTTATAATGGAAGAAATGAAGGTGAATATTCGTATTCGTTTGTCATCAAAAATACGATACCAGCTTTCAAATTAAAAATGTTTGTGTTGAAAATCAACGAAAATTATACAAAAATCGAATATTTTATTGAGAACAAAGAACTTCTTTCTCAAATAGAAATTATAAACAACAAAATCTCCGAAGGCATCGCATCCGAGATCAGGCCTTATGACAGCGAAGCAAGAAAAATAACGGGAGATACCGTAGCATCAAAGGAAAATAATCATCGTAATTCTAAATTACCAAAATTTTTAAAAATAACAGCGATCATAATCTTAATTTTAGGTATTCTAACGGCAATTGCCTTATCTTATACAAAAACGATAACTACTGATTACTCATATATCAGTGGAATCATATATGATACATCATATGAGTTTGATTTTGCCGTATTCCTGTCATATACCATTTCATTTGTTGTCTATTCTGCCATTGTTTATAGTATCGGAGAAATACTAGAAATAGTCATAGAAAACAATAAATTGTTAAAGCAAGACAAAGAATAGAAGGAAGTCATAAACAGCTGTACATTAAAATGGGACATTATGTAAAAATAAGATATTTACGTACATTCAAAACACTGTTTTCGATGTTTTTATGAATCGCATGGACAACAAAAAAGAGGCAAAACAGATAAAGTGATATTCCAGGTCACTAAGCTGTTCCAGCCTCTTTCTTTTCATATGGTGCCGGTACCCAGAATCAAAAAAAAGTATAATTTAATTCTTTTTAAGTGTGAATATATCGATAATATAGCGATATTATTATGTTTCGCTTTATATGAATTGTATTCATTTATTACTATTTTTAATAAAAATTCGGCATATTTTAGGCATAAAAAAAGAAGCTATCCGAAGATAGCTTACTTTTGTTTCCAATATTTTGAGGACCCATCTGTTTTGCATAAAGCACAGTAATGAGTTTCCCCATCATAGCTTTTGTACTTAGCCCAGTACCATCCGTCTGCAGATACAACGCTCTGATAGTTTAAAGTCATACCTTTATTGTATCTTGATCCGGTATCTCCTTTTGATGTAGATGCAGAATTGCGCACACGAATTCCATCCACTGTCGCTTCAACCGCTCCAGATGATTTAAACGGACATTTGCTTGTTGATTCTTTCGGTGCATATTTCCACTTGGCAGCTCCTGTATCAACGATTGTTGTTCCATCGATGAACATCGCTTCGTCACAGTATACCTCCTTATTAAACTGATAAATTCCGTATTTGTTTTGGAAGAAGGAAGTGTCATCCGTCTGTGCAATCTGGATATGACAATGAACGCCAGTCGCTCCACCTTTAGCTCCCATATTACCAAGCTGCTGTCCCTGTTTCAACTTCATACCGACATACGCATTAAAACTTTCGTCATGACAAATTTCAAAAACTGCAGGGCCAATATATCCGTTAGCAAAACGAGCTTTTTCAACAAGCCAACGGCTTTCACCGTTCGCTGGATATGTCCAAACGCATTCACAATCTGCAGGTGCATAATACGCAGCCTTTGTACCTGCTTTTTTAGCTGCTACGTCAATAGCCTTTGTCCCTTTGTGTGTCCCTACATTTTCAACTTGTGTAATGCGCATTTCTGTGAACGGACACAAAAAGTTCTGAATTCCATCTGTTTTACTTGTTTGACCTTTTTTCATATTTTATTCCTCCTCACTTTCTTTTTCTGTTCCATTTAACTTCTGATCAGCAACCTGCAACCCCTTTGTTAATACAGCCGGCACGTCATATCCGGCTTCCACGAAGTTTTCCAAAATGGATCTTGCTTCATTCACGATCAGTGATGCGAGCACAAACCAGCCAAGAAGCGTAGTAATTCCCAAGTCAATATTAATCACCTTGCCAATTTCGATTAACCCAGCTGCAATCGCGAAAGCGACGATAATCATCAACCAATAGCCTAACTTTTTGAGTACCCCTTTCCATCCTGCCATTGAATTCTCTACACCGTTAATGCGGCTCTTCATCCATCCTGTCAGCCAATCTGCTACGTTGAGCAAAAGAAAAAGAGCAAAGATGAACCAATGCTCTCCGAATACCATAGTTAGAATTGCAATAATAGTCCCTAAAAAAGCGTTATATGAGTCAGTAACAGTCTGCATAGTCTTCATAGACCTCCTTCTTTCCGGTTGCTTTTTGAGCCATCCCAAGGCTATTTCCAGTTGATAGGTTTCATCAGCGGTCGTGTCATCTCCATCATGGCCCTGATGGTCTCCACGTCAGAACAGCTCCAATCAGCTTCTGGATGCTTGACGAAGCGTGTCGTGCGCCTGATCGGCAGATGCTTGTCCACCAGGCTGTCGTCACCCAAGTGCTGCACCAAGCAAGGGAGCGTAGAGATGACTGGAATTCCTCGCTCTAAGGCGAACTGATGAAACGCATGACTTTCGAACTTGATGCCCGGGTAGTGCTCGTCTGTATAGCCCATGCATTCGATGGCCACGTCCTTCGGCATCATGATCGCGCACCCGAAGATTCCGCGGTCATGCGTAACATATGGAGTCTGCAGGGCGTCAATCTCCTTATCACAGTAGCTGCTGTTGAAGTACGTCGTGAAGAATGACACGATGCAGTATGGATGGGCTGCCGCGATCTGTTCGCAGATCTCGTGGAATCCCTCGCACACTTCAAGATCGTCATTTAGGACCACCCTGTGTGTCTCCCCTTCTGCATATGGCGCAAGCCATGCCTGCTTAAGGATAGGGAACGCATATCCCCCACCCTCGCGGGTGTCATATACGATATCAGCGTCAGGAAGCCGCAGTTCATTGTTCATCGCCGTAATCATCGCGTCTCTTTCGTGGACGCCTACGATCTTAATACCTACCATCAGTAGAACTCCGTATATGTCTGATGGATACTTCCACAGCCATCGTCTACATAGTAGAAGATCATCAAGTTTCCACCTGCGTAGGCACTTTCGATGCCGAGGCAGTATGCAGATCCTGTATATAAGATAGGGACTTTCCCGCTGGCGATATTCGACCATACCTGAGACGCACTCGGTCGGGAATTGCACCCAGTTATATCGATGATGAATGTTCCGCCCTCTCCAGATCCGCCGCCGGATTCGACCTCTGCAATGCGATCCTTGACCCACGCTGTAGTCGGAATCCTGGTGCTGTCGTCCGTGCTGACCGGCGTAGATGTCTTAGGTGTGCCCGTCAGGGTCGGCGAAGCAAGCGGGGCGTATTTCTGCGCCTTGACATATGCGGTGGTAGCGATCTGTGTTGTATTTGTCGATGTGCTTGCTGTCGGAGCTTTCGGGATGCCCGTGAAGGTAGGACTTGCAAGCTTGGCATAATCTTCAAGCACACTCTTCAGGAATGCCGTCGTCGCGATTCTGGTACTGTCGTCCGTATTGGCCGGTGTCGGCGCTGTTGGCGATCCCGTGAAAGCTGGTGATTCAAGAGTCGCGTATACGTCTTCCAGCAGCGACAGAATCAGCGATACCGCGACCTTCTTGGCGGATCCGTTGACATCCGCAAAGACGCTGTCATCGGCCGCGACGGTCTGTGACACATCCAGTTCTGTGATCTTTTTATCTGCCATATCATCACTCCTTTCCTATCCCATCAGGTAATTTCCATCGTCATCGGTCAGCTGGTTGCCGGCATCATCGGTCAGGTACTGCTCTGCGCTCGGCTTATCGATCATCCAACTGACGAAGCAGTTGAGCCAGCCGTTTACCGGTATGTCTATCATACTTGTGGTTCCATACCGGCTTACTTCAATCGTACCTTTTGCCTCTATACGCAGCATAAAGCGATTCATACCGCTTCCTTGGCAAACATAATCTTCATAATATGCCGGTGCAAAGCCTTCAGGAAGATAGCCGATAATGACCTGGCCTTCTTGACTTGAGGGTGTACTTTCTAAACAACGAACAATCCCTCTTAAATGTACATCACAACCTATGCGGCGCACTTGCAATCCCGCCTGAATTTCTGAATACCTTTCGAAACCAGAACCGTATTCACAGTCGATCCAGCCAGTATCCTCAATGTCAGAGGCATACGCGAGCTTCTGATCGGCGTTCGGGCCGGCATATACATCACCATACACATAGATTGGCCAGGCTGATTCAACAGCACTTTCACGTTCCGGAATTCGGCCGAAACCAATGCGATTTTTCCCCATTACGAGATCCGGAATACCTTTGCCAATCGTGCACTCATAAATTGAAGTGGTCAATGCATCGGACAGTCGGATTCGGATATTAAATGAATATTCAGCATCCATATCGCCGACAATCTGATCCCGGTTGATTGTGCCGCCATAAAAAGTAGTAATTGTCGAATAGCTGCCAAATGAAACTTCTGAGGTTTTCTTCTTAGCATACTCCACCTTACAGCTATTATTTTTAGCTGATCCATTCACTGTAATTGGTACAAATGAGCCAACCATATTGATCAATACTGCATCTTCTACCCGGTTTTGACGATGAGGAACAAGCTGGCTAAGTCTCGGCTGATCATATTCATAAAACTTGGAAAATGGTATCGTCAATGATCCTTCCAGACCACGGCTATCGATTGCCTTGACCGTCACGCCGGTATTTGACGGTACAGTACCAGTGTCCATAATCGTAGTTGTCGTTGACTCAACCGTCCGATCACCGATGACCAGTTGATATTTAACAATGCTGGCGCCTTTACGGCCGGTTGCCGAGATTGATGAAACCCGGATGATGGATGTATTCTGAATTACGTGTTTGTTATTTCCAGTAATAGCAATAGCCGCAGATACCGTATCCGCATAATTAAAGCTATTGACCAAAGGCTTTGCCTCATCAACGTTGATGCGGACCGTACCTTTCCCGGTACTGGATCCGATAGTAGAACTGCCGCTGTATGTGGTCAGCGTGATAGACATTTCTATGTCATCCTTGGTCAGGAATTCATCGTACATTGCATCGATTTCTGTCTCCGTCGGCGTGATCGTCACATCTCCACGCTTTAGATCGGTTCGCGTGAAGGTATAGCTGCCGACTTTGAAAGATGCAGTATGGGTGAAATTATCATCATATCCGGTAATTTCTAAGACGAAAGGATTTCCCAAAGTAAAAGCCGGCGAATTGCCGACTTTGGAGATCCCAAGAGTTTTCGCTGATTTGCTGGACGACGTATAGCATACTGTTCCGGAACGATCGATGACCTCCACCACGAAAGTATAACTAGTATTGGCCGTCAGTCCACTAATCGTCGTACTGCCATTACCTGTATTGCTGTTAAGATTCCAGGTCTTTTTCGAAATGGTATCTTTTAGCCTTACACGCCAGTACGCACGCTTATTCGTAAGAGTATGAGTAATCTTGACAGATTTCTCTGTGATATCACTGACAGTCAGTCCATAATTGGTCGGAGCTTCAACCGATGGCGATGTGAATGATATATCATCTGATGCATCCCACAAGCCATCACATCCAGCCTTTACGGTCTTTGTGATTTTTCGAGCATTACCCAAGCTATACTCTTTTTTATCCGCACCATACGCGCCTGATATTTCTCCCTCATCCAAATAAAAATTAACACTGCTTTTGCTTTGCTGACCATCAAACAAAAAAACATAGTTGTTGTAATTGCAAGCAGCATACCCTTTAGTACATTTGAATTTGAAGTTGTAGGATGTAACCGCCTTAATATTAGGATAGTTTCCGGAAAGTGAACACGAGGTGGTAACAATCAAATCAACATATTTGCTACTTGTATTAATCGTACTTGTTGCCAATTTTCCACCCCCTAATCCATTACTGATATGAATACAAAACCATCATCTGAGTTTGTGATCATCAGTTTACCAATTTCTGCTGATGTTGTTCGCAGCTTTGTGAGCTCCGTGGTATCACGATTGACACGCAGGACTTTCTCTCCTGAGTTCTTGTCGATGACGGAGAATTCCGTAGAGTCGATCTTGGTGATCGTATCGGTATCGCTCTGCTCGATCTCGATGCCGGTCTTATCGATCTTGACGCCGGCCGTATAAATCTCATCTGTGTGTGGCGTCCACTGCTTCTTGATCGAACCCTCATTGAGGATGAGATCAGAGATCATCAGATAAGATGCTGATGATGAAATAGCTACCGTGAGCTCCGTGCCGGCCGCCTGGATGACGAGAGATGCCTCATGCCATTCATCATCCACATACGATGCAGTCGTCTCAAATACGGCCGTTTCCGCCCCGCCTTGGATAACTTTTAATGAGCTGGCAGAAGTATATGTCTTGTACAAGCATGATATCGTATAGACCGCACCCTGGCGCACTTTAACCGTTTGAGACATAGACGCTGCATCCAAACGGAAAGCTCTGCCGGAAGTCGTGTGATCATTTACGTCATTGTCATCTACAGTTGCAATGCCGCCATCTGCTTCCCACATGTTCGTGCCGTTCCAACCTACTGAGTTAAGCAATAAGTTGTAGCCACTCATCTGTTCAAGTGTTACATTGAGCTGGTCCTTCAGCAGCTGCAGTTCAGCGGTCAGCTCTGATTGTCTGACAAGCTCTTTACCAGAATCACTCTGCAACACCTGCTCACCGACGTGCGCGATCCACTCATCGCTGGTTAGATCGGTATAAGCGTCCTTGAGTGTCTGGAGATCATTGTATCCATTGCATGGCACCCAGTCATAAAGCGGATTCCCTTCAGCATCCAAACCAACCTCGACATAGATTTTCAAAATAGGATTATCATTATCCGCAATGTCCATCCATTGCTGGCCAATCGATGGATTGTCCGGCGGATCCGGAGAAACGATGATTTCCTGATTTACCGGTTCCCAATTCGCTCCGTTGTAACGTTTGAGGATAGGTGGGTTTACGGACGTGTCCAACCACAGCCGGCTGGTATCTTCCGGCGGTGTATCGCTTGATATGGCAGCATCGAGACCATCGCTTATTACCGTAATGGTGATCTGCGCCTGTGCTCTCATTTTAAATCACCACCACACAAACAAAAGTACCTTTTACATCTACGTCTGCGTTACCAACGCTGAGAGTTTTTCCAGTCTTATTAAAAGAAGAAACCTTCTGTCCATCCTTATCATATTTAGACCAGGTATAAGTGCCGGCACCTTCCGTATCAATTTCTTCGCCTGCCTGGTAGACGCGGGCAGTCAATACAGTGCTGCCTTCTCCATTTTTAAAAACATCTCCACCGGTAGATTCAATGATGACCTGGATTGGATCGCTCAAGTCGACGAAAGACGCTGTATCTTCGAACGTCTGATTGTATGTCACAGAAGCTGAATCGGTATCCTTTGCCACACACTTGAACACTGCAGAGCTATCAACCTGGCTGGCATAAATCGTAAGTGTTGCCGTGGTGACGCCGGAGAACTGCCCTGATGCGTTGGCCAGCTTTTTCCATCCGACTCCTCCGCCCTGGTCCGTATCGACGCTGCTGTCCATTTGGTACCATTGATACGTCACGTTGGTCGTATCCACGCTGGATCCGCGCCACAGCTGCGCTGAAGCCTTCAGAGTGTCTACTTCTGAATTTTTAAAAATATTTCCATCGGGGGTACTCACAATCAGATCCGTGATGCCTGATCCATTAACTACACGGCTGAAGCTGATTGATGTCTTGTACATCGTAGTCAGACCGGTAGTAGGATCTTTGTACTGGATCTCTACCCGGAAGTCCTTGCCCGGCAGGCCGGCCATAACATTTGCTTTGACCGTCAGGATATGAGACTTGGCGCCGCTCAGCGCATAGTTGCCGGCGCTGGTGATTGCTGTTGTGCTACTTCCTTCGTACCACTTGACTGAGATCACCTCAGTAGATGTAATCTTGTCTGTCGATGTTCCGGCCACATAGATGGACGGAGTCAATACTAGATTTGTTTTTGTCCAATCTGGCGTATAACTGTCATTATCCGGATTATACATCTGGGTTTTTGCAAGATTCGAGTTAATAAAACCTGTCAGTGTTACGGCGTCATTGAGATCGACAATCGTAAACTGACCCTGTGCTTTGCTCACTATATCACTCCTTTATAGCAGACTCATGCGAGTCGTAGTATCAATTAAATCGCAATAGAAAGTCGCGCGGACATATACATCCTCCGCTGTTACGTGGATGGTCTTGGTACCTCCAGCATGAGCTGAATTCCATGCCTGATCAGCTTCCTCATCGGCCGACACACGAGTCCAAATGAATTGATTGGCATCCAGCTGATCAGTAACATCATCATCCCAACTGTAGACGATTGCGCGCAGGTTAGTATCTATAAGGCCATTCTTAAATACGTTGCCATTGTCAGACACGATAACGAGGCGATACATCCTGGTATTTTCGATCTCTTCGACTTTCTGCGTGATCTCCTCCAGCGGCTTGATGATCAGCTGATCACGGTCAAAGTACAGCACCGGATCAGATATAACGCCATCATCATTCCGTGTGCCAAATTTGATGACCCCGTTATCGAGGTCAAAATCAAAAGTTTCACCGGAAATCGTACCACCGATGATGTTCACCGCATCGATCGTGATGGCGTGCAGCGTACCAGTTGCGATAAAGTCTGCATTGAACTTTCCATCGATCGTCCACGCTGTGGTATACGGCCCTTGCCACCCGGTAGTGGAAAACGCGATGCCGCCCAGGTTCATTCGCATCACATACTGCGCTTCTTCCTTTGGCAGTTTATCCAGAAAATAGGTTTCGTTCTCTGTTTCATACCGGTGCCCTTTGGTCGCAAATTGTTCGATCAGATCCGCAGCTACTTCCTGCGCGTGCTGGAGAAAATTCTCTTCCAGCTTTTCTCCATCATCTCCAAGAATTGACTCCACCTTATCGATGCGGCTGGTGATCATCTGCGGCTCTGATGACAGTGTAACCTTGTTCTTTTCCGGTGTATTATGATATTTCTGATATTCGATGACCTTCTCAACAATCACCGTAGTTTCATCCAGGAGCACATGCACGATATCATACATACCAAGCTTCAGGAACTTGTACTTATCTGTTTGAAGAGCCAAATCATTGATAGTAATATCAAATGACATCGTAGGCATGCACATTGTCTTCAATTTCGTCTGGGCATCCGCCAAAAGATTCTCTGGGACCGTGTACCGTTCATCTATCCAGATAGCCCATACCGGTTGTGCTTTCCCGGCATATTCGTTATTTTCTACATAGCTTTTCCCGCCATTGATATCAGCGAAGGTCATATATTCCCCGGTTTCTTCATCGCGTTTTCCATACGCCGATAACCGCGTATAGAATGTGGATGAATCGCCAGTCATAGAATATTCCTGCAGGTTCAGCTGCGGGGAAATATAAATATTCTTATCTGTTACCTGCTCCGGATCTATGACATAGATGTACTTCTCCAACACGTGGATCTCATACACCACGCCATACACTTCCTGGCATCCCATTAATACGTCATAAGCTGAAGCCTGTTGCAACTCTATCGTACGACGAATAGAACGGATGCCAGCATTACGAATTTCCCATCCATCTGGTTTGACCGTATCCAAAACCTCAAGCAATGTCTTGCTCTGAAATATGGCCATTGTCGAAGTGTCAAGATATGGCTCATGCTGTTTCCACTCATCCATGTCCAACTGACATGTGATAGTGGCATACTGTGCCCTCTTATTGATGCCTTTCACCAGATATCGGTTCTCCTCGTTGATCATCACGCTCTCATTGTGAATCAGCGAAAAGATTGGGTCAGATGATGACAGATCAAAGGATAATCCCTGAGTACCGTCATAGGCATACTTGGTGTAATAATTGGTCGTGTTTAGGATGGGCTTCTGCCCATCTTTTGTAAATAGGCTGAGCATGGCCTCCTCCTCTCTTTTAGATATAAATTGGATAGTAGCGCAGCACTACATCAGCAGTGGCGTCAAGCTCGATGATCTGCTCGCCTGGCTGCAAGGTTGGGAAGCGATTGTTCGGGAATGTCACATCGCCAAACTTGTTGAGCTCTGTAGAGGAATAGATCCGCTTATCGATGCCGTCGAAGTATACCGTAACACCTTGCTGTAGATTCTTGATGGTATATCCGGCAATATGATATTCCTCTATCTGCTGTTTTGGCGTGATCTCGTATATGCATTCCGTTTCAAGGTTTCCAATCACCGTGATTGGAACACTAGCTTCCAGTGTCTCACTGACTTCTGTACCTGTCTGGATGACTGACAATGGAATGGACAATGTATAGCAATAGCCGTTTCCCTGCTTTTCCGATATTTCGTCTATCTCACTGAGATAGCAGCGATACAGGTATCCATCGTCCATATCGATGATGCTGTAGTCCCCAGTCATCAGTTCGACCAAGAATCGTCCAGAATCCTCGATTGTCTTGAATTCCACCTTGAATATCATAGATTTAGGACGATATTGTTTACGGGAAGACATTATTGGGGTAATTGATTGATCAGGTTGATAGATCTCCCTGGCATACCCTAACGGCTGATAGTCGAAAGCCAGGCAACGCATATTCCATGTACTGAAATCTTTATTGTTTACTTTCATTCTATCACCTCATAATTCCTAATTCTTTAGATATATCAGGAGCTAACCAATGTGCAATTTCCTGACCATTTTGAAGTTGCAAAATAATCTGCTGTTTGCTACTGTTTATAAGTTCAATCGAGCGAGGAACAAATTGCTCATTATCTCTTTTTGCAAGACTAATGTTTTTACTTGAAGGAATCATGGCTGAATCAATAATATTACCAATCACAACATTAGCTGATTTTCTCAAACGTGCTATAGCCTGATTCAAGTGTTCAGGGGAAAAATCAAAAAGCTTTTCTATATCTCCATCGCCTAGAGCTGCAATTGCTTTTTCACTTAAGTTTTCAGCAGATTTTTCAGCAGGTGTAATCATCCTATCAATTCCATTTGCAAATCCCTCTCCAAACCATTTACCACTTTGAGTTGTAGTTTTCCAGGGCGATCCTTCTTGACCTGCAGCTCGGAGAGCATTTAAGGCACTAACTGCTATATTTGAAGCTGTATTGATTACTATTCTTCGTTTTTCGGAGTCATTCATACCATTGATGAAACCTTGTACAAAATAAGTACCTGATCCATATGTGCTTACTGATTTAAAACCTTCATCTACACCGTACTGAGCTACACTTTCGGCTGTTGATCCAACTTTTTTCTTTTTGTTTGAATTTCCTATTCCCTGTCCATATTTTTCTACTGCATCTTGTCCAGACTTTTCAGCACTTGGAGACATTTTATCCATTTCATTTTTAGTATATTTGTTCATCTCCTTGACTGCCTGTTGTGGATCTAATTTGCCTTCAATTATGCCCTGATAAATTTCATCAGGAATATCTTTTCCTGCTTGATCAGACTTCTTCAGCAGATCCTCAAATTCCACCAAATCTTCAACAACTTGCACAGCATTTGCTGGTTTCATTTTTCCCTCTAAAATCTTTTTTTGAAGATAATCGGGAATATTATATCCAGCATTATCTGATTTTTTTAAAAGATCATTAAATTCAATCAGATTTTCAAGTTGTTGAACAGCATCCGCGGGTTTAAGTTCTCCTGATTTAATACCATCAGAAACAGACTGAGGGACAGATATACCCGCATCAGAGGCTTGTTGAATCATATCGTCATATTCGATGAGATCTTCAAGTTCTTGTATTGATTCAGGCACAGTATAACTGCCTGCCCTAATTCCTTCAGCTACTGATTTAGGAATTTCAATACCTTTTTGCTTAGCAGATTCAGTAATTTTAGAAAGCTTTTGTTCTAAATCTGCGCTATTAAAAGCTCTCTCAACATATCCTTCCGTTCGTTCATATTCATTATTCAGAGAAGAAATGTTAGCCTCTAATTTTTTTACCGTTTCTGCCGAAGCATTGTAGTTTTCTACTGCTTTTGCTTCTTGTGCAGCAGCTTCTGCGTATGCTAATTTTTGAGCATTTGTTGCATTCTCCCCAGCTTTCTGGAGCTCCTCATATACAGCTTTTCTCTTTTCTGTAGCTGCAGACAATGCTTGTTCATTTTTTACATGCTGCTCGGTCGCTTCATCCAGTTCCATCTGCGCATCAGCTATATCTCGAATGATTTCAGCCATATTATCCTGATATGCTTTTGCAAGAGCGAGTTGTTTCTGTGCCTCTATGTTCGCTTTGATAGCTTCTGTTGATTGATTTAACGCATCTTTTTCGTCATCATATTGTAAATTTAATTCAGGCATCAAATCGTTTAACTGCTGAACATAAGAAGCCATAACTCTTTTTTCCGCATTACTTTTATTTTCCTTTTGGCTAAGTTTTTCAATCTTATCCATAAGTATATCTGCGCTTTTGGCTTCTATAGCCGTGTTATCAATAGCTTCTTCTCGTGCTGCTTTGTTATCAGCAAGAGTTTTATTCAGTTCTTCATACTCATTAATCAATTCTTGTGTTGCCACAGTATTTTCATCAATTGCTTCATTCGAGTCTTGTGTCGCTATTGTATATGCTATAACACCTGCACTGACTGCAGCAATAGCGGTGATTATGACACCTATTGGTCCTCCCAAAGCAGTACAGGCTGCATTCCATGCTGTTGTTGCTGCAGTAGCCAACGTGATTTTACCTGTAAGTAATCCTACAGCCGCCTGGGTAAGAGTCAAACTTTCTGTATACTCTATTCCGAAAGCTACTGCTGCCTGTTGCCCGTAAGCAAAGTCTGCTGCTGCTTGAGCGGCACTTTTTAATCCATTCACAAATGGAATAATATCGCTTACGACTAGTTGCTTCATCTTCATGGCAAGCAAGGCACCACCAATAGCACTGGCAGTTGTAACTACCGCTTGACCATGCTCAACGATAAATGCAAATCCATTAATAAGCACCGGAATTGCATCCGTAGCCAGCCCTAACGCTGTTTCCGCAACAGCTCCAAGGCCCTCAGCTACCGTGTCCATGGAATCGGACAGCTTGCCGGAAGACATAGCCTTGTCCAGGTCAGAAATCTCTTCCGTAGCACCTTGTATGGCCTTTCTGATCGGTTTCTCGAATTTCTTATAGGCCGTGATACCAGCGCCTTCCATCGCGCTTTCCAATTCATCTAGAGAACCCTTCAAGTTATCATTCATTGTTTTTGCCGTCTTTGCAGCAGCTCCATCACATGTTTCGTATGCAGTAGTCAGTTCATCTAATGCATCTGGTCCCTCATTGATCAAAGCTAACATTCCTGACAGTGCTTCCTGACCAAACAATGTGGCCAGCGCATTGTTCTTCTGTTCATCCGTCAGATCCTGGGTGCTGTCCTGCAAAATAGCAATAATCTCCGTTAGAGATTTCATCTTGCCTTCATTATCGAAAAAGGTGATGCCCAATTCTTCCATGACACCTTCCATATCTTCTGTCGGTTTGACAAGACGAGTTAATGCTCCACGTAGCGTTGTACCTGCCTGGCTGCCTTTGATGCCGGCATTGGAAAGCAAGCCGATCGCCGCTGCCGTCTCTTCCATAGAGATTCCCATTGCCTTAGCTACTGGTGCAACATACTTCATCGCTTCTCCAGTATCTGCAACGGCCGCGTTTGTGCGGTTGGCGTTCTCTGCCAGCACGTCCGCTACATGTCCTGCTTCAGATGCCTCAAGTCCAAAACCACGTAGAGTAGATGCCGCGATATCGGCACTGGATGCCAAGTCTTCTCCAGCAGCTGCCGCAAGATCCATCAGGCCCGGCGTCGCATCGATGATCTCATTGGTCGTGAAGCCGGCAGACGCAAGGTTCTCCATCGCCTCAGCAGCTTCCGTAGCCGAAAACTTCGTTGTAGATCCCAGTTCCTTGGCTGTTTCCTCAAGACGTTCGAGATCCTTTCCAGTTGCACCTGATATGCCGGCGACACGAGACATGGCAGCCTCAAAGTCAGAGCCAACTTTAAGCGCATATCCTGAAACTCCTGCTAATGCAGTTCCGGCTGCTGCCAATCCTTTAGTAGCGGCGCTGCCTAATTTGCTTAATCCACTTGAAAAACCTGATGAATCTATTGATGTATCGAATTTCAAAGTACCATCATATTGAGACATTTTGCCACCTCCTAAAATACTGATGCTATTTCTTCATCGCTAAGCGGCTC
>JABLTO010229906.1_pt1 | contig 16287 bp, 13 predicted proteins | sample 7160091 | NCBI WGS metagenome assembly JABLTO01 (sample SAMN14651225, study PRJNA627086) | human gut metagenome | isolation source: feces | host: Homo sapiens
ACAGTATTTTTATCGAAAACGGGCGGGGTAATCCCCGCCCGTGAGACAGTAAAATTAGTTTTGTAAACAGGCATGATTTCGGTCGTGCCTGTTCCGCTTTTTGCAGTTCAACTTCGGGAATACAGCCACAAAAAGTTGTATTCGATATGTAACTTCTTTCTGCGCTTGTCGTCGGACTTGTCAGATGCATCGCATAGACAAGTTATCGGTTGCTTGCGATTACCGTTGTTCGGCTCAATTGCTGTCCCGCGCCCGTTAATTTATCTCCCGTCCTTAGTGAAATACTTTACTGTGTTTGTCGGATTCTTCAATTCGGTTCTGAAAAATTCCGGATATATTTTAATGTCCTCATCGGGCGAAATCCATACCAAGCGTTCTCTGCTTTTATCTTCCGTAAAGCTTTCGCTGATAGGCTCAAAGGTATCAGGTACTTTCATATAGAAGAAAAACGAAATCTCATAAATCAGTTTGTTCAAATTGGAAGGCGCATCGCCATAGAAATAGTTTTCATGTACAAAGCCTAGACGGGCAATTTCCATCTTAACGCCTGTTTCTTCAAATACTTCACGAACAACTGCTTCTTCTGCCGTTTCGCCGAATTTTACCCTGCCGCCAACGGAGTAGAGATAGTCTCTGTTATTGCCCACCATCAAAAGCTTTCCGTCTTTGATGATGATTGCTCCCGCACGAATATTCAAAATCCCATTGTCACAAACTACGCACATATCTTTGTTCATCGTTCTTTAACCCTTTCATTATCCTTGTTTTACAGAACGGGAAATAAGAGGCTTTCGACCCTCGGATGTACAAAAACAGGCGGCACCCAACCGCAGTTTAGAGCCGCCCGTTTTGCTGATATTTTCTTTATCAGAGTTCTATTTTTATAAAGTTTTTCTTTCCGCGTTTGAGAATGAACTCTTCCGTGAAAGCGTCTTTTGCATAAGATGTTTTGATGTCTGCGACTTTTTCGCCGTTGACGCTGACGCCGCCCTGCTCGACTGCGCGTCTGCCCTCTGCTCTTGACGGAACAAGTCCCGATTTGACAAGGACGGAAACGATGTCTATGCTGCCGTTTTCGTTGAAATCTTCGTCCGCAAGTTTGAACGACGGCATATGTTCGCTCGAAACGCCCTTGCCGAACAGCGCGCGGGAGCCCTCCTGCGCTTTGTTCGCTTCTTCTTCGCCGTGAACGAGTTTTGTCAACTCAAACGCAAGAATCTCTTTTGCTTCGTTGAGTTTGCTGCCTTCCCAAGTGTCCATTTCGTCTATCTGTTCAAGCGGCAGGAACGTCAGCATACGCAGGCATTTGAGCACGTCCGCGTCCGCAATGTTGCGCCAATACTGATAAAACTCAAACGGGGAAGTCTTGTTCGGGTCGAGCCAGACCGCGCCGGACTGCGTTTTGCCCATCTTTTTGCCCTCGGAGTTGAGCAGCAGAGTTATCGTCATCGCATAAGCGTCTTTGCCGAGTTTTTTTCTGATGAGTTCGGTACCGCCGAGCATATTCGACCACTGGTCGTCGCCGCCGAACTGCATATTGCAGCCGTATTTCTGATACAATGCGTAGAAGTCGTAGGACTGCATTATCATGTAGTTGAATTCAAGGAACGAAAGACCCTTTTCCATTCTTTGCTTATAGCATTCGGCACGAAGCATATTGTTTACAGAGAAGCACGCGCCGACGTCGCGAAGCAGTTCGATGTAATTGAGCCCGAGAAGCCAATCCGCGTTGTTCACCATCAGCGCTTTGCCGTCCGAGAAGTCGATAAAGCGGCTCATCTGCTTTTTGAAGCAGTCGCAGTTATGCTGTATCTGCTCGGGCGTCATCATGTTTCTCATGTCCGTGCGTCCTGACGGGTCGCCGATATATCCCGTGCCTCCGCCGATAAGAGCGATGGGCTTGTTTCCCGCCATTTGAAGTCTCTTCATCAGGCAGAGCGCCATAAAGTGCCCGACATGAAGACTGTCCGCGGTCGGGTCGAAGCCGATATAGAAGACGGCTTTTCCTCCGTTGATGAGTTCTCTGATCTCTTTCTCGTCCGTTACCTGGGCGATAAGCCCTCTTGCGACGAGTTCTTCGTAGATTTGCATTGAGTTTCCTCCATATATGATTAAATTTTTTTCAATAAAAAAAGTCCTTGAAAGCCTGATAAAGACTTTCAAGGACGACATTTGCCGTGTTACCACCTTGATTCGCATTTTCCTCGCGGAAAAAGCCTTTGCAAGTGCCTTGTTTGTATAGAAACACTGACACTCTGTTTCGTAACGGGAAACTGCCGTCGCAGCCTACTTGTTATTCTTTCGGTGCGCCGCTCGGGGATGTATTCGCAAAGCCGCCTCCCGCGCCTCTCACCGCCCGGCTGCTCTCTTTCGGAACGTGTCTTTGTTACTTCTTCCCGTCTTCGCGTTTTTTATATAATACAATATAAATTCCGATTTGTCAAGTGTTTTTTTTGTGAATAATCGAGGCTGTAAAAAACGCACCCCCTTTTTATTTGCCGCCGCCCTCGATATCAAGATTGGGAACCGTCGTGGTCTGCGCTTCCGCTTCTCTTGCAAGCACGGACGCGGGCTTTGCAAAACCGTGCATAAAGCCGCCGAGTGACGTTGATGAAACGTCGCCCGCGATAATTGTTTCGTCAACAACTATCAGATTTGCGTTTACGGTCTCTGCGTTGTCGGGATAGTTTGTCACTTTGTAGGTGTATTTGACCGCTTTTTCGCCTTTGTATTTCGAAAGGTCAAGTCCCTGCGCCAACTGAATGTTGTTGTATGTGTCGTAAGTCGCGTCAAAATTCGTCGGTATAACGATATCCGAAACGCTTACGGGGTCATTTTCGACTTCCCAACCGAAATCTTTGAGAAAATCAACTCTTTCGTCGTTTGTCTTTGTGACGTAATCGGCATTCGCGGCAACGGTGCCGCCGCTTCCCGCAACTGCGACAATGATTACAAGCGCAACGCAGCACAGCGCAAGCGCCGCGACAAGTATCTTGCCTTTCGTGATCTTTGCAGACATTACAAACATTTTCGTACCCTCTGTTCTGAAATTTTTTTGCTTTTCAGCGTTCAATAATCTATATGACCGTCTTGTCTTTTCAATGACAGTTAAAAAAGGGATTTTTCGGTTTTTTCTCGTTTGCTATTGCTTTTTTCTTCGAAATCTGATAAAATATATGTACTTTTTTTGAGGGGGGATAGGAATGAGGGCTTTTATATGCGTTGACGATGACCTCGGCAGACTGTTCGGCGGCCGCCGCCAAAGCCGTGACGGAGCGCTTTGCGCAGATATGATAAAAACCGTGGGTGACGGAGTTCTTTATATAGAAAAGTATTCCGAACCTCTGTTTTCGGATTTTGCCGAAAAAGTCTGCGTTTGCGCCGAACCTCCGAAAGACGATTCATATTTCTTTTTTGAAAAAACAGACCCTGAAATATACGGCAGATTCGTTTCCGAATGGACGATTTACCGTTGGAACAGACTTTATCCGTCCGACGAAAAATTTTCGGAAGAGCTTTTGAGGGGCTTTCGTCTTACGGCAACGGAAGAGTTTGTCGGCTCTTCTCACGAAAAAATAACGAAAGAGGTGTACGTTCGTGAATAAGCGGCTTATTGCGGCGTTAATTGCCGTTATCCTTCTTGTTTCCGCATCCGTAACGGCTTGCACTCTTCTGCGTTCTTCCGTCAAAGAAAATGAGACGACCGTTCCGTCGGGCACACAAACGGACGAAGCGTATATAAAAGTCAACGGAAACGTTCCTCTTTTTTCGGACGAGGAAAAGAAAACTGCGGCGGCGTTTGAGAATTATTCAGACCTTGACGCTCTCGGCAGGTGCGGCGTTGCTTTTGTCTGTGTGGGCAAAGAAACGATGCCGACCGAGGAACGCGGCCCGATAGGCAGTATAAAGCCGAGCGGCTGGCACAGCGTGAAGTACGATTTTGTTGACGGAAAATATCTCTATAACCGCTGCCACTTGATAGGGTATCAGTTGACCGCGGAAAACGCAAATGAGAAAAATCTGATAACGGGAACGCGATACCTGAATACAAAAGGTATGCTTCCGTTTGAGAATATGGTCGCTGACTATGTAAAAGAAACCGGAAATCACGTTCTTTACCGCGTCACGCCTGTATTCGAAGGAAATAATCTTGTTGCGTCTGGCGTTTATATGGAGGCATATTCAGTTGAGGACAACGGCGACGGCATTTGCTTTTATGTCTACGTCTTCAATCGTCAGCCCGGCGTAAAGATAGATTATCTGACCGGCGACAGCGTTGCGGACGGTACTGTGGAATCCGCTTCGGGCGAAACGACTTGCGCCGAAAACGAAGAAACAAAAACGTATGTGCTGAATATTTCAAACGGAAAATTTCATCTGCCTGATTGTGATTCGGTAAAAAAGATGAAAACAGAAAACAAACAGACGATGAAGTGTAAACGCTCCGAATTGATAAACGCGGGATATTCGCCGTGCGGCTCGTGTAAACCATGACAGAGAAAGGGATAGGGAAGATGTCGGAAGAAAGAATTCTTGAAAATGAGGAGAGGAAACACCTCGCTTTTATTGAAAAATATATAAAAGAAAGACTTGCCGAAACGGGCACGGATCTTTCTTCTCTGCGCGATTACATCTATGAACAGCGAAGAAGAACGTGGGAAGATTTTGCCCGCGCAAGCGAACACCCCGAACAGAATATGCAGGAACTGACGCAGATGGCGCTGACCGAACAGCGCGACGTCGGCAGATACGAACGCCTTGAAAAAACGCAGGGAACACTTGTCCGTCTTGCGGATAATCCGTATTTCGCCCGCCTTGACATCGAGGAGGACGGAGACACGGACAAGGTGTATATCGGCAGACGTTCGCTCATAGATGAGGAAAGTTCGGACATTCTCATTTGCGACTGGCGTTCGGATATAGCGTCTCTCTTTTACGATACCGGTCTCGGCAAAAAGTTCTATGACTGTCCTGCGGGACGTATGGAATGCGATTTAAAACTTAAACGCCAATTCGTTATCCGCGGCGGCGAACTTCAATATATGTTTGACAGCGATATGGCGGTTGAAGACGACGTTCTTATGCACGAACTCGGCAAAGACAGCAATCTTAAAATGAAGACCGTTGTCAATACGATACAGCGTGAACAAAACGAGATAATCAGAAACACCGCAAGCGAGGTATGTCTTGTTCAGGGCGTTGCGGGCAGCGGAAAAACGTCCATCGCTCTTCACAGACTTGCATATCTTCTTTATAAATACAGAGACAGCCTTGCCGCGGGCAATATCATTATTTTCTCGCCGAACCGCGTGTTTGACGCATATATTGCGGACGTGCTTCCCGAACTCGGCGAAGACCGCGTGGCGCAGACAAGTTTTCACGACCTGTTTTCTCCGTACTTTGAAAATATAACGTTCGGAGATTTTGTTTCCCAGGCGGAGGACCTTTTCGAAGAAAGAATAACGGAAGAGATAGTTGCAAAAGGCGGGAAGACGCTTTGCGAAAAAATAGTTGCTAATGCGGGGAAACTTTCCGACGAGCAGATAAACATTTCCGATGTAATGTTTTACGATGAAGTGGTTTGCTCCGAAACGGAACTGAAAAAGATTTATTTTGAACTTTACGGAAAATTTGCCCACGATGTCAGAAAAGAAAAGATTCTGACGGGGCTGGGAGAACGTCTTGACTCGGATTTCAAAAACACGAGACGTTCCCTGTATGCCGCAGAATTGACGCAGGAAGGCATTATCGACTATTCCGACGAAGCGCTTGAAGAGGCTTTGGAACAGCGCTGGAAAGAGGACAGACAAAAAGTCCTCGATTCCGTAGCTGCGATGCTTGATGTGCGAGCAGAAAAGGTCTATCTTCGCTGTCTTGAAACGCTTTATCCCGAATACGCAAAAGACGTTGCCGACGGTATTGAAAATGGCAAACTGAAATACTGCGATATGTTTGCCTGCGCTCTTGTCAAGGCTATCCTCGGACAAATAAGAATAGACGTACATATAAAACACGCCGTTATAGATGAGGCTCAGGATTATCCTTACATTCTGTATAAAACCCTGAATATTATCTATCCGAAATGCCGTTTTACGGTGCTCGGAGACCTTTCGCAGGGCGCGGTGCGTCACTATGCGTCGATAGGCGACCTTGCGGAAATATTCGAGGGGCGGAGCGTATGCTTCCGCGAACTGAAAAAGAGTTACCGTTCCACTGTTGAAATAAACGAATTTGCCTCCCGTTTCTGCGACAATGACTCTGATTATTCGTTTTTCGAGCGTCACGGCGACCCCGTTGAGGAGATAAATTTCGAAGACATCGGCAGAGTTCTTGACTCAAACCCGCAGTATACTTCAAAAGCCGTTATCTGCCGCACTCTTGCGGAATGCAAGGCGGTTTATTCCGAACTGCGCAAGCAGGACAGAAAACTGACGCTTATCGGCAAGGAAGACGTGCTTTATCCCGAGAGAACTGCGGTCGTTCCGTCTTATCTGGCAAAAGGGCTTGAATTTGACCTCGTCGTCATTGCCGACCCGGTCGATTCGTTTAAGAGCAACGCTGAAAAACGCGCTCTTTTCGTAAGTGCGTCGCGCGCTTTGCATAAACTTTATGTGTGCCGCGGCAGGACGGCAAGAAAAAAACGGAAATCCGGTCAAAACTTGCCTGAATAAAGGGAAGTATCGCAAAAAAAAACGAATTTTTGTATATAAAGGTTTACTTTGTACTTTATATACTGTATAATACAACGTGGTAAATAATTTTATCAACATATAAATTCAGGAGGATTTCACATGGCAAACAGACGAAAGATTTCCATGGACGGTAACACCGCCGCCGCACACGTTGCGTATGCGTTTACGGAAGTTGCCGCAATCTATCCGATCACTCCCTCCAGCCCGATGGCGGAAGTGACCGACACTTGGTCCGCGACCGACAAGAATATCTTCGGTGAACCCGCAAGAAATATTTTCGGTGAACGTGTCAAGATGATTGAGATGGAGTCCGAGGGCGGTGCCGCAGGTGCGGTTCACGGTTCTCTTGCCGCAGGCGCTTTGACAACGACCTACACGGCTTCTCAGGGACTTCTTCTTATGATCCCGAATATGTACAAGATCGCAGGCGAACTGCTTCCGAACGTTATTCACGTTTCCGCCCGCTGCGTTGCTTCTCACGCGCTGAATATTTTCGGCGACCATTCGGACGTATACGCTTGCCGTCAGACCGGTTATGCTATGCTTGCCGAAACCAACCAGCAGGAGATTATGGATCTCGGCGCGGTTGCGCACCTTTCCACCATTAAGGGCAGAGTTCCGTTCCTCAACTTCTTCGACGGCTTCCGCACTTCTCACGAGGTTCAGAAGATCGAGGTTTGGGAGACCGAAGACCTTAAAGAAATGGTTGATATGGACGCAGTCAAGGCTTTCAGACAGAGAGCACTCAACCCCGAGCATCCCGTTCTGCGCGGCTCTGCCGAAAACGGAGACATCTTCTTCCAGCACAGAGAAGCCTGCAACTCTTATTACAATGCTCTTCCCGCAATCGTTGAAGAGTATATGGACAAGGTAAACGCAAAGATAGGCACGAACTACAAACTGTTCAACTACTACGGTGCGGAAGACGCCGACCGCGTTATCATCGCGATGGGTTCCGTCTGCGACGTTGCGGAAGAAGTTATCGACTACATGAACGCTCACGGCGAAAAAGTCGGTCTTATCAAAGTTCGTCTTTACAGACCGTTCTGCGCCGACAGACTTGTTGCGGCTCTTCCGAAGACCGCAAAGAAAGTTGCCGTTCTTGACAGAACAAAAGAACCCGGTTCTCTCGGTGAACCGCTTTACCTTGACGTTGTTACTTCGTTTGCAACTCAGGGCGTGACCGGCGTTAAAGTTGTCGGTGGCCGTTACGGTCTCGGTTCGAAAGACACCCCGCCGTCGTCCATCTTCGCGGTTTACGAAAACCTTGCAAAAGATGAACCGAAAGCAAACTTCACCATCGGTATAGTTGATGACGTTACCGGACTTTCTCTTGAAGAGCACGCTTGCCCGGACACCGCTCCCGCAGGAACCGTTTCCTGTAAGTTCTGGGGTCTCGGCGGAGACGGAACCGTCGGTGCGAACAAGAACTCCATCAAGATCATCGGCGACCATACCGACAAGTACATTCAGGCTTACTTCCAGTATGACTCGAAGAAGACCGGCGGTGTTACAATCTCGCACCTGAGATTCGGCGACAAGCCCATCAAGAGCCCGTACTACATCACCAAAGCGGACTTCGTTGCTTGCCACAACCCCTCTTACATTCTTAAAGGCTTTAAGATTGTTAACGACGTTAAACCGGGCGGAACGTTCCTTCTCGACTGCCTCTGGAAGACCGAAGAACTCGATGCGCACCTTCCCTCTGCCGTTAAGTCTTACATAGCAAACAACAACATCAACTTCTACATCATAAACGCTACGTCCATCGCCAAGAACGACGTCGGCAATATGAAAGTTAAGAACACCGTTCTTCAGTCCGCATTCTTCGCCCTTGCAAAACTCCTTCCCGCAGAAGAAGCGATCGGATATATGAAAGAAAAGGCTACCAAGTCTTACTCCAAGTTCGGTGAAGATGTTGTTGCGCAGAACCACAAGGCTATCGAACTCGGCGCAAACGCATTTGTCAAAGTCGATGTTCCCGAAAGCTGGAAGAACGCAGACGTTAAGCCCGTTGTCGAGGACGTTGAGGGCGACAGACCCGAACTCGTTAAATTCGTTAAAGAAGTCGTTATCCCCGTTGACAAAATGGACGGCGATTCGCTTCCCGTTTCCGCATTCGTCGATCACGTTGACGGTACGTTCCCGCAGGGCGCTGCCGCTTACGAAAAGAGAGGCGTTGCCGTATTCGCGCCCATCTGGCACGAAGAGAACTGTATCCAGTGCAACAACTGCGCGTTTGTATGTCCGCATGCCGCTATCCGTCCGTTCGCGATGACCGAGGAAGAGGCTGCCAAGGCTCCCGCAGGCACAAAGTTTGCTCCGAAGCCTGTTCTCAAAACCACTTACAAATATAATCTTGCGGTAAGCCCGCTCGACTGCATGGGCTGTACGCTCTGCATCAAGGCTTGCCCGGTTTCCAAGAAAGCCATTGCCGACGGAACTCCCGAAAAGGCTGCTCTCGTTATGGCAACTCAGGCTCAGGCTCTCGACCAGCAGGCAACATTCGATTATGCTGTTGCAAATGTTTCCGAGAAGCCCGAAATAATCAACAACACCGTAAAGGGCAGCCAGTTCAAGCAGCCGTTGCTTGAGTTCTCCGGCTCCTGCGCGGGATGTGCCGAGACTTCTTATGCTCGTCTCATTACGCAGCTTTTCGGCGAAAGAATGTACATCTCCAACGCGACCGGATGCTCCTCCATTTGGGGCGGTTCCGCTCCCGCAACTCCGTACACCGTCAACACCGCCAGCAAGAGAGGTCCCGCATGGGCTAACTCGCTGTTTGAGGACAACGCGGAGCACGGTCTCGGAATTTATCTGGGTCAGAAGACTATCAGAGAAAAACTCATCGGCTACGTTAAAGCTCTCCGCGAAAACGTTTCCGACGATGCAAAACTTGCGGTTATCGACGCTTACCTTAATACCGTTGACGACGGCAAGGCAAACGAACAGGCTACGAAAGACCTTGTTGCGATGCTCGAATCCTGCGATTGCAACAACGAATACAGACAGAAGATTCTTGACGAGAAAGATTACCTCTCCAAGAAATCCATCTGGATATTCGGCGGCGACGGCTGGGCATACGATATCGGCTTCGGCGGTCTTGACCATGTTCTTGCTTCCGGCGAAGACGTAAACGTTATGGTATTCGATACCGAAGTTTACTCCAACACCGGCGGACAGGCTTCCAAGGCTTCCAACCTCGGTCAGGTTGCGCAGTTCGCGGCGGCAGGCAAGGCGATAGGCAAGAAGAACCTTGCGGAAATCGCAATGTCTTACGGCTACGTTTACGTTGCACAGGTTGCCATGGGCGCGGATAAGAGCCAGCTTCTCAAAGCACTTACCGAGGCTGAGGCATACCACGGACCTTCCTTGATCATCGGCTACGCTCCCTGCGAAATGCACGGTATCAAGAAGGGCGGCATGCAGAACTGCCAGGACGAGATGGAAAAGGCTGTCAAGGCAGGTTACTGGCAGATGTTCAGATTCAACCCCGCGCTCAAAGCGGAAGGCAAGAATCCGTTCTCGCTCGACTGCAAAGAGCCCACGGCTGACTATATCGACTTCATCAAAAACGAAGCGCGTTACAGCCGCCTGACCCAGCAGTTCCCCGACAGAGCAGAAAAACTCTTCGAACTTGCGGCTGAAAAGGCAAAAGACAAGTTCAAGAGACTTGAAAACTACGGCAAACTCTACGAATAATCTTTGATTATAAGTTGAGAAAAGCATAATCCAAAGCCCCGACGGTATGACCGTCGGGGCTTTGGACTTTTATATTATATAATGTAAATATATATATGCTTTTTAGAGAATATTTGCCGATGAGTTCATTCTCCATGATTGGTAGCAAATCGCGCCCGGTTTGAAGTCTGCGCCGTTGCCGTGGAGATCGAGCAAAGGCTCTTCAAGTTCGTCTATCTTGTCTGTTTTGCCCTCGGCATAGTCGCGGAGCATTTGTCCGCAATGTTCAACGCGCTTTATAAGACCGCCTATTCGGATGTCCTGAACTTCAAAGCCCTGACCTTTGTTTTCTTTGTACCATTGCTCTTTGTACGCTTCATGGAATGCGTTGAGTTTCTTTTGCAGTTTTTTGCAGTTATCCGCTTCCGCAAGCAATGCGGCTTTGTCTTTTGCGGAATACGCCGCGCGGATACGTTGACCGAGATTCGCTTTTATTGCAAGCGCATCGCAAAGCGCGTAAAGAGTTCTGAAAAGATATCCCCATTCGGGTTCGTTTTTGGCGTATACGAGTTTTCTTGCCGCTTTTGCGAATTTTTCGCCCTCGTCGCCGACAAGTGTTGAGTCAAGTATGCCCATAAACGGGTCGTTGAAAAGCAGATATTTTTCGGTGTTTTTAATTCCGTCCGCGTTTTTGTTCGGGCTGTCGGTCAGATCAAGAAGCATAAACCTGTCAAAAGAGATGCCGAACGTTTTTTTGAAATCCTCTTTTATCTGCGCTTTATTTGTTATTCCTTTTGCGATTTCCGCCGCATAGAAAAGAGATGGCAGGAGCGCAAACTTGGAGCATTCTCCGCCGTCGTCGCCCCACATCGTCAGAAATACGTCTTTGACGCTGTGCTTTACACAGGCGCCGAGCGCCGCTTTCGTCGAACGCATGCTGTATTCGTTGTGCGCCGCATATCCGACCCATGTCCAAAGTCCGCCCGCGAACCACGTTCCGTCCTTTATCTTCGCGTGCGCGGAAAGCATTTTGTCATAGTGTTTTCTGTCCGTCGAATAATAATCCCAGTATATGAGCTCGACGTTGTCGGGTATTTGTTCTTTTACGCTTTCATCAATCTTCGCGTTTGACCTGTAATAATCTCCCGCCGCAAGACGGAAGAACATATCCGACCAAATAAGAAGCGTCAGACCGTATTTTTTGCCTATTCCCGAGACCTTTTTAATATGCTCGATAAGGATCTTGACCTTGTCGGTGTCTCCGTGCAGATCGTAATATCTGCCGCGACCTATCATATGCGCTTCGTCCATTCCGATGTTGACGATTTTTGTCGAATACGAGGCGGCGACGGACGCGAACATTCTGTCTATCAGTTCATAAGTCCTGTCTTCGCCCGCAAGCAGTATGTCCGCCGTGTCGATAATGGGCGCGAACGCCGGCCAGCGAACTATTCCGTTAACGTGCGCAAGCGTCTGAATGCATGGAATGAGTTCCACGCCGCGCTCTTTTGCGAAAGCGTCAACTTCTTTGATCTCGGCTTGCGAGTATCTGCCTCGGAGATATCCGAAATAAGGCTCTTCGGGAATCTCGTAGGTGTCTTCAGTGTAAAGCAGAACCGTATTGAACCCTATCTTTGCGCAGATATCTATCCATTTTTTAAGCGAGTTCACATTCATTACCGCGTTGCGGGAACAGTCAAGCATAGTTCCCATTCGGTGAAAAGGCGTTTCGTTCATGTTCGTTTCCTTTCGGTACTGTGTTCGGAGAACCGAACTTTGTTTTGTTCTGGTTGAGTATACTCAATTGAATCAAGTATATCATACCTGTTATAAAAAATCAAGGTTAAAATGTAATTTTGACAAAATATAAAAATATGAAGAAAGGGTATTGCAAATCACGAGAATTTGTGGTAATATATTTAGGCTGACATCCGGGCGTAGCGCAGTTTGGTAGCGTGCTTGAATGGGGTTCAAGAGGCCGCTGGTTCAAGTCCAGTCGCTCGGACCACGGAAAATCCGCTTTTGTTGATTTTGACAAAAGCGGATTTTTCAGATTAAACTCCTTTTTTTTGGATTAAACTATTATAATATGTGTATTCGGAGGATCTTATTATGGCTCAGATAACGACCGAAGCAATCGCGAAATGGGTTGCGGGAAAAGGCAAATGGCTCAATTTTTCGCTGACGATGTGCGGCGCATATCTTAAAGATGACGAAATCACTTTTTATCATCAGTTTCAGGGGCAGGGCACGGATGTAAACGTTCTTGACAAGACGTATGACAAAATAACCGACCTGACGGAAGTTATCAATAACTATGCAAAGGGTTTGACCACAAAAGAGCAGACCGTTGAAATCGTTGAGGAGAAAATCAATGAGGAACTTCTTGCATAGTGTGTTCGATGGTTTGAGTAAGTTCTGCATAAATGATAAAATTTAATTTTTATGCTATAAAATGTATAAAATTTACTTTTAGTTTGCAAAAATGCATCTGTAAACCGTGTTTTGTTTCATTTTCTTGATTGACTTATGCATAAATATGTGGTATCATATATGCATCAAAATCAAAAACGAGGTATGAGAAAATGAAAAAGTTTATTGCAGTTGTTTTGCTTGTCGCTGTTTTTGCGACACTCGGACTTACCGCTTGCGGTTCAAAAAACGATAACACGGCGACCACTACGGCTCCCCAGGGAACAAGCGGTGAGACAAAGGCTACCGTAAAGACCGCAAAAGACGGTGTTCTTACGATGGTTACGAATGCGGAGTTCCCTCCGTATGAATATTACGACGGCGACAAGATCGTAGGCATAGACGCGGAAGTTGCTCAGCTTATTGCCGAAAAACTCGGACTTACTCTTGAAATCGTGGACGGCGACTTCAACGCGGTCGTTCCCGGTGTTCAGAGTAATAAATACGATATGGGTATGGCGGGTCTTACCGTTAACGAAGACCGTTTGAAGAGTGTTGATTTCACTACTTCCTATGCAAAAGGTATTCAGGTAGTTATCGTTAAAGAAGATTCCGAAATCAAATCCATTGATGACCTTGCGGGCAAGAAGATAGGCGTTCAGGAAACAACTACCGGCGATCTTTACGCTTCCGATGATTTCGGCGAAGACAACGTTATTAGATATGCGAACGGTGCGGTTGCAGTTGAAGCGCTCAAAGCAGGCAAAGTTGACTGCGTTATCATAGACAACGAACCCGCAAAGGCTTACGTTGCCGCTAACGAGGGCTTGAAGATACTTGAAACGTCTTATGCCGATGAAGATTACGCAATAGCGGTTTCGAAAGACAATCCGGAACTCAAAGACGCCATAGACGCGGCGCTCAAAGAACTTATCGCAGACGGCTCTTTGCAGAAGATAGTTGACAAATACATCCCCGCATAAACGGCGGATAAACACAAAATGAATATGGGCGGATGATCTCCGCCCATATTTCGGGTATTATAAAAGGGGTTAAATTTATAATGTTTGAAGGCATCGGAGCGTTCTTTTCACGCTTGTGGACGGATATTTCGGGCTGGTTTGTCAATCTTTACGACCAGTTCTGTTTTGTCTTTGTCGAAAAGGACAGATATAAACAGATGTTTACCGGTCTCGGAAATACGCTGAAAATAACAGGCGGCGCATTGCTTGTGGGTATCGTTATCGGTATCGTTGTTGCGGCAATACGTTCTTCATACGACAAGAATAAGGAAGATTTGAAAAAAAAGGGCGGCGCGGGTCGCTTCTTTATGGGACTTCTGAACGGAATATGCAAAGTCTATCTGACGGTTATCCGCGGAACTCCCGTTGTGGTTCAGTTGATGATTTCCTATTTCCTTATCTTTGTTTCCGCGCAAAACGGCGTTTTGGTCGGTATTTTCGCGTTCGGTATAAACTCCGGTGCATACGTCGCGGAAATATTCCGCGGCGGCATTATGTCCGTTGACGAGGGACAGTTTGAGGCTGGACGAAGCCTCGGATTCGGCTATGTGGGCACGATGTGGCACATTGTTCTTCCTCAGGCTTTCAAGACAGTTTTGCCCACGCTGTGCAACGAATTTATCGCGCTTTTGAAAGAAACTTCCGTTGCGGGTTATGTCGGTGTTATCGACCTGACCAAGGCGGGAAACGTAATAGCGGGCAGAACCTATCAGTATTTTATTCCGCTGATAACGGTTGCAATTATTTATCTTGCCATCGTTATGATAATGAGTTGGCTTTCGGGCAAACTCGAAAGGAGGTTGCGTAAGAGTGATAGAAGTTAAGAATCTTTATAAGTCGTTCGGCAAAAAGAATGAAATCGAAGTTCTGAAAGGTATAACCAAAACCATCAACAAGGGCGACATCGTTTCTATCATCGGTCCTTCCGGTTCGGGCAAAAGCACGTTTTTGCGCTGTCTGAACCTGCTCGAAATGCCGACCTCCGGTTCTATTACTTTTGAGGGCGTCGATATAACCGACCCGAAGACAAATATAAACCTGATGAGACAGGAAATGGGCATGGTCTTTCAGCATTTCAATCTGTTTCCTCACAAAACAATACTCGAAAACATAACGCTTGCGCCGCAAAAATTGAGAAAAATTCCAAAACAGCAGGCGGTTGAGAACGCAATGGACTTGCTTGCTTCCGTCGGACTTGCCGATAAAGCGGACTCATACCCCTCACAACTTTCGGGCGGTCAGAAGCAGCGTGCGGCGATTGTCCGCGCCATGGCAATGAACCCGAAAGTAATGCTCTTTGACGAGCCTACTTCTGCGCTCGACCCCGAAATGGTCGGGGAAGTTCTCGACGTTATAAAGCGTCTTGCGGACGGCGGAATGACAATGCTTATCGTAACCCATGAAATGGGCTTTGCGCGCGAAGTTTCAAACAGACTTTTCTTTATAGACGAGGGCGTAGTTCTTGAAGACGCAGACCCGAAAACGTTTTTTGAGGCTCCGCAGACCGAACGCGCTCGTAACTTCTTGAAAAAGGTGCTTTGATATGGGAAAATTCAGCGGTTATCTTATGGTCAGTGACCTTGACAAAACTTTTTTTGCCGAGGGAACGGATATTCCTCCCCGCAACATTGAAGCCGTGAAATATTTTATTGAAAACGGCGGAAAATTTACTCTTGCAACGGGCAGAGGAGCGGTTGCCGCAAAAATTATTGCCGCGGATATTCCGCAGAACGCTCCCGAGATACTCTTCAACGGCGCAATGCTTTATGATATGGCAAGGGAAGAGGTTATCGAGCAGCACGGTGTGAATACTCCCGATATAGTTTCTCTTATGCACTCGATAATCGAAAAATATCCCGATATAATGCTTGTCGTTTTCAAGGACGACAAAATGTATTGCATATCCGAAAAGTGCGACCAACGGGTTGTCGAAGCGTTGAAAAACCCTGCAGTTATGATAAATGTAGATGATCTGCCTCTTCCGTGGTTCAAGGTACTTTGCGTTGAAAAGAACTCTGTTTTGCGCGAACTTCAACCGTTTGTCGAGAGTTTCGGCTATCCCGATTTGCGTTTTGTCAGAAGCACGCCGATACTTCTTGAAGTTGTCGGAAAGGACAACAACAAGGGCTTCGGGCTGACAAACCTTGCTTCAAGGCTCGGAATAGATATGAAAAATACGATTGCGGTCGGAGACTTTTTCAACGACGAACCGATGTTCAAAGTTGCAGGGAGGGTATTTCTTCCCGAAAACGCCGCAGAGGAACTGAAACATTACGGGACGGTCGTTTGTGACCATACGCAGGGAACGCTCGGCGACGTTGTGAATATTCTTGACAGGGAACTTTCCTGATTATAAAATTCAATATATGTATTTACCGACGGAGAGGGAAACCTTGTCTGTCGGTTTTTGTCTGAATTTGGCAATACATTCAGCACAAATAATTTTGCTCTGCGCACAACTCTGCGCGGCTTGTTCGTCG
>JABLTO010118349.1_pt1 | contig 16241 bp, 14 predicted proteins | sample 7160091 | NCBI WGS metagenome assembly JABLTO01 (sample SAMN14651225, study PRJNA627086) | human gut metagenome | isolation source: feces | host: Homo sapiens
GCTGAGACATTAAATGCCACAAATTACAGTGCTAAGACATGGTCAGTGATGACAAAAGCCTTAGATGAAGCTAAAGCAGTATTCAATGATCCAGAAGCAAGCCAGGCAGAAGTAGATAATGCTAAAGAAGTATTAACGAAAGCAATGGCTGGATTAGAAATGATTGAAGCAAGTAATCCAGTAAAAGCCAGTGATGCAACAGCAAGTGTAGCTACTGGAGATAATGGTTTAATTGGAATCTTTGCTAGTTTATCAGTTTTAAGTTTTGCGGGATTAAGTTTATTAAGAAAAAAAGATAAGTAATGATAAAAAGGGAATTTTGATGTTTTGCATCAATAATTCCCTTATTTAATATTTTGTCATAATGTTACAACAAGATAAAAAAGAATCAAATTAATGATTCTTTTAATGAAACATATCTTTTTTCATAAATATAATTGTTGCAATAATACAAGCAATAACGGCGATTAAAGTTGGAAACCACCAGTGAGCAATAGGCAAACCAGTAACATTCATTCCATAAAAACTAAAAATGATGTTTGGAATTGACATTACGATCGTAATAACCGTTAATACTTTCATAACAATATTTAAATTGTTGGAAATAACGGAAGCAAACGCATCCATAGTTCCTGAAAGAATATTAGAGTAGATGTTACACATCTCTATTGCCTGCTTAATTTCGATTAACACATCTTCTAATAAATCTTGATCTTCATCATATAATTTAATGATTTTACCACGCATAATTTTATTTAGAGTGATTTCATCAGTTTTTAAAGAAGTAGAAAAATAAACTAGTGATTTCTCTAATCCTAACATTTGAATCAATTCTTTATTTTGCATAGACTTATGCAAACTTTGTTCTGTACGTGATGAAATTCGATCAATTTGACGTAAATATATCAAATAACGCTGAGAAATTCTAAGTAACAATAGTAATAAAAATCTTGTTTTTAAATGAGTATTGATACCCTTAACTTTTCCTTGCGCCATATCATCAATATTTAGATTTTCATATAAAGATATTGTTACAATATGACCCTTCATAATAATAATACCTAAAGGTAATGTGGTATATTGAAGCATATTTTTATCATAACCTTCAGCATTTTCGTCAGCACTAGGATAATCGATGATGACTAATCTTTGGTTGTAATCTTCATCGTAATCAATATGCGAACTTTCTTCAGGGTCCAATGATGATTTAACAAATTCTGGTAAAATACCAATTTTCTCTGTTAAAAAATTTTTTTCTTCTTCACTAGGAGCAACAACATTGATCCAACATCCTAACTCGGGAGCATCGATTTTTTTTGTTACTGTTCCATATGTTTTGTAATATTCTAACATCTTAGCCTCCATCCCAGGAGACTAATTAATTATGTCTCCTGTATTTTTTTTATTTAATTGTTTGATATACACCTGCTCGGGCTCAGGGGACATAATAACACCTTCTTTCAACTTCCATATTATACCATAGATTAAAATAGTTTTCTAAAAAATAATTAAATTTTTGGTAAATATTTTTGTTATTTATTTTAATTGAAAAAAATTAATGCAAATTAAGAAATATTACACAGAAACTACACGACTTTATGATAAAATAAAAATATCTAATAATATTTTGATAATAATAAAGGAGTTGCTCTATGAATGATAAATTAGAACTTTTAATTAAAGAGGTTAAAAAGGCAGTTTTAGGAAAAGACGAAGTTATTAAAAGAATGGTAGTAGCTATTCTAGCTCAAGGACATATTTTATTGGAAGATATCCCTGGGGTCGGTAAAACAAATTTAGCGGTAGCTTTTACCAAAGCTTTATCCTTAAACTATCAGCGGGTGCAGTTGACCTCAGATGTATTGCCAAGTGATCTACTAGGCTATTCAACTTTTGATTTTGATAAAAAAGAGATGAGTTTTAAAAAAGGACCACTTTTTACAAATATATTTTTAGCTGATGAAATTAATCGTACATCTAGTAAAACACAATCAGCTTTATTGCAGGTTATGGAAGAAGGGATGATCAGTGTTGATGGTAATACATATCCTGTTAATAAACCTTTTGTTGTTATTGCGACACAAAATCCTTTTGGAAGTGCTGGGACGCAAATGCTGCCGGACTCACAACTGGATCGTTTTATGATGCGTTTATCAATAGGTTATCCTGACGAAGTAAGCGAGATTGAAATTTTAAACCGTAAGAAAAATGGTAATCCCCTTGATAAAATTAATGCTGTTTTAACACCAGAAGAATTAATTTTAATGCAAGAAGAAATAAAAGATGTTTATGTTGAGGAAAGTTTGGTTCGATACATCGTTCAAATAGTCCAACAGACGCGTGAACATGAAAAAATTGAGCAGGGAGCTTCACCACGAGCTTCGATTGCTTTATTAAAAGCAGCTCAGGCGACCGCTTATTTGTATGGTCGTGATTATGTTGTTGTTGAAGACATTAATGAGAATTTATATGAAGTACTTAATCACCGAATCTTTTTTATTCCTGGCATGAAAAAAAATCGTAAGGCTTTTCAGATTATAATGGAAGAAATCATGATACGGATTTCGCCAGTTACTTATAAGTGATTATGTTTCGATATCGTTTAATTTATTTATTGTTGATTGGATTTGGTGTATTTTTCTATTTCACTTTTATAGGTTATTTTTCTTATTACTTTTTATTAGTTGTTTTACTCTTACCGATTATTTCCGTAATTTATTTATTATTAGCTTGGAAATTTATAAAATTAGAATTTAAAGTGAATAAGGGAATCGTTAGACAAAATGAACAAGTTAAAATATTTGTAAAGCGTGATAATCTTGGTTTAGGGGCGATCAAGTTTAAGATTGATAATAAAAAATATTTTTTAAGAGGTAGTAATGAGGATCTTGATTTGATATTTAAGCATTGTGGTGGTAGAAATTTGATAATCAAGGAATATTATCAGTATGATAGTTTAAATTTATTTTGTTTAAAAAAACGCTGTAATTATCAAATATCGATAACGATCTATCCTAAAGAGACAGATTTTGATTTTGAAATATATCAAAGATTTTTACCAAAATATGAACAAGAAGCATATACGGTTAATCAAAAAGGTAATGATCCTACAGAAATATATGATATTCATAAATATCAAGAAGGGGATTTGTTGAAAAATATTCATTGGAAGCTAAGTGCTAAATATGATGCCCTCTTAGTTAAAGAAAATGCTTTGGCGGTCAGTGAAATCGTTAATATATATTGTATATTTGATAATGATGATAGTCATAATGATTTAGTTTTTAGTTATCTTGAGGGTTTTTGTAAATATATGTTGAGTAAAAAACTTGATTTTATTCTTTCAAATAAAGAGATTACAAGTTATCAGGAGTATGAAGAAAAATTTGAATATTTGTTATGGCATAAAGATTATGATTTGGCTATGATGAAACGTAATTATGAATTTGTTATTGATTATCATGGGATTAAAAGAATAGAGGGTGATCGACGATGAAACTATTGATTTATATCTTGGGAATTATTGGTTCAACTGGATCATTAATTTATTCGTTTAATTTTAATACTAGTCCCCACTTGATTTTTGTTTTTTGTATTATGGTAGGTTTGTTTATTTATTTTGGTTATATGAATATAAAAAATAAAAATAAATTCATAGTGGGTGGATTGATTTTTGAAGGTGGGTTATTGATTCTTCCTAAAACAATAACTTGTTTTTCATATTTAGTTTCTGTTGTCGTGCATAAGTATCGGGAAGTATCGGTTTATCAGCTAAGTTATCAAAGCATGGTAAATTATTTTGATGACCCTTTTGCTTGTATTTGTGCGTTTTTGTTATTGTTTATTCCTATGTATATTTTAGCTTTAATAGCGATTGATAAAAACAAACACTTTTTAGCGATATTCGCTCTATTGCCAGGAGTGTTTATTGAATTATTATTTACAATTACTCCACCATGGTATTATATTGGCAGTTTTTTACTATATTTTTTAGTTTTATTCATTAATGGATTACAAAAAGGAAATAAGATAAAAATAGCTGTAATTGGACTTTGTTTATTTTCGATGACTTTTACATATTTAGTTTTTTCACCGCATACATATCAGGTTTCACCAATAAATTTATTTAATAATGCTAAAACACCACTAACTACAGCAGGGGGAAGTTTTAAAAAAGAATATGATATAAAAGAACAAGGAAATCGATATTATCGTAATTCAATAGATTTTGTTGTTGAGGGAGCTAGTGAGTTAACGAATTTTAAAATCCGCGGAATTGGTTACGATCAGTACGATAATGGTAAATGGAGCATTGTTGATGATGAGCGAACTTATATTGACTGGGTTTATCGGAATTTGGATATAATTAATAAAGTAACTAAAGTATCGATTCAAAATATTAGAATCAAACAATTAAGTGGTTATACATATCGTAATTATGCACCATATTATTTTTCAAACGATAATTTAACTTATTATAATAATTATTTTATGGGTGAAAATCCAGAAACATATGAAATGATCGTCCCAAATAATGATTTTAATGAATTATTATCAAGTGTTGATGCTAGTGTAAAAAAAGAAAAACTTCAAGAGATAGCTGCTAGAAATGGAACTCTGGAAGATATAAAAAATATGCAGACTTATCGTTATCAAAATAAAGATATTTTAACAGCTGTTTCTGATGAGGATGCTAAGATTATTGACCAGTTTCTATTAGAAAATAATATTGTTTATAATGGTGATGTCTATAATTTGATTGACCAATGTAAAAATGCTTTAGCAAATCAAACTACATATACTCTTAAACCAGGTGATTTGCCTAGTGGTGTAAATTATTTAGATTACTTTTTAAATGTACACAAACAAGGATATTGTGTTCATTATGCTTCAGCATTAGCTTTAATGTTAAGAAGAAATGGGATAGCTGCGCGATTTGTTTTAGGATATCAAGCTGATGGCAGCAAAGATGCTGATGGTAAGTTGATTATCAGAGATCGTAACGAACATGCCTGGGTTGAAATTTTTGATGATTATTTAGGCTGGATTCCTATTGAAGCAATTGGCGCAGGAGTAATAAGTCAAGACGATGAAACATCTCCTATTACTGATAATAATCAAAATAATAATCAGACTACACCAATTTTACCTAATCAAACTCAAGAGGAAATTAGTACAGAAACTGAATCAACAATAGTGATACCGTTTTATGTATATTTTTTAGGATTATTTATAGCTGGATTAGTTGTAATTGTTTTGCAGGCAGTGATTAGAAGAAAAAGAAGGTTTAAAGATGCAAAAAATAATAATCAATTAGTATGTTTTTATTGTCATTATTTAAGTAAGCTAAATGGTGATCTTTCTGGAATTAAGAAAATTGGCGATAAAGCTCGTTTTTCACCTCATGAAATTACAGATGAGGAATTAGAATTTGTTGCAAATTATTATTTTAAGCAGCTTAAAATAATATATAAAAAAGCAAATATTTTTAAGAAAGTATATATTAAATTTATTTTAGCTTATTTATAGTTTAGTGACTGCAAAAAGAATGTGATTGACAAATTATTTAGGGTATGATACATTTAATACATATATAAACTATTGATTGGGAGATAAAACATTGAGCGCGCTTGTAGAGAGTCTAGGACGGTGGAAGCTAGATAGAGATGCGGCTTTGGTAAATGGACCCATGAAGGCAAAGGGGAAAAAATAATTTTGAGTATCTTTTGACGGTTAGCTTACGTTATCAAGCTAAAATGTGATAGCATTTATTTTAACCATAAGGTGGCAAAGCAGATTAATTATAACATCTGTCCTTTTAGGACAGATGTTTTTTGTTTAAAGGGGGACAAGTATGAAGCTAGATAAACGATGGTGTAGGTGCAATTAAGATGAAATAAAAAATTAAAGAAAAGGGGACAAGAAAAATGAAAGTAAGTAAATTATTTAAATTAATGGCTGTATCAGCTTTAACATTAGGGGCATTGACAGGATGCGGTAATAAAAACAATGAAGAGATAAAAGAAGTAGCGATTATTCAATATGTAGAACATACATCATTGGATACGATCAAAAAAGCTTTTGATAAACAAATGGAGGAATTAGGATATAAACAAGGAGAAAATATTAATTATACATTTAAGAATGCGCAAGGTGATGCCAATACAGCACCATCGATCATTCAAGGGTTTCAATCAGAAAAGAAAGATTGTGTAGTAGCAATAGCAACACCAGTTGCAATGTCAGCAGCGGTTATGGCTAAAGATACTCCAGTTGTCTTTGCAGCAGTGACAGATCCGATTTCTGCGGGACTAACTTCTTCGCTTGAAAAACCTGATAAGAATATTACCGGAACAAGTGATGAGATTCAAGTTGAACAGATTTTAGAAAAGGCTTTAGAAGTTGATCCTGATTTGAAGACATTAGGAGTAATTTATAATAAGGGTGAAGTTAATTCAGTTACTAATATTGAAAAAGCTAAAGCTTTTTGTGAGAAAAATAATATTTCTATAGTGGAAGGGACAATTACAGCAGTTAATGAAGTGCAAAGTGCAATTGATGTTCTAGCAAGTAAAAGTGATGCTATTTTTGCACCAAATGATAATATGGTAGCTAGTGCTATGGATATGGTATCAACTGCTTGTACTAAAGCTAAAGTACCTTTATATGTTGGTGCTGATTCAATGGTTCAAGACGGTGGTTTTTTAAGTGTAGGAATCAATTATGATGATTTAGGTAAAGAAACTGCTAATATGGTTGATAAGATCTTAAAGGGTGAGAAAGTAGAAAATATACCGGTTAAAGTATTTAAAGAAGATTTAAGTATTTATGTAAATAAAAAAGTATTAGATGAGTTAGGTATCACTTTACCTGATAGTATTAAAAATGATAAAGCATATGTAGAAATGTAGAGGAAATTATATGAGTCAGACGGTTATTTTAGGGGCGTTAGAATTAGGAGGGATTTTTGCTGTTCTTTCCCTGGGGTTGTATATTAGTTATAAAGTATTGAATATACCTGATTTGACAGTTGATGGAAGTTTTACTTTAGGAACTGCAGTAAGTGCGATGTTCACAATTAATGCGATGCCATATCTTGGAATCCTAGCTTCATTTTTAATTGGTGCTGTTGCAGGAATGGTAACGGGATTATTGATCACAAAGTTAAAAATAATGCCTTTATTATCAGGGATTTTAACAATGACAGGATTATATTCGATCAATCTTGCAATCATGAATGACACACCAACGATTTCTTTATTTGATAAAACAACTATTTTTAGTGGTTTAAATGAAATTACAGCATATGGGAAACTCATCGTTATTTATATTATTGTGGTTTTGATAGTAATAATATTAGATTTATTTTTAAGAACGCAGTTAGGCTTATCTTTACGTGCTTGTGGTGATAATGAAGATATGGTTAGAGCAAGTTCGATTGATACTGATAAAATGAAAGTATTGGGATTAGCTATCGCAAATGGTTTTGTAGCTATGAGTGGTGCGATTTTTGCTCAGCATCAAAGTTTTGCCGATGTAAATAGTGGGATTGGAATGATGGTTATCGGTCTTGCTAGTATTATTGTAGGAATGACGTTTATTAAAAAGGAAAAGATTATTTTCCAATTAGTTGCAGTTGTTTTTGGGGCTATTTTCTATCGTGCTGTTTTAACGGTAGCTTTACAGTTAGGGTTACCATCAGGATATTTAAAATTATTGTCAGCATTGCTTGTTATCATTGCTATTGCTTCAACAAATGGAGCTTTTAAAAGTAAGAAGAGGAGAAGAAAATCATGTTAGAACTTAAAAACCTATCTGTTATTTTTAATGAAGGTACTGTTAATGAAAAAGTAGCTCTTGCTAATGTTGATCTAACATTGAATTCTGGTGATTTTGTAACTATTATTGGCAGCAATGGGGCTGGAAAATCGACATTATTTCAAGCAATCTCAGGAGCTGTAGAAACTAAAAGTGGAACAATTTTATTAAATGACCAAGATATAACTTTTGAACCTGAATATAAACGTTCTCGAGTAATCGGAAGATTGTTTCAAGATCCATTAAAAGGAACAGCACCAAATATGACGATTGAAGAAAATTTACATTTATCTAATCAGCGTGGTAAACATTTTAGTCTAAGCTTAATGTCGCATCGTCACCGTGAGAAGTTTAAAGAAGCGTTAAAAGAGTTGGATCTAGGTTTAGAAAAACGTCTGGATACTAAAGTAGGTTTATTGTCAGGGGGACAAAGACAGGCACTTACTTTATTAATGGCAACATTAGTAACTCCTAATTTGCTTTTATTGGATGAACATACTGCCGCATTGGATCCTAAAACAGCGCATAAAGTGTTAGAATTATCAAAAAAGATAGTAGATGAACATAAGATTACTACTTTAATGATTACTCATAATATGGAGGATGCTTTAAAGTATGGCAATAAAACAATGATTATGAAAGATGGACGAATTATTGCTTTGATTGAAGGAAAAGAAAGAGAGGAAATGACAGTAGAGGGCTTGATTCATCTTTATTCAACTTCTTCTAATGAGTATACTGATCGAGTATTATTAAAATAATTTAGGAAATATTTTTGGTTTTTTAAAAGATGTTATTATCTATTGATAATTTATATAAAAAATAAGTGTTATGAAAAAGTGCTTTAATGAAAACTTTTTAAAGTTTCTAAGGCACTTTCATTTTTGATTTTGACCTTTGCAGTTTATCACAAACTGTTTTCATACATTATAAAAATACACGTTTTTCATCCAAATATGAGCTAAAATTATTTGAGTTAATCACATAGTGATTTTCTTATTGATGAATAGTTACGAAAAGTTAGAAAAATTATTAATTTTTCTATTTTTAAATGAATAAAAATATGGTAATATATCATTGTCGTAGATTTCCCTGTTCCAAACACTTAAAATTTAAGATCTACGACTTTTTATATGTTGAATTTATAATATGAGTTTGTTTAAACAATATTTTATTTTTAGTATTATTAGATGATAAAGTTAAAGGACTTGAAAAACGGAAAATTATAGATGAATTGATCTTATATAATTTTAATGATGGAAGATACAGAAAATAAAATTATAATAGCGAAATGTTAAAAGAGATAGAAAGAATTGTCATTTGATCTAGGAAATATTCCTAGATTTTTTTTAGAAAAAATATTTTTAATTCATATAATTTAATCATGATAAAGTTATGCTATAATGGTTTTATAACAGATAAAGGGGAAGTTTTTAATGTATATAATTGGAAAGTTGTATCAATTAAGAAATAACTCAGCTTATGATGAAATAGACTATATTATAGCGAATTATTTAATAAAAAACTTAAACAAAATTGATCAAATATCATTAAAGAAGATTATCAAAGATATTGCTGTCTCCAAATCAACGATTACAAGATTTTGCCAAGATGTAGGTTTTGATGGCTATTTATCATTGAGAAATGAATTAAGTATTGAAGCAAACGAGATTTTTCAAAAATTGTATTATAATAAGACTATAAATTTAAAAAATTATCAAGAAATCAAAGATAAGTATTTTCAGGAATGTTTTCGCTTTATAACTAATAAACAACTTGCTGATATTGTCAAAATGATAACATCAAGTAAGTCTATCGTTTTATATGGTGATATCTTTTATTGTTCATTATTTTTATCTTTATCCCATTATGTAAATAATTTGTATATTCCTAATTTATGGTCATTACAAAAACAAGAAAAATGTCTTGATAATTTAACAGCTGATGATTTACTAATTATTGTATCAGTGCAATATAGTTACTTTAGTTTTAAAGAAATGGCGATGTTAAAGCCAACGGTTCCCAAAAATCTATTTACCCATCAGGCTAAGCGATTATTTATCGGTAGTATGGGAGCTTCTAGTTATGATAAAACGGTCTGCCTATCTTTAGTGCAAACAAGATATAACTTTTTATATCAAGAAATTATTTTAGAGATAATTAATAAAATAATAATTCAAATAAATCGAGGTGATTAGATGAATTCTTTAATTAGTATGTGGCTATTGATCATAAATAATGCTCTTATTGAAGATGCAACATATAATATTGCACGATATTTTATTATTAACTATAAAAAGTTAGATAAAATTTCTATTTCTAAAGTAGCAAGTGACTGTTTAACTTCTCCGGCGACTATTAATAAGTTTTGTCGTCAGATTGGTTTTCAATCATATCAAGATTTAAAAAGCCAAGTTAAATATTTTTATCAAATTAGAATGAAGCAAATGGAACATCGTTTTGAAATTATGGATGAACAAAAATTATTAGATTATTTAAATATAGATGCTAAAGAAGAATTTCAAGAACAGATCTATCAGGCAGCAAAACTTATTTATGAAGCTAAACAAGTTAGACTTGTAGGAGCAACATATCCTTTAGCTTTAGCACAAAATTTTCAAGAAGATTTAATTATGATGGATAAATTAGTTTTTTTCCATCAATGTCTTTTATTTCGTGATGATGTATCATTTATAGATGATGAATTAGTTATTATTGTTTCGATTACGGGGCGTATTTTTACGCATAATCAAAATTTACTTAATAAAATTTTTAGTAGTAAATGTAAAGCTATCTTAATTTCACAAAATTTATGTTGTGATATTAATGATTTATCTTTATATCTTCAGTTACCAGGTTTGAATGATAGTGAATTGGTTAATTTTAGTTTATTAGCTACATATTATATGATTAAAAACAGTTATTATCATAATTTTTATCATGAAAATAGTTGTTTTTAATCGTTTAGATTATAAAAAAATTAAGATATTTAACGATTTAGTGTGAAAAGTCCAAGAATAGGTTATTCTTGGATTATTTTTATGACAATTTTTTAATGTTATCGTATTATTTATTAAATTTCAGTGAAATTAATTGTTAAAATACAAATATTAGATTGCAAAAAGCGACATATTCCCTTATAATTCAATTAAAGTTTAAGCAAAAAGTCCAAGAATAACCTATTCTTGGATTATATTACTAAACTTTATGACAATATTTTTAATGAAGTAATCACTGACTAGCGCATGTTACGGAATTAAAATGATCATAAGACCCTGAGTGTAACTAAAAATATTACATAGTTGCACTGGGGTCTTATTGTCTTTTGGAGGAAATTATGCAAAACTTTTATGTTTTAGAAGTAAATAGAGAAAGAGAGGAAGAGATATTAGATATTTTTAAATCCGATATTTTTAATGAATCGATATGTAGGTGTTTTATTTTGAAAAGAAAACAGGCTCGGAAATTTGGTTTGGAATGGAAGATATGTGTAATTGATATTCTTAAGGGAATAATTTTTTTTGAAATAAAAGATATTGATTTATTTAAAGATAGGTTAAAAAAATGTAAAAGATTTTTTGAGTTGAATAATCATCGATGTGTGAAGTTAAAAAGATTGAATGAAAATGATATATCTTTTATTAAGAAGTTTGAAAATGATTCAATGATAATAGCTCATTCAATTGGTGATATTTACAAAGACGATATTATTGTAAAAGAGGGGCCACTAAAAGGATTAGAGAATATGATTAGAAAAGTTGATCGTCATAAACGATTAGCTTTTTTAAAATATAAATTTTCTTTTAGCGACTATGATATATGTCTTGGTTTAGAAATAAAAAATAAGATAAGGGGAGATTAAGATAGAAAAATTATTAATTATAGGAGCAGGTGGTCATGGCAGATGCTGTTTAGATATCGCTAGAGAAACTTATGATCACATCGCCTTCCTTGATGATAATCTTAACAATAAAATGATCAATGACTCTAAAGTCATTGGTTCTGTTGATGATATGAAACTGTTTTATCCTGAATATAAAGATATCTTTATTGCTGTTGGCAATAACAAACTTAGAAAACAGTTGATTGATAAGGCAGAGATGATCGGATATGATTTAGTTTCACTGCTTTCAAAAAACAGTATCATCTCTAATTATGCTTTCATTGGTAAAGGAACGGTTGTTTTTCCTAATGCGGTCATTGAAGCAAATGCGATTGTTGGTAATGGCTGTGTCATTACAGCTAATACTACTGTAAATCATGATGCCATTATCGAAGATCATGTCCTTGTTTATTCCAATACTGTGATCAGACCTAATACGCTGATTGGTTCTTATTCACGTATCGGAAGTAACTGTACTGTTACTTTTGGTACTAAGATAAAAGCAAACAGTAATATCGATGATGGGATGACAGTAGGCAATGATGATGAATACTGTTTTGAAATGGGGGTATAGGGATGTATCGAAAAGGAATCAAAAGAGTCATTGATTTTATTTTAGCTTTAGGGGGACTTATCATCTTAAGTCCTGTTTTTATTATTCTGTGTCTCTGGATAAAACTTGACAGTAAAGGACCGGTATTGTTTAAACAGAAAAGGATAGGGATCAATAAAACATATTTCAATATTTTGAAGTTTAGAACGATGTACATAGATACACCTAAAGATATGCCGACACATATGTTAAAAGATCCAGATCAGTTTATAACGAAAGCAGGAAAGTTTTTAAGAAAGACATCACTGGATGAACTGCCACAGATCATCAATATCCTAAAAGGAGAGATGTCAGTGATCGGACCAAGACCGGCGTTATGGAATCAGGATGATCTGATAGAAGAAAGAGATAAATATCATGCCAATGAAGTAAGACCGGGACTAACAGGCTGGGCACAGATAAACGGTAGAGATGAACTGGAGATACCGGTAAAAGCGAGATTAGATGGAGAATACGTAGAACGTATCTCTTTTTTATTTGATCTAAAATGTTTCTTTGGAACGATAGCATCAGTATTAAAAAGTGATGGAGTAGTAGAAGGAGGAACAGGATCGATGAATGGAGAAAGTAAACGATGAAGATATTAGTGATTTCACAGTATTACTATCCTGAACCGTTTAAAATCCATGAAATTTGTGAGGAACTGGTTAAAAGAGGTAATGAAGTAACAGTAATCACTGGAAGACCAAATTATCCTGATGGTGATTTATTTCCTGGATATGATAATCTGGATAAAATGAATGAAACAGTCAATGGAGTAAATGTTATAAGAACTCATATTCCATTAAGAGGTCATAATCCTTTATCCCTGATAAGAAATTACCTTAGCTATCCTGGATACGCTAAAAAAGAGATAAAGAAACTCGATAAAGAATTTGATGCTGTGTTTGTATATCAGTTATCACCAGTTTTTATGCTGATTCCAGCACTATATTATAAAAAAAGATATAGAAAAAAAGTGTATGTCTATTGTTTAGACTTATGGCCGGAATCATTAAAGGTTCTGCATTTAAAAGAAACAAATCCAGTGTTTAAAGTTTTGAAAATGATTTGCAGTAAACTTTATAAACAGTGTGATTTTATTAGTGTTACATCACCTGCTTTCATTGAATATTTAAATGAAGTCAATAAGGTGGAGATGAGCAGATTAAACTGTATCCCGCAGCATGGAGAAGATCTTTTTTTACAGGTCAATCCGTATCAAAAACAGGATAAATTAAATATAACTTTTGCGGGGAATATAGGGAAAGCTCAGGATTTTGATTGTCTGGTCAGGGCAGTAGCTAAAGTTCCTGACAGTTATTATTCCCGACTAAAGTTTACGATAATTGGCAGCGGTTCGTATTAAATGGAATTTAAACGACAGATAGAAGAAAAAGAACTTGGTGCTGTGTTTGATTTTGTAGGCAGAAAAAGAGTTGAAGAACTTATACCATATTATAATGATACATCTTTATTTTTACTGTCTTTAGAAAAAGACAGTAATATTGGTAAAACTATTCCATCTAAATTACAAACCTATATGGCTGCTGGCAGAGGTATTATTGGTTCGATTGATGGAACATCAGCGGATATTATCAATAGATTTAATACTGGGATGGTTTGTAATGCCGGTAATGATAAAGAACTGGCAGATATCATCATAAAAATGGCTGATGCAGATGATGATTTGATCAGTACATTAGCAGGAAATTGCCGTAACTATTTCTTGAATAATTTTACTATTAATAAATATGTTGATCAGATATTAAAAAAATTGGAGGAGCTAGGATGAGTCAATTTAAAGATAAAACATTATTAATTACTGGAGGAACTGGTTCCTTCGGTAATGCAGTATTAAATAGATTTCTAGAAACTGATATCAAAGAAATCAGAGTCTTTTCTAGAGATGAATTAAAACAGGATAATATGAGACATGAATATCAGGCGAAATATCCTGATGTTTTTCATAAGCTTAAGTTTTATATCGGGGATGTCAGAGATATAAATTCTATCAAAAATGCTATGTATGGTGTTGATTATGTCTATCATGCTGCTGCTTTAAAACAGGTACCAAGCTGTGAATTCTTTCCTATCGAAGCAGTTAAGACTAATGTTTTGGGAACAGAAAATGTCTTAACTGCAGCAATAGAATGCAATGTTAAAAGAGTCGTTTGTTTAAGTACCGATAAAGCAGCCTATCCTGTAAATGCTATGGGAACAAGCAAGGCGATGATGGAAAAAGTAATCGTAGCTAAAAGCAGGACAGTAGATCCTAAGAAAACAAGTATCATGTGTACAAGATATGGAAATGTATTAGCATCAAGAGGCAGTGTAGTACCTCTTTTTATTAACCAGATAAAAGAGGGAAATGATTTGACAGTAACGGAACCAAGTATGACAAGATTCGTAATGACATTAGAAGAGGCAGTAGACTTGGTGTTATTTGCATTTGAAAATGGAGAAAGCGGCGATATCTTTGTGCAGAAAGCACCAGCCTGTACGATCGAAGTACTGGCAAAAGCAGTGAAGGAGTTATTCAAAGCAGATAATGAGATCAAAGTAATCGGAATCAGACATGGAGAAAAGATGTATGAGACATTGCTGACAGATGAAGAATGTGCTAATGCCATAGATATGGGCAATTTTTATCGGGTACCGGCAGATAAAAGAGATTTAAACTATGATAAATACTTCTTTGAAGGACTGCCTAAGACAAAATTACAGCAGTTTAATTCACACAATACAGAATTAATGGACGTAGAAGAAGTAAAGAATAAATTATTAGAAGTAAAGTTGGTAAGAGAAGAATTAGCTGATTGGGAGAATAAGTAATGTCAAGGATATTATTTATAAATTCAGTCTGTAATGGTTCAACAGGAACGATATGTAAAAACTTATATAAAGCAGCAAAAGAAGCAGGACATGAATGTTGTATCGCATATGGAAGAGGAAAGGCACCTGAAGGATTCGATACAATAAAAATAGGTAATCAGCTGGATACATATTTACATGTATTAAAAGCAAGAGTGTTTGATGCTTCAGGTTTTGGCAGTAAACATTCAACAAAAAAATTTATAAAAGAAGTTGAAAAGTTTAAACCAGATGTCATTCATTTACATAATATCCATGGATATTATGTAAATATTGAGGTTCTATTCAAATATCTGAAAGAACATCCAGAAATAAAGAAAATATGGACACTGCATGATTGCTGGGCTTTTACAGGACATTGTGCATATTATACCTATGCAAAATGTGATAAATGGAAAGCCGGATGTCAAGGGCATTGTTTAAATAAAAACGAGTATCCGAAAACAATATTTTCAAGAATCAATAAAAATTATTTGAGAAAAAAAGAATTATTTAATGATATTGATAATATGATTTTAGTTACACCAAGCAAATGGCTGAAAGGTGAGGTAAAAAAATCATATTTAAATAACTATCAAATAACAGTAATAAATAATGGAGTAGATACTGAGATATTTAAATATACAGAATCAGATATTAAAGAAAGATATGGAATAAAGGATAGAAAAGTAATTCTTGGAGTTGCATCTGTATGGGATAAAAGAAAAGGATTAGATACTTTTATTGAGTTATCAAAACATTTATATAGTGAGTATCAAATTGTTTTGATTGGATTGAATGATAAACAGGTCAGATCTTTACCAAAAAATATTATCGGAATTAATAGAACAGAAAATGTTCAAGAGTTAGTTCAATGGTATAGTGCTGCAGAAGTATATTTTAATCCAACATTAGAAGATAATTATCCAACAACAAATTTAGAAGCAATAGCGTGTGGAACACCAGTTGTTACTTTTGATACAGGTGGAAGTCCTGAAAGTGCTTTTTCAGATGAAATAGGGACTGTTTATACCAATAGCATTAATGAATCTATTAAAAAGATAAAATTTAATAAAAATCTACACGCTACGCCAA
>JABLTO010028377.1_pt1 | contig 16228 bp, 8 predicted proteins | sample 7160091 | NCBI WGS metagenome assembly JABLTO01 (sample SAMN14651225, study PRJNA627086) | human gut metagenome | isolation source: feces | host: Homo sapiens
GAAATAATATAAAAAAGACATATTTTATATTTATTTTTTCCATTACTGATACAGCACTGTAAATTTTAGCTAATATAAAAAATGTTTTATTTAGATTTTATCAGCGACAATATTCGAACATATATTTATTATTCTATATGTATAATTTCATAGAATGCACTATTCTACGATATTATCAGAGATAAAATTCTCCCATTTATTCATTTGTTGTATTTTGAATTCTAATGATGAATGAACATATAGATTTAATGTAGTATTGACATTAGAATGTCCTAATATTTCACTAAGTGATTTTACATCTATTCCTAATTTAATACAGTTTGTAGCAAATGTATGTCTTAACATATGAAAATTTATAGCTGATAGATTACATTCATCTAATAACTTTTTAAATTTTAATTATTAAATAAAAGAGGTGGTAAAAATATTCAAACTATAACCAAATATACATGAAAGGAGTAAAAATATGAAAAATAAAAAGAATAGGTACGGGGATATTTGTACTGATTATGATTCTTGCAATGGTAATTGGTTTAATGCCTCAAGGATCAGTATATGCATTAGAGGATAAGCAATCTGATGGAAATACAACTACTACATATACAAATTCTCTTGGTGATAATGCATCAACGCAATATGCTGGTCGTGTTTGGACAGATAAAACAGTATATGATGGGAATGCTACATTTACAGAAGATGTGGGCGAAGTAACAATTAAAAATGATTCTGATTTTTTAGTTGCTTATTCCGCTCTAGCAAGTTCACAATCTATCAGTGGTCAAACACAAGTTCCTGTTGATGTTGTGTTTGTAATTGATTTATCGGGTTCTATGAGTAATGCAAGTAGTGGAATGGATAATGGTAAGAGTCGAATTGCAAATACTGTAGATGCAGTAAATAATTCTATTGATGAGTTAATGGCTATGAATCCATACATAAGGGTAGGTGTGGTAGGATATAGTTCAACCGCAACAACTTTATTACCATTAGATCGTTATACTAAAAATGGTAATAATAACTTTTTAAGTTTAGATATAACTACTGCAAATCGAAATTATGCTACATTAACATATAATGCTGTTAATAGCCAAGGAGAAACAATAAGAGCTAATATTAGTGTTTCTGGAGGTACTAATACTCAAATGGGTATGTATACTGGAATGAATCTTTTGGCGACAGAAACCTCAACAACTGTTGATATCGATGGAAAGACATATCAACGTGTTCCGGCAGTAATTTTATTATCAGATGGAGCTGCAACTTATTCATCAGATTCTAGAGAATGGTGGCAACCTGAAAATAATAATAATGATGGATCAGGTAGCGGTTCATATGCAGGTAATGGTATGAAATTAATGATGACAGCTTCATATATGAAAGAGGCTGTTAATAGAAATTATAATGTTTCTGATAATTCTAATTATGCAACAAAAATATATACAATTGGAATGGGGATTACTAGTCTTACAGGTAGTGATGCTAATTTAGCTAATATTTCGCTTAATCCAAATACTTACTGGGATGCTAATAATACAATTGCAAATACTATTCGTAGTGCATGGAATACTTATAAAAATAATGGAACTCCATCTGTTATAGTTAATGAAGAAGGAAGTGGTTGGTGGACTACTGAGGTTAATTATACCTTTTATCATCCTCAAAGTAATGACATTACCTCAGCATCTGATTTAAAATATGTTGATGGTTACTATGATGCGGATGATGCTAATAGCGTAGCAAATGTCTTTAAAGATATTGTAAGTAATATTTCAATTAATGCACCAATGGTTCCAACTGAAATTACTGGAGATAATCCAACAGAAGATGGATATATTACTTATACTGATCCAATTGGTGAGTATATGGAAGTTAAGGATTTCAAAGCTATGATTTATGGCGGGAAAGTATTTGAAAATCCAACAATAGATAAAGCTTCTAATGGTAATACTACATATACATTTAGTGGTGAAATAGAAAGTGAAGTATATGGAAAGCAAGATGCTAGTCAGATAGAAATCACTTTAAAAGAAACTGATGGAAAACAAGTTTTAGAAATAAAGATTCCTGCTTCAGCTATTCCATTACGAGTTAATACTATTAATTTAAATTCTAATGGAACTGTAAACAGTAATACATCTAATAATGCCTATCCAATGCGAATGCTTTATACGGTAGGACTAAAAGATGGGGTTGTAGATGAAAATGGTGTAGTCACTGATAAGGTAAGTAGTGATTATATTCAAAATCATTTAGATAATGATGGAAATGTTAGTTTTTATAGTAATTTATATAGTGGTAATACTGAAGTTGGTCAAAGTGTAGGAGATGCCAAAGTTGAATTCAAGGCTTCTGCAACAAACCAGTACTATTTCTTCCAAGAAGATACTCCATTATATACTGATGCGGCTTGTACTAATCCAGCTACAACTTTTAATAGTAGTAGTACTTATTACTTTAAACAACAATTTTATCATGGTAATGAGTTAGAAACAGCTATAATTAGTCGTGAAGGGGAAATGCTAGAGACATTTACTGAAGAGATAGATGGTCAATTGCATATCAAGGCAGGAAGTCCTCGTATTGGAAATTTAGCTAATTTTACTGGTATAAAAACTGAAAATACAACTGGAACTGCAACAAACTATTATGTTCCTGTATATCAATTGGATGAAAATGGAAATAGTAGAGCGGCTGGTTCAGGTAGTGGATATTTTGCAGTTTATCTAGGAAATAATGGTGTAGGAAAAGCAAAGGCTAGAGGAACTTTAGAAATATCTAAAACAGTTACAGCTGATGAAGGCTTAACTGCTCCTGATAAAGAATTTACATTTACAGTTAATTTAAATGATAAAAATGGTTCTTCATTAAGTGGAGAATATAATTATACAGTTGTTGATACTAGTGGTGAAGCTATATCAAATGCTGATGGCACACCAATAGTAGGTACTATATCAAATGGTGGAACATTAACATTGAAAAAAGATCAAAAAGCTAATATTACAGGATTACCACATGGTGCAAAGTATGAAGTAATCGAAAGTGCAGTTAGTGGTTTTAAAGCAACTTCAACTGATGCAACTGGAACAATTAGTGCTGGTCGAACTGTTATGGCAACATTTACTAATCATTATTCTGTAACACCAGTTACTTTAGATGGAACACAATATCTTCCAGTTGAAAAAGTACTTAATGGTCGTGAGTGGAATGCAGATGATAGTTTCATATTTGAAATCAGTTCTACAACTACAACAGATCCACTTCCTGAATCAACATTAATAACGATAAATTCAAATACAGTTGATCATAAAACTGCGTTTGAAGATATTACATTTACAAAACCTGGAACTTATACATATCGTATTATAGAAAAAACACCTGATCCTGAAGATATGCTGTTAGGATTATCTTATTCAGATGCTGCTTATAATGTAAGTGTAGAAGTTATAGATGATGGTTCTGGTAATTTAAATATTAAATCTCATATGTATAAAACATCTGATGATAGTGGAACAACTGATATTAAAGAAGTTAATATTGCAACATTTACAAATACATATGATGTAGAAAGTACACAAGTAAGTATCTTAGCTAAAAAGAAATGGACAGACAGTATTAGTAATACAAGTTTACAAAATAATCAATTTAAGTTTGAGATAAAAGCAATTGGTGATAATGCTAATATTGCTCCAATGCCTGATGGCGCTGTTAATCAGTCTCTTGAGGTAAGTAATATTGGTGATTCGATAAGTTTTGAAGCAATAACATTTACTGATCAACATATTGGTAATACTTATACTTATGAAATTTCTGAAGTAATTCCAGCTGATGCGATTGTAAACAATGATGGTACATATACACTTAATGGAATTACATATGATAATACAAAGTATATTGTTCAAATAGCAGTTAGTTCACAAGTTAATGACACAGAAACTCATGTCGTTGCAACACCAACATATTATAAAAATGTAATAAGTGATGAAAATAAAATTGTTGATGTTAGAAATGAAGTTATTTTCTCTAATAGTTATGTGCAGCAAGTGTAACTCTTTCAGAAGATACGAATACAGCTATTCATGGAAATAAAACATTGAATGGACGTAATATGAAAGATGGCGAAACTTTTAACTTTACTTTATTACCAGCTAATGAAAGTACAGTTTCAGCAATCACTGCTAAAGATGTTATTGTAGAAAATTCAAGTGCTTCAGTTAAAAATGGACAAGCTGGTGTAGCGCAATCATTTAATTTTGGAGATATCACTTTTACAAAAACTGGAACTTATACATTTAGTATTGCAGAAACTAAAGGTAACGCTGGTGGTGTTACTTATGATGATCACAATTGTACTGTTACAGTTGAAGTAACTGATAATGGAAAAGGTCAATTAGAGGCAACCGTTACTTACAACAATGGAACGGGAAGCAGTGATAATTCTCAGGCAATTTTTGTAAATACTTATAAGGCAGTTTTTGATGCTGATACGGCTGTTAATATCAATGGAACAAAGACACTATCAGGTAAATCTTTAGAAGCAAATGAATTCTTCTTTACTGTGGAAACAAAAAATAATGCTCCTATGGGTGACAGCGTTAGAATTAATTCTAATGATAGTGAAGGAAATATACAATTATTAAAAAATATTTCATATGAACAAGCAGGTACTTATGAATATACTATTGAAGAACAAATTCCTGAAACTAAACGTACAGGAATGACTTATGATGAATCTATTTATAAAGTTATTGTAACAGTAACTGATGATTTGAATGGAAATCTAAAAGCAGCTTCAAAGATTGAAAAGAGTATTGATGGTGGAACAAACTACACTGATGTAAACAGTATCGAATTTAAAAATAGTTATGAACCACTTTCAGCAACAATGACTCCACTTGAAATCACAAAAGTATTAAGTGGTGATAGAAAAGATGAATTAAAAGAAAATGAATTTAATTTTGTCATGGAAGTAATAAGTGCTAATCCTGAAGATGGAGTGCAGTTACCAGAGAATAATACTGCATTTAACTTAGCTGATGGAAAAGTACAATTTGGAGATATTACTTTTACAAAAGTTGGAGAATATAAAATCAGATTTAAGGAAATTATTCCAGATGATGCCGATAAAGTAGCTGGTGTTACTTATGATGATCATGTTATAGAATCTATATTTAATGTAACAGATAGAAATGGTCAATTAGTTGTAACTAGATCAAATACAACTGGAAGTAGAATTTTCAAAAATGCTTACAATACAACAGGTATTGTAGATGGTGCAACTAATTTAAAAGTTACAAAAGTATTAGAAGGTCGTGATTGGCAAGAAGGTGATTCATTTAGCTTTGTATTAAGTGGAAATGATGATGTAACAAATACAGCAATTGAAAATGAAGATATTGTTTTACCTGATAATGCTAATGGAATTACAATAACAAACGAAAATGAAACAAAATCAGCTGCATTTGGTAATATTACAATCAAAAAACCAGGAACTTATACATTTAGTATAAGCGAAGATGCATCTGATCCAATAAATGGAATTACATATGCTGATGCAAAAGTAATTACGGTTATTGCTACTGATAAAGGTAATGGAACATTAGATGTTACTGTATCAGGAAATACTGAAACGGATTTAACTTTCAAAAATACTTATACTCCTAATGAAGCAACACTTAACGGTGCAGCTAATTTAAAAGTTACAAAAGTAATAGATGGACGTGATTGGTTAGATACAGATGAATTTAGTTTCAAATTAGAGCTAGCTGATAATGAAACTGTCTTTGCAAAAAATGATGGAAAAGTAATTTTAAGCAATAGTACTTTAACTATTAATAAAGAAAATAAAGATAGTGCAAGTTTTGGTGATATTACATTTAAAGAAGCTGGAACATATAAATTTACAGTAAGTGAAGTAGAAGGAAGTATTCCAGGAGTAAAATATGATACTACACCAAGAACAATTACTGTTAAGGTAGTTGATAATAAAGATGGTACAATGAGTGCAACTATCGTTGCCGATGAAAGTGATGATCTAACATTTACAAATAAATATACTCCAAATCCGGTATCTATTGGTGCAACTGGTTTAGCAGTGAGCAAAGAGTTAAAGGGACGTGAATGGATTGATACTGATGTATTTACATTTAATATAGCAGCAGGTAATACAGTTACAAAAAATGCTGTTGAAGCAGAAGAAATTACATTTGAAAATACAGAAATTGAAATAAATAAACCAAACTCAGCAGCATGCTTTGGTAAAATTACATTTACAAAAACTGGTGATTATGTATTCAAAGTAACAGAAAAACCAGGAAATATTAAAGGTATTACATATGATTCAAGTGAAAAATATATTGCTGTTAGTGTGACAGATGATAATAATGGAAGTTTAGTAGCTACAATTAATAATGAACCATTATTAGTATTTGAAAATACCTATGCACCTGTTGATTCTGCAATTCTTAAGGGAGAAACTAACCTAAAAGTTACAAAAAATCTAACAGGACGTGAGGATAATAAATGGTCAACAAGAGATATTTATATATTTGATTTAAAACCAGATACAGCTGATACTGCAACTGCTGAAGCTTATAATAATGGAAATATTATTTTAGGTGATAGCTCATTAATAGTTAATAGTGGAAATAAAGATACTGCATATTTTGGTGATATCACATTTAAAACTGCTGGAACATATAAATTTACAGTTAGCGAAGTAGATACTAAAGTGCCAGGAGTAACATATGATACTACACCTAAAACAATCGTTGTTAATGTAACTGATAATCTTGATGGAACATTGAGTGCAACAATTGATACTGAAAATAGTGAGACACTAGAATTTAATAATGTTTATAAACCTAGTGAAGCCGTTCTTGAAGGAAGTACAGCATTAAAAGTAACAAAGAACTTTACAGGACGTGACTGGTTAGATAGTGAATTTACATTTAACTTAACAGCAGGTGATACTACTACTCAAGAAGCAGTTACTGCTGGAAAAGTAATTTTAGATAATGGTAGTTTAACTATCAATGAAGGAAATAAAGATAGTGCAAGTTTCGGTAATATTAGATTTACAGAAGCTGGAACATATAAATTTACAGTAAGTGAAGTAAATGGAAATATTCCAGGTGTAAGCTATGATACAACACCAAAAACAATTATCGTTAATGTAGTAGATAATAATAATGGTGAATTAGTAGCAACTATCGATAAAGAAAGTAATACTTTAACATTCAACAATAGCTATGCACCAAGTGCAACAACTCTTGTTGGAAGTGAAAACTTACAAGTAACAAAAACATTTACTGGTCGTGCAGATAATGCATGGTTAGATACTGATGAATTTAGATTTGTTATAACTGCTAAAGATACAGCAACTATTGATGCTGTAAATGCTGGTGAAATTATTTTACCAGGTGATTTAGTAATTAATAGTAAAGATAGCGCAAGCTTTGGTGATATTACATTTACAAAAGCGGGAACATATACATTTAGCGTAAGTGAAGTAGAAGGAAATATTCCAGGCGTAACTTATGATAAGACATCAAAAACTATTACTGTTAATGTAGTAGATAGAAATGATGGAACAATGGAAGCAACTCTTGTTGAAGGAAGCGATAGCTTAGCATTCAACAATACTTATGCACCTGCTCAAACTACTCTTGATGGAAGTACAAATTTAAAAGTAACTAAGAACTTTACAGGACGTGTAAATAACGAATGGAGAAATGATGATATCTTTGGATTTATTTTAGCGGCTGATGAAAATGATCCAGCAACTAAAGAAGCCTTAGATCAAAAGAATATTATTTTACCAGAAAATACTACTTTAGTTGTTACAAATACAAATAAAGATAATGCATATTTTGATGGTATTACATTTAAAGCAGTAGGTACTTATAAGTTTACAATAAGAGAAACAAAAGGTAATACTGCTGGTGTAAGCTATGATGAATCTGTAAAGAACATTATTGTTCAAGTTACAGATGATAATACTGGCGTATTAAAAGCAAGTGTTATTGATGGAAGTGATGCATTAACATTCAATAATACTTATGCACCTTTACCAGTAACTCTTGATGCAGCTAAAAATTTAGTTGTTACAAAAGAATTCACTGGTCGTGTTAATAATCAATGGCTAGATACAGATGTATTTACATTTAATTTAACAGCTACTGGTGATACATTAAAAGCTGTTGAAGCTGGTGATGTAAGATTCTTAGGAAATACAGAAGTTGAAATAAATAAAAATAGTAACAATACTGCAAGTTTTGGAAATATTGAATTTACAAAACCTGGAGAATATACATTTAAAGTAAATGAAGTGGATGGAAAAATCCCAGGTGTGACTTATGATTTAGCAGATAGAATAATTACTGTTAAAGCAGTAGACAACAATGATGGTTCAATGAGTGTCAGTGTTGAAGGCAATGATGATTTAACATTTAGTAATGTTTATCGAACTGAAAATGTTATTTTAGATGGTAAAGCAAATCTTAATGTTACAAAAGTATTGGCAGGTCGTAACTGGAATGATACTGATAGCTTTAAATTTGAATTAAAAGCTTCTGATGAAATAACAAAAGCAGCTGTTGAAGCTGAAAAGATTGAATTACCAGAAACTACATTGACTTTAACAAAAGTATTACAAACAAATAATTTTGGTGATATTACATTTAAAGAACCAGGAACTTATACATTCGAAATTTCTGAAGTAAATGAAAATATTGAAAGAGTTGGATATGATAGTCATGTAACTACAATAAGTGTTGAAGTTACTGATAACAACGAAGGTAAACTTGTTGTTGCAACACCTACAGTAACTGGAGAAATGACATTTACAAACACATATACTCCTGCTCCTGTAACAGCAACATTACAAGGTACAAAAGTAATGAGTGGACGTGATTTAAAAGATACTGATAAATTTAGCTTTACAATTGAAGGTATCAATAACGCTCCAATGCCACAAGTTACAACTGTAGAAAATAATAAAAATAGTATTAGCTTTGCCCCAATTACTTATCGTGAAGCAGGAACTTATGAATACACAATCAAAGAAACTGGTGGATCAGCTGCTAGTGTTACTAATGATAGTGGAATTGTTAAAGCAACGGTAAAAGTAACTTATGATATGGATACAGGAATTTTAACTCCTGATGTTACTTATGTAAAAGAAGGCGGAAATGGTGAAGGATTTACTTTCACAAATAAATATGAAGCAACTCCAATTGTACTTGCAAATGGATTTAGTGCTACAAAAACAGTAAAACCAACTGATGGAAACAAATATGATATAAAAGGTGGAGAATTTGAATTTATGATTACTCCATCACAAAACAATCCAACAAGTGATCCAATTAAAGAAAATACAGTAACAAATGATGCAAATGGAAAGATAATATTTGCAACTGATATTAAATACACTGAAGCTGGAACTTATGTTTATGATGTAAAAGAAGTTAGTGGAAACTTAGGTGGTATGAGTTATGATGATACTGTATATACAATTACAGTAAAAGTAACTGATAATCAAACTGAAGGAAGATTAGAAGCTGAAGTTTCTACTGCAATCAAAGATAATAGTGTAGATAGTATTAAGTTTACAAATGGATATAATCCAAAAGCAGCTACTGCAATTATTTCAGGTAAAAAGGTACTTGATGGAAAAGAATTAGCAGTTGATGCATTTACATTCAATATCGAAACAACTAATAATGCACCAATGCCAGAAAAAACTTCTGTAACAAATAGTGCTACTGGAGTAGTTCAATTTGATGAGATCACATATGATAGACCAGGTGAATATCATTATCAGATCAGTGAAGTAAATGATGGTAATGAAGGTTATACATATGATAGTGACGTAAAAGATGTAACTGTAAAAGTAACTGATGTTAATGGTGAATTGAAGTCAGAAATTATTAATAATGAATTTGAATTCAATAATATATATAAAGCAAAATCAGTTATCATTGGTGGCAACAGTGCTCAAAAGATTGAAGCTGTTAAGAAATTAGATGGACGTAAATTGAATGATAAAGAATTTGAATTTGAATTGCTTGATCAAAATGGTACAGTTGTTGCAACAGCAACAAATGATGCTAAAGGAAACTTATATTTCAGTGAAATTGAGTTTGAAGAAGTAGGAACATATTATTTCACAATGATTGAAAAGAATAACAATTTAGGTGGAGTAACATATGATCAAAACACATATTTATTAGAAGTAGTCGTAACTGATGAAGGTGGACATTTAGGTGCTAAGATTAGATATATTGGTGTTGATAATAATAATTTAGATACAGTAGTATTTAATAATAGTTATAAAGCAGCAGCAACAAGTATCCAATTAGGTGCTACAAAGATGTTAAACGGAAGAGATTTAAAAGCTGATGAATTTACATTTGTATTAAAAGATAAAGATGGAAAAGTTGTATCTGAAGCTTTAAATACAGCAAATGGATTAATTCAATTTGATAAATTGAATTTTGATGAAGTTGGAACTTATCAATATACTATTGCTGAAGTAAGTGGTAGTGATGAAACTGTTACTTATGATAATTCAGTATTTACAGCTACTGTCAATGTTACAGATGATGGTAAAGGTAATTTAAATGCTGAGGTTGTATATGATAAAACACCTGTATTTACAAATGAAGTAAAAGCAAAAGATCCATCTTCAGTAGAAACTGATGATAAATATGGATATGAATATCTTGGAGCATTAACTATTTCTATGTTAGGTGGAATGGCTTTATATGCTCAAAGAAAGAAAAGAGTTATTAAATAATTCAAAAATTAATAAAGCTTAGTTAAATATTAAAAGGTCTATAAAGAGTAATCAAACTCTTCATAGACCTTCTTTTATTATAAGTATTATTTAAGAAAATTGTACTTTTTGTGTTACTCTAATCCCTTGATAAAAGGAATTAAACAAATTAGAACAACTATACCGATAATCCCAATAATAATTCCCATAATCATATTTTGCCAAACCATTGTCTAACACATTCCTACTCCTAAAAGTAATGAACCAATAATCCCAATGAAAGTAGCCATAATAATTTTTCCTGATAATTTAATCGGTGCTTTATTTTCCATTTTTCGCCAAACAAATACCATAATAAGCAACACGATAATTCCAAAGATTCCCATGATAATACCTGGTTTGAATGCATTCCATTCAGGAATTAAAGCCATGCACATGCCCAATGCAAATAATATTCCCCCAATAGTTCCTAAAATTGTTGCTACAAATGTACTTTTTTTCATTATCTGATTTCCTCCATATTTATTTGTATTTAAGTTAAGCTTTAGTTTTATTTTGAGTATGTTTAAAGCGTTTGCTCTTTTCTTTCTTTTTGTTCTTGTGCTAATCTTTTTTTAGCATCTTCTATAGATTCACCATCTTTAGTAAGATAATTATCAACAAATTTATCTGATATTTTATTAAAAGCTCCTACTACAGTTTTTTCAATATTTTTATAACTTCCGACAACTTCTTCTGCAATTTTTTCGTTTGTTTTTACTAATTTTAATTTTGCCATTTTTTATAATCTCCTTTCGTTTTGACATATATAGTATAGGGTTGATTTATTTGTGAATTATTTATATTTTGTTTCTAAATTGTTAAATCATATATTTTTATGAAATATATTGTATAGTTTTATTGATGGGAAATAAGTAGTCAACATGGTTGACAAAGTGGTTGGGTAGATAACATGACTCTTTTCGTTTTAGACTTACAATACCTGCGTTGGAAATTAGTTCCATTACAAATTGAGAACAAAAATATTTATTTTTAAACTTATGGGGAATATGTAGAAAACATAAGATAAGACCTACTTTTGTATAGGAAAATTGCTCTTTATTATTTATAAATCGATAAATATCTTTTTTTTAAATATCAAAAATTTCATTTGGAACATATATTTGAATACGCATATTTTCATAAACTTTTGTTTTTTGATTTTTATAGTTTGTATCTTCAATTGCAAAGCCTTTATAGTTGAAACTGTAAAAAATCTTTTCATCTTCATCTAAGGATATTGAAATATGATTATATCCACCATGGCTTATAGTTGTTACAAATCTACCTAAAAAATCTGAATATTTAATTAGTGATAATGTTATTTTTTTCATATTATAACCCTTTCTTTTTATGATTCTTGGGTTATTGTATGGTAATAATATTTATAGATTGTTTTAAATTTGTTTAAAAAATATTAATGATTAATATTTTTTGAATTAGTAATATAAGTTAGTTTTTATGATCTTATATATAAAATTAATAATTTTTAAACGTTTGATTAATAAAAAAGTTCTAAAATATAAATAATAGATGTTTGATTTGTAATTAAAAGATATTTTTAAATTGATAGTAGATTAATTAAGCATATATTGCTTTTTGAAAGAAACATTTTTTTTAATTCATAGGTGGAAAACTAGTGAATTAAATATATGAAATAGATACTGTTAATACAAAAATTTAATATACTATATAAACTTTTATCACAGTTAGATAAAATATTTTTTTGATTCAAGGGGAATTTTAAAGTGATGTAGACTATGATAAATTAAAGAACGAAATGGAGTTATAATTATGGTAAGAATTAAAAATCAGCAGTTAATCATAAAGTTTTAATTATCTTTTAGCTTTAATAAATCCATACTTTTTCTCTTTTTTAAGTACTGATTTGGATAATATGTGTTTTTATAAAAGCATTTAGCATATAAAAAGAAAGTTTCTATTTGACTTATAAGTAACTTGTTACTATAATTAATGGTAACAAGTTACTTATGATGGAGGAAAAAATGGAAATAAACAATTTAATTAATAAGTTTTCTGATTCAACCGAGAATCAACAAAAAGCGATTTTCAACAGTCTATTTATTATTGGAAATAAATTACAGACATTATTTGATAACCATATTCCAGAAATATCATTAAAACAATTTATGCTGTTATCAATAATCAGACAGTCTAAAGAATATCTTACATTTACACAGTTAGGCAATTTATTAGGCTGCTCTAGACAGAATATAAAAAAATTAGCTAGTGTATTAGAAAAGAAAGGTTTTGTTACTATTCAACAAAGTCCAAATGATACAAGAGCTTTGTGGATGTGTCCTACAGAAAAAGTAAATATGTTTTTTGATAATGAATTTTTAAAATATCAAAGAGAATTAAAGTATTTATTTGAAGTTTACACAGATGAAGAAATAAACACATTATTTACTCTTTTAATGAAATTATATTCTGGTGTAGATAATCTTGAAAAGATGGTTAAAGATGAAAAATAGCATTAATTTTTTATTGTATTATATTACTTTTTTGGATAGAAAGATTACAATTACTAGTTTGATTAATGAAGTATATAAAATCTCTATTGTCAATTCAAGATAATAAAATATTTTATGACGATTATCTACATCAAAGTTGAAGTTGTGTCCAATTACAAATATCAACTGGTAGCAATTTGTAGTTAAATGTAGATAGATGTTATAGGAAGTCGTAAATCAATTTTGAAATATAATAAAAAGGAGAATGAGTATGAATAAAGTGTTAGTTCTTTACAAATCAAAGTATGGGGCAACAAAGAAATATGCTGCTATGTTAAAAGAGGAATTATGCTGTGATATTTTTGAAATTACGAACTATAAAAAGGTGCTGTTTGAAAGATATGATTGGATTATATTTGCTGGAGCAATATATGCAGGGGGAATAGCAGGATTAGATATTTTGCGTAAAAACTATAAAAATTTAAGGCACAAAAAAATCATTATTTTATGTGTGGGAGCTTCTTCTTTTGATGAAGAAGCTATTGAAGAAGTTAAAACACGTAATTTAAAAGGTGATTTAAAAAACATTCCTTTGTTCTATGCAAGGGGTGCATGGAATGAAAGGAGTATGACTTTTAAAGATCGCACTTTGTGTAAAATGTTACAAAAAATGATTTCAAAACGAGATACTGCCTCGTGTAAAACGTGGATGAAAGAGTTATTATGTGTTCAGGGACAAGCATGTGATTGGATAGATAAGAAATATATTATACCACTTTTTAAACATATTCGAGCGCAGCAATAGTCGATTTAAAAGATATTTAGGAAACAAACTCCTTATGATATCTGTATGATTACAAAAAAGACTAAAATGTCGATAAAAAAAAGCAATTCGCTATTTGTGGGGTGTTCATTTTACGGTAAAATCTGTTACATTTGTCTTGAAAGGAGTGAAAATGTATGGATACTAAAAAAATAGGAGCATTTATTGCGTTGAACCGTAAAGCCAAAGGACTTACACAAGAACAACTTGGTGAAAAGTTAGGAGTTAGTAACAAAACAATCTCTCGTTGGGAAAATGGAAATTATATGCCCGACCTTTCTTTATTAGAACCATTGAGCAAGGAACTAGGTATTACTTTAAATGAATTGCTTGCTGGAGAAACAATAGAAGCAGATGGAGCAATTGAATATTCAGAGAAAAATATAATCAGCACGTTAGATTATAGTACTGAGAAAATCAAAAATGAACATAAAAAAATTTCTGTTTTTATTATGGTGATTGGAATATGTTTATGTTTTTGTGCTTTTATTATAAGCTCACCAGAAAGTAGTTGGAGTTCGATTTATTCAATTATTGGTCTTATACTATTTATTGCAGGTATTTTTAGAGAATTGAAAATACCAACAATACGAAAAAAACTGTTGATCTGTGTTTGCTTGTTCTTACTGATATTATCAGCCTTTTTTGTAATAGACTTTATTGGTGTCAGTACATCAAAAAGACCACCGATTTATAGATACCTAACAGAAACAACATTTGCTGAAAACAAAGTGATTTTACACAAAAATCCTTTTTACCATGTATATCAAATCAACGCTGATACTCCTAATGAATACTTTGTGATTGATATCAAAAAGGAATATACGATTGATACTGTTTCAATAAGTCCTTTTGATAGAGAAAAAAGTGGAATAGACAATATTCTTAAATATCAAAGTAAATATATTGGCGATAATAGTAATGCAGGAAGGTTAATTGAAAATTTGCCACTCTCTGAATATGGACATGTATTTGAAATCAATTCACAAGATTGCGGATTGATAATCGATTATCATTTTACCGATTGGTACAGAAACGATAATCTATATGTGGAAAAGAGTTTGATTTATAATTCAGCATCCATTTTTGCCTTAATAGAAAATGTGCAATATATTAATTTCAATTTTAGCGGAAGTACTTATCATATTACAAGAAATACTTTTGAACAAAATTATCCTAATTGGAAAAAAGTGATACAAGGGACACAGATTGATAAAAATAATTTCAATCAATATGTTGAGATGAAAATGAATGATACAATATTTGTTGAAGATATCTTTGGTATTTTTGAAAAATCTAGATAGTAAATAATTGTAGATAAAGGAAATTTTTTAAAAGCAAGTCAAATATATGCTGTGTTTTAATCAATATTCAAGGACATAAGAGCACTTTGTCTATTACAACTAAATATACAAGTGTTTTTGCTCATACAAACATTATGTTTTGTGTGAGCTTTTTGATACCAGAAAATTTTTCTTAAAATCTGCAACAAATCACACCTACAATATGGTACAGAAAGTATAGTAGTAAGAGCTGAAATTACTGCATTTTTACAACTTTTCATGAAAGAATGAGACTTGTGGTGTCAATCTATTGAAAAGTAAAAAAGTCCGTAAATATGGGATATTCCAACTTATGGATAGATAAAAAAAGATTATCTTCATATGTTATTTTAGTAAATAATTATATATTGATAGATATTAAATATTTTTATAAAAAGCTTTTTGAATATGGTTTAATTTCAACAAAAACAGCGGTATAATAAAAAGCGGAAAGAAGGAATTAGAATGGATTATAAACAAGAAGCATTAAATTTACATGAGAAATTAAGCGGTAAATTAGAAATTAAATCACGTGTGACATTAAAGAACAAAGATGATCTAGCATTGGCGTATACTCCTGGCGTAGCACAGCCATGCTTAGAAATCAAAAAAGATATTAGCAAAAGTTTTACATTAACACGTCGCTGGAATACGGTTGCAGTTATTACAGATGGCAGTGCAGTATTAGGATTGGGAGATATTGGTCCTGAAGCAGGGATGCCGGTTATGGAAGGAAAATGTATTTTATTTAAAGAATTTGGTGATGTAGATGCTTTTCCATTATGTATTAGAAGTA
>JABLTO010123176.1_pt1 | contig 16228 bp, 15 predicted proteins | sample 7160091 | NCBI WGS metagenome assembly JABLTO01 (sample SAMN14651225, study PRJNA627086) | human gut metagenome | isolation source: feces | host: Homo sapiens
TAAAGGGGCAGCATAAAAAACTGCCGTCAGTTAAACTGACGGCAGAAATGTTTTTATATTTTTTTGTTTGTCTACTTGACGGGAAGCAGTTCAAATTTTGCAAATAGGGTCAAAAAATCCATGCTGATTAAGCAGTGAAATATGACCCAGATTGTCAATTTTGCAAATAGGGTCAAAAAATCCATGCAAATCAAGCAGTGAAATATGACCCAGATTAGCATTTTCTCATATAGAGTCAAATTCTACCACTTTAATATAGAATACATAGGTTGGATTGAGTACGATGTATTCAATCCAACCTTTTTCCAGCTCTCCATTGTATTAACGCAGTTGAATTTTAATATTATATTCTGCCGTTTGCGTTCGTAAACAATACCTACATGGAATATCTTAGAAATATCCAATCAGCTTTCTGGTGACTGTAGCATTATTCTTAAAATATCTCATAAGCCTTATAGCGTCCGTTCGTCAATAAAATACACCAATAAAATATATCAATAAAATACATCAACATAAATAATATGAATCAACTCTGCTAAACAACAATTCCCCCCAAAAAGTAGTAGACAAAATATATAAAAATCCTCATGTGTTAAGCTCTGTTATTGGCGTATTAATAGAAAATGCTGAAAAAACATGACAATAAATATCAGATTATTGACTTAACATATTACAGCCATTACAATGAAAATAAATGGTGTGTATTAAAAGTATATAAAGAATACAAATACATCATATTGGCAGCATTATTAACATTAATACATATACCGGTAAAATAAATACATATGACAGCCGGATAAGATGGCAATTAATATTAAAAGGGGTGGTCATTGATGAAACGCAATTATAAAAGAATGGCACTTTCAGCAGGAATGGCACTGGTTCTGGCAGGTATGCCTGTTACTGCCATGGCAGGAACTTTAAGAAACGGATATCCAAAGATTTCCAATATCATTACGACAAGTGCTATCAGTACAGCTGCAGTTAATGGTTCCAAAATCACAATAGATGGTAAGACATCTGACTGGGAAGGTATTAGAGAAAGAGAATCAAAAACAGATAAGATAGATTCGTGGAAAGTGGCAATAGCCTCAGATTATTCTGAATTGTATATATGTTACGAGGGAACAGCATCAACACAGTGGGATTATAACTTTATGGGAGCAAATGATGAGATGGTTCGTGTCCATATGGATTATCCCGATGGAACACAGAATGAAAAGAGCAATATATCATTCACTGCATGGGATGGTTACAAGGTTAGGAATGGATGGAATGGCGATATTGCTGGTTCAGATATAGCTGTTGTCAATGAAGCACATCTTAATACGCCTGCACCATATGTTGTAGAAGCAGTTATCCCTATGGAGTTCTTTGCTGATTCTGATTTTACACTGACATTTGCAGGAACAACAGTAGATATACGTGATGTGGAAGTGCTGAAGGACGATGTCCAAAAGGAAGATACGAAAGAAGATTCTAAGGAAGATAAAAAAGACGATACGAATGATGAAACAAAAAAAGATGATACAAAGGATGAAACCAAAGAAGACGATAAAGAAGCAGTATATAAAGGAATAACGATAGATGGCAGATTCAGTGACTGGGATGCAGTTACAAAGTATGATGCGGGCTGCCCTAATGCCGTGCATGAGGATTGCATTGAGAAAACAGCTATGGTGTTTGATGGAGATTATGTATATATATACATAAAGGATGGTGATACAGGCAGTGCATATGGTGCTGGTTCACATTCTAATGGTATGTATACAATAAAGTCTGATATGGGCAATGAAATGGTGTTCCAGTTAACACAGGATGGTGATATAAATGGTGTAGATAAAGCTGAATGTAAGCATGTTGGAAAACAGTGGGAGATAGCGATTCCTAAGTCAGAATTACCAACGTACAATAACACAATATCTTTCGGATTATATCTTACAGAGCCATTTATAGAAAATGTATCTAATCTTGATGAGTCAAAGGGGGTAGAGATAAGTACAGATATAACATATGATGGATTAAAAGGATTATATGGTGACTGGGACAGGTATCCACATACAACCATAGAATATGCTACAGCGGGTACACATTATCAGATAGTTGATTCCAAAGGCGCACTTTACTGCGATGGAGGTTCTACACTTCTTGGACATGTTGTTACAACTATGCCGGAACATCTGGATGAAGCTGGTGGTGAGTTCATGAGTGCTGTAACCATTAAGTTTAATAATAATGAGAAACAGGTATTTTCTCCAAGATTGGTGTCAGTTGATGAAGCTGGAAATATCAACTGGAATACACCTAATGGCGGATATGAGGATGGTACATATGAGTTTTATATATTCTCAACTCATGATGCATGGAATAATGCAGGAAATATATATGAGGATAGTATAAATAGAGAAAATAGTGAATGGTATGGCAAGATGACCATCACTGTAAAAAACGGTGTACAGGATGAATGTGAATTCTATCTTGACCTTGAAAAGGTAGCAAAGAAATTTGGATGTGATGCCAGTGATTTTAAGCGTATTGATGCACAGTTTGGTAGACTTGGACAACAGTGGATAACAACAGCAGGTGCATCATCTGGTGCATGGTTAGGACTTATATTATGCGTAGGTGTAACAGCAGGTGTGCTGGTATATCAGAAAAAGAAAGGTGACAGGCAGGTGTCTTGATAATGAGAGTTAATCCTATAGTTGCATTGGTTATTATAGCAGTATGGCTATATGTTCTATCAGTTACACACAGGGCGAAGCTTCATGCGTGGGAGTTTATCATAGGAAGTCTTGGACTTTTTACAATATTGATGATGACAGTGCAGCCTGTGCTTACAATGCCTCTTGCAAGATGTGTATCGGCACTTGCAGGCGTTGTTGGAAGCATTACAGGGGCATTTACGGCATATTTTAAATACGGGATTATATTTGTACATACAGGTATGTCATCCATCACATTGCTTATAGACTTTGAGTGTTCCGGAATAATAGAGATTATGGCGTTTATTTCGCTGCTTGCGTTCTTTAACGTCTATAACATCAGTGAAAAGATAATAGTAGGAATCGGTGGATTCTGTTATATCATGGTATGTAATGCACTAAGAATTGTGCTTATATGTCTTTCAGTGCACTTCTTTGGTATGGGTGCGTACTATGTTGTGCATACATTTATAGGAAGAATATTCTTTTATGTACTGAGTGTACTTCTGTACTTTTATGTGTTCACAAAACCGCAGATTATTAAAATGAAAGTGGGGAATTTTGCATATGGCAGTGATAAAGTCAATTCTTAATTCCTTTCTTTTCTGGGGTGGATGGATTATTATCCCATTCATTATGGAGATAGTACCAGCAATAGGCAGTGTGGTACTGCTCATAAGAAGAGGGATGAAATATAAAAAGAACAGGAAAGAGATAAAGGTTTATCCGGAAATATCTCTTATAATTCCCGTATATAATTCGGCAGATACGTTGTATCAGTGCATAGAGTCCATAGATAAAAGCTCATATCCAGATGATAAGATAAGAATATTCCTAGTAAATAATAAAGGACAGGATAACAGCTTTGATGTATATGCAGAATGTCAGAAAAAGTTTCCCAGACTTCATATGCAGTGGATGAATTCTGAGCAGGGAAAGTCAAGGGCACTTAATCTTGCACTTTACAACAGTGAGGGTAAATATATAATCAACCTTGATAGTGACGGACTTTTAGAGAAGAATGCACTTGTTAATATGATTAACAGATTTGAGGCAGATACAGAGCTTAACTGTATGACTGGTGCTATTCTTACAGTTCCGGAACAGATTAGGAAATATAAGGCTGGTTTACCAAGACTGCTTCGTAATCTTGAGTTCATGGAATATGCACAGGCATTTCTGGCAGGAAGAAGTTATGCTTCAGAACTGAATTCGGTGTATACACTTTCGGGAGCATTTTCAGCATTCAGAAAGTCAGCAGTGCTTAAGTCGTGGATGTATAACACAGATACGATATGTGAGGATACACATATAACATTCCAGATGCGTTACAGACAGGATGAACGAGTAGAGGTGTGTGAGGATGCACTGTTTTTCGTTGACCCGATAGAGAATGTCAACAAGCTGTATACACAGAGACAGAGGTGGCAGAGAGGAAGTCTTGAAGTAGCAAAAATGTTTATGGATAAGAACTTCAAGCTAAGAAAGTTTATGTCTGACATAAGTGTAAAGACATTGCTGTATGACCACACATTTGCATTTCCAAGAATGATATGGTATCTGGCGCTTATATGTCTTATGGTTGTAGGATACTCTGGAAAAGTTATATTGCTTTCAACAGGAATCATATTTGCGTTGTATATATTAACTGGTTTCTTATATTTTATAACAGCGGCACATTATCTTAAGATTAATAAAAATGTGAGAAGCTACTACATAAGGCACTGGTGGTGTATATTATTACTTCCGTTTTTTAATCTTATTGTATTTTTCATAAGAATAGCAGGAATAATTAACAGCATACAGACTGACAGCTCATGGAAAACTAAGACCTTATCACAGGAATGTAAAGCATTTACAGATGTTGTAAAAGGTGATATGAAGATAATAAATGAAAAAATTGAAAAAATCAGACATAAAGTTAATGTAGATAGTCAGAAAACTTAATAAGGGTACTAATGTCAGAAAGTTAAAAGCAGTAAATTTTGAAAATGTTAAATGTTGAAAGTGATAAATGTTAAAAGTGGTAAATGTTGAAAGTAATAAATGTTAAAAATGATAAATGTTGAAAGCGTTAAATTTTAAAGTGATAAACATTAAAAGCTAAATAGTTAAATTTACATGGCAAATCAGGAAATGGAGTAATTATGGAAGAGCAGAAGTCTGGCAATAGCAGTAATAAAAAGCCTGGAAAGCATCCGATTCTAATAATAACAACAATATGTGTAGTGATAGAGGCAGCAGCATGTGGGTGGCTTTCATATATTCAGATTAACAGATATGAAAAGGGGATTCTGGAGGTCTGCGCGACACAGCAGGATTCATATGTACAGCTTGTCCTTGATCAGATTAACTTAAAAGAAAACAGGGATGACCAGGATATTATTAATGATATTCTTAAAACCATGGATGCATCATCTAACAAGTACTGGGTGTTTTCAAGGAACCAGTCCATGCTTTATGTAAAGGATGTCATGGAAACTAACAGGTATAAGGAGGTTTCTGCAGATACATATTATAACTCAAAAGCATCAAAGGAGTTTATGGATTCGCTTCAGGTTAACCATATACAGCACAGTATAGTCAATGTGGACAATAAAACATATCTTATGTCTGGTGTGCTTTTTAAGTATGCAGACCAGAATTACAAGCTGTGCCTTATGACAGAGAAAAGTGTATTATTAGATAACAATACATATCTGGGAATCAAAGTAGAGATGGAAACATTTGTCATAGTTATTCTTATGGCGCTTGTTCTGATAGCTGTTATATATGCATTTATCATAAGAAGGTCAGCGATAAGGCTTGATGAGAGGGAAGCTGATGTAAAAGCACTTAGCAGGGGTCTTGCAAAGGTAAATGAAATGCTGGCAGATAAGGATCTTCACGATACGCATAATAACGTATGGAAACAGAAGGCTATAGTGCCATTTGTAGAAAAGCTTATGGAAAGAAATGTTCATCCCGTCACATTTGCACGCATAGAATGTGAGACAGAGGAAAGCCGTAGGAAGTTTTTTGAACGTGCAGTATATATTCTTGATAAGCATGTACTCAGGTTCGAGTATGGGGCGTGTGATATAGTTCTTATCGCAGTCAATATAACGACAGACCAGTTGAAGCATGGAATAAGCATACTTGAAGATAAAGAGGTAACAGTCCAGAGAGTAGAGCTTATAGATAATAATACAGATATGGAAAAACTAAGAGAAAGATATCTGTAGGATATCAGCAGGAAGGAAGAGCATATGGCAGTTAAGTTGTACAGAGAATATAAGATTAAGTTTTATCTTAATATGCGTCATTATATCATTATTAATGATAACAAGGGAGAAACTCATCCGCATACATGGGAGTTTGCACTTGATATAAGGTTTGGAAGAAGCTCGTTTGTGGAGTTTAATATATTTGAAAAAGGAATCAACGATTTCCTTGAAAAATACCAGAATAAGGTGTTAAACGAAGAAGAGCCTTTTGATGCAATACTTCCAACACTTGAAAATGTAACAGATTATTTTTCAGAAGAATTCTATCGCATAATACATAATATAGGCGGGATGCTTACATCTGTTGAAGCGAGTGAGACACCTACAAGAAGTTATATAATCAACATGTCAGAGCAGGAAGAAAATGCTGCTAACGATAAAGAGATAGAGAACAAAATAATGTCAGAGGTTATAGACACAGTGATTGATGACCTGACAGGAACGAAAGAAAAATAATAAATGAAGTTAAGTTAAAAAGGTTAAAGGTCTTAATGTATAATGATGTGAGTGTCAAAAGATGTTTAACATATTAAGAGGCAGGTTATATGAATAAGCAGGGAAAAAATCATGTTTTATATTACACCTTGTCGATAATAGGCTGTATTGTGTATGTGGCATTGATAGTATCCGTATCGGTTATGGTGGTTAAAATAGTGAGTCAGAATGGTACCTATCCAGCTGGCTCAGATACTATGTATCATATATACAGAGGTGATTATGTATACAACTCCATAAAGGATGGAAACTGGTATCCTTTATACGATTATATGTGGTATAACGGTGTTGAGCTTATGAGATACTGGGCGCCGCTTGCAGCGTATTTTATGGCATTCTGTGAAATGCTTGCGGGCGGCAATATGCTTATAGGTTATCTTATATTTGTAGGGATAATATCTGTACTTGGTGCATTAAGCTGGTTATATATAGGTATAAGGATGAAAAGACCAGTGCTTGGAGCATTTATAGGCTTCATATGGTTTTTTATGCCTAATAACCTGTGTGCACTGTTTGTTGAAGGCAATCTGGCAAGATCACTCAGCATGATATTTCTGCCGTTGTTCATATATGAGGTATCGGAGTATCTTAAGGACAGAAAGGTCATAAGAATTCCTTTTGTCATGATAAGCTTTATTCTCATAGCACTTTGTCATCTTGGATATGCAGGTATGGTTGCGCTTGCAGTGCTAGTATACTGTATAGTTCATATGATTGAAGGATATTCTAAAAGAGCAGCCGCTGATATAGTGATATCCATACTGCTTAGCTTTATGCTTATAGGTGTATGGCTGGTTGCCTCACTTAACGGAGGAATAACCTCACTTGACAATTCGGAAAATATGGCTAACTTTTTCCAGAAGATAGTGTATACACTTAACCCGGTAGACAGAATAACTACAGACTATGCTCATTTTTACTTCGGACTGGCAGCAACAATACTTGCGGTTGGAGGAATGTTTTTTGGATATAAGAAGTCAAGAGCCGGCTTTGTCACAGCTATAATAACACTTATATGTACAGCGACAGCTATGTATCCGGTGTTAAAGATACTTCCGGGAAGCCAGTATCTGTGGATGTTAAGATTCATATCCATAGCACTATGTATGATACTGTACAGCTTTCTTAAATGGGATACACTCAAAAAGCCGCTGATAGTGTTTTTCGGTGTTCTGCTTGTTTTAGATATAGTGCCATCTATACCGTTGATAACAGGTGGATTAGATACCATATCCATAACTAAGAATGGAGTGAGCATTAACACAGATAACGACAGTGTGTGGGACAGACTGGATATGCAGCAGGATAATACACTTATATCAAAGGCGCAGTCCATAACAAAGCAGAGAATAGCACTTCTTGATGACAGCAGCTTAGGGTCTATGGGAGCATTTTTAGTATCAGACTGGAACAATGCAATACCTGCCGCATATGGTGCAGGACGTGAGGCTGCTAATACCTCCACTAACATAGTAAGAATAAACAGGGCATTAGCTGATGGCAATTATTATTATGTGTTTGACAGATGCCGTGAGCTGGGAAATGATACAGTTCTTGTAAGACTGTCATCGCTTGAAAAGTATGGTGTATCTGTAAAAGATATGGATATGGCAGCAGGTGCCTCAGGATATAGTGTTGCAGGAGAAAATGCAGCATACAGGTTATACCATATGGATACTTATGATAACTGGGGAACAATCAGTAAGTATGAGGTGATAGGCATAGGAAGTGGTACACCTCTTATATCACAGTCATTTCCGGCAGTTGAAGAGACTGATTCAGATAATCTTAATGATTACTCTTATGAACAGTTATCGCAGTATAAGCAAGTTATCCTTGATGGATTTACATATGATGATAAAACGGCAGCAGAGGAGCTTGTCTTAAGGCTTAGTGAAGCTGGAGTAAAGGTTGTTATATATGCAGATGGAATTCCACAGGAAAAGACGACACAGAGTCAGGAGTTCCTTGGTGTTACGTGCAGCGATATTGTATTTAAGAATGGCTATCCGGATATGGATACTAAGCTTGGAGTGCTTTATCCGGATCTTTTCCCTAAAGGATATGCAACATGGCAGACAGTATATGTTACAGGTCTTGATAATACATGGGGTAGTGTCATGGACAACGGTCTCAAGCTTGATTTTTATGGTACAGTTAAGAACGATAACATAATAGTATGCGGTCTTAATCTGGCATACTACTATGGAGTGTCAGCTGATAAGTCTGTTGGAAGACTTCTTAGTGATATGATGGATATAACATCTGCACAGCTGCCTGAAAGAACTAACATAGAGCTTAAAGTAGGGCATGACGTGAACGGAATAACTATCACATCAGATTATGATAATGTAAATACAAGCCTTTCTTATCATGATATATTCGTATCAGATGAGTGGCTTGGAAAGAAGAATAATCTTACATATGTAAGAGCAGGAGTGACTAAGATAACGTTTAAGGTACCATACTTATGGCAGGGTTTGTGTGTGTCAGTGGCAGGTCTTATATTATCAGTTGCATGGGTGGTCGTTCTTGCAGGATTTAATAAAAAGCACCAGACACAGGAAATAAGAGAGGTTGTGAATGAAGATATTTGATACACATGCTCATTATGATGATGAAGCATTTGATAAAGACCGCGATGAATTATTAACAAGTCTTTTCAGCGGTGATATAGGAGCAGTTGTAAATGTAGGTGCAAGCCTTGAAGGATGTATAGAAAGTGTCAGGCTTGCAGAAAAATATGATAATATATATGCAGCTATAGGTGTGCATCCGGATGACTATGAGAGGCTTGAGCGTGGGGAGAACCCAAGGAATTCAGTGATAGATGATAGTAATATATATGGTGGGAGCTTCATGGACTGGCTAAAGAAAGAGGCACTTACGAACAACAAGGTTGTTGCGATTGGAGAAATCGGACTTGATTATTATTATGATGAGCCGGGAAGAGAACTTCAGAAAAAGTGGTTTGCAAGACAGTTAGAGCTGGCAAGAGAGGTCAGCAAGCCGGTTATTATCCATTCAAGAGATGCATGTGCTGATACCATAGATATATTAAAAAGCGGACATGCCAGTGAGGTTGGAGGCATAATCCACTGCTATTCATATTCTAAAGAAACAGTTAAAACATTTTATGATATGAACTTCTACTTCGGTATAGGCGGAGTGCTTACCTTTAAGAATGCGAAAAAGCTTATAGAAGCAGCAAATGTCATACCGCTTGAGAGGATAGTGCTTGAAACAGACTGTCCATATCTTGCACCAGTGCCTAACAGAGGAAAAAGAAATGACAGCAGTAACATACAGTATGTTATAGAAAAGCTTGCTGATATAAAGGGTGTTACGAAGGAGCAGATAGCAGAGGTGACATACCAGAATGCATGCAGAGTATATGGACTGTATCTGTGATTTATGTGTGATTTTAGTATTTTGTTATCTGATTGACATACTTATTCAGAAAATGTATATTTGTTGTTAAGGTTTGTTATAAAACAGTGCAGGCTGTGTTAATAAACATAAACAGTCTATGTTATGTGTGATACAGAAATGGAGATAAATATATATATGAATAATAAGAATTATGATAACGTCATGCATCTTGGGAATCCGACTAATACTATAGCTGTCCTTAACAGGTATGGCTTTAATTTCCAGAAGAAATTCGGACAGAACTTTCTTATAGATGAGAATGTTGTTCAGAAAATAGTAAGAGAGGCTGGTGTTACAGAGGATGATTTCGTGCTTGAGGTAGGCCCTGGAATCGGAACTATGACACAGATTCTGTGTGAGAATGCTAGAGAGGTCGTAGCTGTTGAGATAGATAAGAAGCTTATACCGATACTTACAGAAGATACACTTTCGTGGTATGACAACGTGACAGTTATCAACGAAGATATATTAAAGCTTGATATAAAAAAACTTGCAGAGCAGAAGAATGGAGGAAAGCCTATAAAGGTGGTTGCTAATCTTCCATACTATATAACAACACCTATTATTATGGGACTTTTCGAGAGTGGAGTTCCTCTTGACAGCATAACTATCATGGTTCAGAAGGAAGTGGCTGACAGGATGCAGGTGGGCCCTGGAACTAAGGATTATGGTGCACTTTCACTGGCGGTACAGTACTATGCCAGACCTAGAATCGTGCTTAATGTTCCGGCAAGCTGTTTTATGCCAAGACCAAACGTGGATTCGGCGGTAATCAAGCTTGAAAGATATGAGAAACCACCGGTAGATGTAGCTGATGAACATCTTATGTTCAGAATAATAAGGGCATCCTTTAACCAGCGTAGAAAAACTATGATGAACAGTGTTGGCAACAGCGGTGATGTTAATGTTTCCAAGGAAAAGCTTGCTGCGGCACTTGAAAAATGTGGACTGCCTCTGACTATAAGAGGTGAGGCACTTACACTGGAGCAGTTTGCGCAGGTTGCGAATGCGATAGTGGAATAATGGCTTCGCTGCTTACAGCTTTGTCATGTCTGGTTGTGGTGTAATTTAATTAAGTGGTATACCAATATTATGATGTCGGGGTCAAAAGCCCCCGACTTTGATACCTACGGATTGTTCCGTGCTACGCACTCCCACAATCCTGGTATCATATTATATTAATATACATATTTAGCTCCTGGCAGTCATAAGATTACATATCAATCTTATATTGTCAGGAGGTTTTTTATGGCTGACTATCAGCGGTTTGTTTCATACATTTATTCTTATCCGGGAGGTGTAAAGGATAAGAATGTAGGGTTTGCAAAGGTAGAGGTCAGGGCAGGTGAGATGAGGCTTAATATTAATCTCAGGGGTGTGTATACAGACACACCGCAGATGTTTGGAGTACATATGCTTATAGACAGGGATGCATCTATTCCTGGAAGATACAGGCTTATGAAAGTGGGGGATTGTATAGTAAACAATGGAATGGCATCATATGCTGGAATATTTAATGCCAGTAATATAGATAATACTGGCTATGCATCATCAGATATATGTGGAATAGCTGTTGCAAACAAGGGTGACAGATATTATATGATGTTTTCTATGTGGGAGGATTATGATGTTAATCCTGACGTTATAGAATTCGCGGGAAGTGATGTAAGAAAGTACAGCATAAGTGACACTAAGGAGAATATCAAAAAAGCCGCTGGAGAAAATGCTGGATGTGTGAGTAAAGAAGGCATAGATACTGCATATAAGGATACGGAAAGCAAATACAGTGAAAGCCAGAATGGCAGAATTAAAGCTGCTGCATACAAAGATGAAAAAAACAGACATAACGAAGCTGCAGCGGATATCAACGTAAGAGAAAGTATGGAAAGTATGGAAAAGATGGAAGAATTACATGCTATGGAATGTATGGACAACACAGACAATGCAGACAAAACAGCAGTGGTGAATACTTCTGTAAAAAAGAAATGTGTGGATAGCAATGAGCACTTATATAAAAAGCTGTACTCAAAGGCTGATTATGTGGATGCATTTGATGATGATTACTTTTATGATTGTATAGAAGTGACACCGCAGATGTTATCAAAGCTGCCACTTAAGGATAAGGAGATTATAAACAACAGCTTTCTGATACATGGGTATTATAATTTCCACCATCTTTTGTTTGGAAGAGTGTGTGATAATGAGAACAATACGAATTATTTTATAGGGGTTCCAGGTATGTACTGCAACAGGGAGCGCTATATGGCATCCATGTTTGGATTCTGTAACTTTAAGAAGAGCCACAGGAGTGACTACAATAATCCATACTTTGGATACTGGTATCAGGAAATATAAACAAAGCGTCTGTGATCCTGCCATACACCATTTAGTCTGACATATGAGTGGGCTATGCCTTCATCGATAAAGCCGAATTTCTCCATGAGATGAAGCGATGTAGAATTATCCGGATGGATATAACATTCAGTGCGGTGAAGCCCGATATCAGGAACGATATCTTCAAGGGCTGTGGCTATCATAAGGGATGCCAATCCTTCGTTGCGATGATATTCATCTATCTTATATCCCATATTGGCAGAAGGGGATGAGCCTCTGCTTATATGGGAGAAGGACAGAGAGCCAAGAATATAATCAGGTTCGTGTCTGTCCATCAGAAAGAATCTTACAAATGTCATAGAAAGCAGGCCTTTCATTTCAGCATCAAGCATGCGGCTGATAAAGTTTTCAGTGTAGAAGGAAGCCGGCTTATCTGATTCATACTTATCAAAGTCCCTTCGGTTACGATAGTAGAAGTCAAGAACATCTATAGAGCGGCTTTTGTTAAGAACTTTGAGAGAGTATCTGCCAAGGTTGTATTCGAGTTTCATGTTAATCCTCATTTCTGTATATATCTATGTTAAATGGCTGTGTTTTATCATGTCCGATTATTTCAATAATTATATTGGTGTGTAAATCTAAATCAGCTTTATAATGAAATTATTCGTTAGTTTTCAGAGCTCCTTTTATGATGGCTTTTTCAGCTTTCTTTTTCTGGCGTAATTCCTTGAAAAATGTGCTTAACATAGTAGAACATTCTTCATCACATACTCCGCGTACAACTTCAGCCTGATGGTTGAATTGTGGCATATTAAGAAGATTTATTATAGAACCTGCACACCCAGCTTTGGAATTCATAGAGCCTATGACAACTCGTGGAATACGTGCCTGTACGATGGCACCCGCACACATCTGGCAGGGCTCTAAAGTAACGTATATAGTACAGTCTTCAAGTCTCCAGTCGTTCATATAACGGCTGGCTTTTTTAATAGCAGTAATCTCGGCATGACCAAGCGTTGTTTTATCAGTGTTTCTTCTGTTGTACCCACGTCCTATGATTTTTCCATCATAGACGATTATACATCCTATAGGAACTTCATCAAGCAAAGCGGCCTTTTTAGCCTGTTTGATGGCAAGCTTCATATAGTGTATGTCTTCGCTGGAAAATGTAGTATTCGTATTTATATTATTATTGATGCTCTGGTTATTGTCACAGATGCCATTGCAGTTATCATTGTTATTCATATTATAATCAGTCCTTGTATTTATACAATGCTTTTGGTACACCTCAAGCATGTGGTTTATATAATGATTAATTCATGCAGCTATTATCTTATCATAATTAAAAAAGGAATTCTATAATGAGCGCAGAGAAAAAGGAAGTGGCTGCAAAGCAGAAAGCAAAAAGAAGGATGAAAACTATGATTAAACGATGATTAAGCAGGAACTCATGGAATCAGGTGAAGCCGTTTTTGGTGGTAATATGCGTGATATTAATCTCCTTTTAGAAGATATCGTTTATCTGGAATTGTTACGTTGTGGTTATGTAGTAACTGTTGGCAGAGGAATGGAACTAAATGCAATTTAACTGGTTGACATGCAAGGTCTAACGTGTTAGACTTAAACCATAAGATGATTCTGAAAAGAGGTTTTAATATGCAGCCAGTAATATATGAAAGTGAGTATAATTTTTGTAAAATATTATGGGAAAATGAGCCAGTCAAAAGTACAGAGCTTGTAAAGCTGTGCAAGGAAAAGCTTGAGTGGAAGAAATCAACAACATACACAGTAATAAAACGTCTTAGTGAAAGAGGAATCATAAAGTCGGAAAATGCAATAGTTACATCACTCGTTAAGAAGGAAGATGCACAGACTATAGAAAGTGTCAATATGGTGGATACAAGATTCGATGGTTCACTGCCAGAGTTCGTGGCAGCTTTCGTACGTGCCAGGGGAATAACAGACGAGGAAAAAAAGGCAATAATAAAGGAATTTGACTTAGATAAATAATAGTGGGAATATATTCATAAAAAGGGGTGTAGTATGAAGAAAAAAATATGTATTTTTTTAGTAGGCATAGTAGTAATAGCTGCATTAGCATTGTTTGTGGTTCCGCAGATCCCGGTAAAAAAATTCGAGCCTGTTACACATACTATGTTAGAAGAAGATGCAGCGTATGAGCGTGCATATAATCTGTATGGAAAAGTAATATTCAAGGATAGGAGAAAAGCTCTGGATAAATTTAAAAAAGATTATAAATCGGCATTAGAATACATAGAGGATAATACTGATTATGGAAAGTTTAATACCAGTTATAAGACGTTGTCAGAATATTTTCTGTACGGACTTAATGGTTTGAAAAACAGAGATGTGGACAATGCAGATGTATTAAATAAGCAGTTACATGGTGTTGCTGTTTTTTGTAAAACATATAGGAAAAGCAACTATAGGGAATATGTATATCTGCCTTAAAGTAATATTGTTGATTGCCAGAGTTTATGGCAGCTTTTCGTACGTGCCAGATGGATAACAGACGAGGGAAAACAGGCAATAATAAGGGGATTTGATTTGGATAAATAATAAATGTGTTTTTTGGGGGATACATATGATGGGATATATTCAAATTATATTGGAAAATAATATTAAAATAGCATTGGCGATACTGGCATGTTTGCTTATATGTAAGATAACACATGTAAAATCAGTAAGAATCAGAATGTTATTGATGTCGTTGGTATGGGTTAGGATTATAATACCATTTTCTATTAAATTTAATGTGAATAGTACATCTTCATATGTATTAACAAATATGGTTAATACAGGAGATTTTAATAGTCAGACGATAGTCTCTGAATTTTTTTTAAAGATATGGTGTGTAGGAGTTGTGCTGTTGCTGTTCTATAATATAGTAGTTGATATCAGATTTAGAAATATATTATCTACTAGTGTTCCACAGAAGTTATTAATTGGAAATTGCATGGTAAAGATATATAAGAATGATTATATTAATTCCGCATTAGTATATGGTTTGATAAAACCTAAAATATATATATCAAGCAGAGTTAATGATGTTGATATTGAATATCTATATGAACATGAAAGTATGCATATTCGTAGAAAACATCATATTATCAAGATTATAACTGGGGTAACGTCTTTAATATATTGGTATAATCCTTTAATATGGATATTTTATATGCAATATGCTGAATGTATAGAGCTTGTATGTGATTATGATTGTTGTGATAAACATATAAATGAAACGGATTGGAATAAGAATTATGTCAATATTCTTTTAAATGCTGCACAGGTTAAGCAGGTTACACAAATAAGAATATTAGGTTTCGCAAGTGCAGCAGTGGCAGTTAGAAAAAGAGTTTCCAATATTATGAGAGAACAAAAAGTAACTATTAGTAATAAGCTTATATCTATACCAGTTTTTATTATTATTATGCTGATGTTGTTTCTGAAACCAGAGATACAAAATATAGAGAAGCCTGATAAAAATGAAGATGTACACAAGAGTGTTATGGCATATGATGCAGATTATCCAAGAGTGATAAATCGTGGTACAAATGGCGCATATGTTAAAAGTTATAAGGAATTTGATGGTGAAGGAAATGTGAATATAATATTTGATTTTGAAGATTAGTGAGGTTGAGATTAAAAAACATTTATAAAACACAGAAAAGAGGATTTGGAACGAATCATATCTGATGAAGGGGTATTGTATCTGATGAACCGGAGCATTCAGGCTGAAGGCTCATTTGGAGATTTAAAACAGGACATGCAGTTCAGAAGATACCTAAGCAAAGGGACTGCGAATGTACTCGCTGAAAGTACTCTTTTAGCAATTGCAAGAAACATAAATAAACTTCATAATAAGATTCAGAACGGGAAAACAGGAACACATTTATTTCCTTTAAAAAGTGCCTGAATTTAGAAATATCAAAATAAAAATTTTTAAAACCTATATAGGTTTATTAAAGTACGCCA
>JABLTO010035423.1_pt1 | contig 16223 bp, 16 predicted proteins | sample 7160091 | NCBI WGS metagenome assembly JABLTO01 (sample SAMN14651225, study PRJNA627086) | human gut metagenome | isolation source: feces | host: Homo sapiens
CCCTCCAGCCCCACCCCGAGAAAATCAGGGCAGTTTATCCTTTCGTGTCTATTTTTTTTGTTCATCGTTTCCGGACTTACCTGCCTTCCGGCATCTGGTACGTAGGCACGATCTCCTTTACCATTGCACGGATTGCATTGCTGTCCGCTTTTGCAGCTTCCCGCAGATGAATCAGCTGACACATAAATTTTTCTTCATCCATCTCGATCGGTTTGCCGATATGGATCAGCTTGTTCTCGGTATCCTGCAGACCTTCTTCATCCATGAGCAGTTCTTCATACAGTTTTTCTCCCGGACGAAGTCCTGTATACTGGATTTCAATGTCTTCCCCCAGTTTATAGCCAGATAAGCGGATCAGATTTTTGGCCAGATCTGCGATTTTTACCGGCTCGCCCATATCAAGGACAAAGATTTCTCCGCCCTTCGCATACGCGCCTGCCTGAAGCACCAGTGATACTGCTTCCGGAATGGTCATAAAGTATCGGATGATATCCGGATGGGTCACGGTCACCGGACCTCCGGCTGCGATCTGCTTCTTAAATAACGGAATAACGCTTCCGTTGCTGCCAAGTACATTTCCGAAACGGACTGCCACAAAGTCTGTCGCATAGAAATGGTTCAGAGTCTGGACGATCATTTCACACATTCGTTTGGATGCGCCCATGATATTGGTCGGATTTACAGCTTTGTCGGTAGAAATCAGCACAAATTTCTTTACCTGGCTGCGCCCTGCCGCACATGCTGTTTTGTAAGTACCAAACACATTGTTTTTGATTGCCTCATTCGGGCTGTCCTCCATCAGTGGCACATGCTTATGTGCTGCCGCATGAAAGACGACTTCCGGATGGTATCTCTCCATCACCGTATTGATACGGTGTGCATTTCGCACGGATCCGATCAATACCGTAAGCTTCAGTTCGGGATGTTCCCACTTCAGCTTCTGCTGGATCTCATATGCATTATTTTCATAGATATCGAAGATCACCAGATGTCCGACCCGGTGTTCTGCCAGCTGGGTACAGATCTCGCTGCCGATGGATCCGCCGCCTCCGGTTACGAGAACGGTTTTTCCTTTGATATAGCCAAGGATTTCGTCCAGGTTGACTTTGATCGGCTCTCTGCCCAGCAGATCTTCGATTTCCACGTTTCGCAATTTTGATACATTGACTTCACCGTTGACCAGCTGATATACACCCGGCACGGTCTGGATCTGGCAGTCTGTCTGATTACAGATCTCCAGGATTGCTTTGACATCCTTGCGTCCCGCTGTCGGAAGCGCCAGAATGATCTTATCAATGTTATATTTATCTACACTGGCAAGGATCTGGTCACGTCCGCCTGCAATGCGAACGCCATCCAGATACTTGTTCCATTTTTCTTCGTTGTCATCAATAAAAATTTTTACTTTGTCTGTCAGATAATAACTGGTGCGATATTCTTTCAGAAGCATCAGCCCGGCTGCACCGGCTCCGATGATCATGATATTTTGCCGCACCGGATTGGCCTTTACGCCTTCTGCCTTGATCCGTGCACGGCGTAACAGACGGTACATCATTCTGCTGGAAGCGGTCAGTGCAAACACCAGCCCCCAACCTACCAGATAAAAGGAAATCGGCATACGGATCACTGAAATCGTATAAGTAACTCCCGTAATCGCAGCTGCGATCCCGGAAGTGACAAAGGTACGCAGTACCTCCGGTATTCCGGCATAAGTCCAGACACTTCGGTATAATTTTGCAATTGTATAGCTGGACACCAGAATGACCGATGCCAGAATAATGTAGAACAGATATCCGCGGATATATTCTGATGGTACCGCGGAGTAACGCATATCAAATCGCAGAAGTAACGCCAGTCCGTATGCGATGCATACAGACAGAACATCTGTGATCACGATCAGTAATTTCTTTTTCATATTTTCTCAATCCCTTGAAATGTCTCTCAATTAATTCCTTGAAATGTCTTTTCACATGAGAGAAGAATCCTGCATTCAGGATTCTTCTGTCTCATTCACTCAGTCAATTTGATTATGCATGTTTTCTTCTGGATGTTACGCACATTCCAGCTGCTGCAGCTACTGCTACTGCTACCACACACATCATTACTGGCGCACTGCCGGTTTTCGGAGAAACAACTTTTGAGCCGTCTGTTCCGTTCGCACCATTTGCGCCGTTGTTTCCGCCTGCTGCATTTGTATTTAATACATAGAATGCAATCGGGGAAGCACCGTCAACAGTTACTGTTACATTTCCATCACCAACAACACCGTTGATCTGTACCCACTGTCCATTTACATAGCGAAGTACAACTACTTTGCTTGTGCTGTTAACGCCATTTACTTTAAATGTCAGTGTCAATGGGAACTGAACATCACTGTCAGCTGTAATGTTTGTTACATATGCAAGACCATAGCCGTTTGCATTTGCTGCACCGACTGCGTCTTTCAGTACGCTCTGCGGATTTGCTTTGATTTTCTCCACACCCGGCGCATCATTTGTTGAATAATTGTCAGATGTTTTGACTTTGGACAGATCCACATCCTGGCCACTCGCATTTTTGCCGCCAACGATAGTACCTGTTGTCGGCTGCGGGCTTGGTGCGGCGAACGCAGCGGTTGCCATACCGATAGTCATTACAGCAGTCATTAATAAAGCAACGATTTTCTTCATGATTTTCTCCCTTCTTATATATTTGTAAAATGATACCGGCAATTGCCATACCATATTTACAGCTTCTTCTACTCTGGCGATCTAGTTCACTTCTTTGTAATAGGTCCGGATAATCTGCTCCTGCAGGGATTCCTCATCCGGATGAAATTCTTCAAACTCTTCTCCCATTACTGTTTCTCCCGGCAGATACGCTACCTCATCTGTAAGGTATGTGTAGCTGCTCAGAGCATCGATCTGATCTCCGTCCAGATCTGTTTCAATATATTTATCTAAAAACGGGGAAATGAGATTGTATAAAGCACTTCCTCCGTGTGATCTGGCATTTTTGATCAACGCTGTCACATACTTCACCTGACGCTGCATACGTCCTTCATTGCTGTTGAACGCATTTGTATCACGGTAACGTACATAGTTCTCCGCATCCGCTCCCTTGAGACAGACTTCTTTTCCCGCCTCAAATGCCGGATTGATCGCAGCATCTTCTTCTGTCATTTCCACCGTGACACCGCCCAGTGCGTCATTGATCTCTGAGATTCCGTCAACAGATAAGGCAAAATATCCGCTGATTGGAAGGTTGTACAGCAGCTTTTTCACTGTTTTTTCGGTAGCCCAGCAGCTGCGGCTTCCGCCGATGCAGTACGCATACTGCGTTGCAAGCTGTGCATTTACCGTACCAAAGGCACTTCCGGTGGAATCATATGTATCGATCTGTGTCATAGTGTTTCGGTTGATCTGAAGGATTCTTCCTTCTTTTGTCTCTTTATCCAGTGACAGCAGCATAATGCAGTCTGCCTGTCCGGCATCACCGGGCATATAACTGGTATCTATATCATTGGCATGATCAATTCCCAAAAACAGGATATTGATCAGATTGTTATTGTATGTATAGCGTTTTCCGTTCCATTCAATGGTATTTTCTTCTGCCTGGGAAACGGATTCCTCCGGCTGATGTGCCTTTTCCTGCTGCTGTTTATGATGCAGCACAAACAGAACGGTCACAGCTGCCACTGCTGCCAGTATAACTGCAACGGTGGACAGGATATGTCTTTTTGATTCTTTTTTCATAAAATTATTGTTCCTCTGTCAGGACCGCGCAGATCAGAAAGCGCTCGTCATGATTGCCGTTGCAGGTAGACAATACGATCATCCGGTCATCTGTCGTCACCGGCAGCGGATCTTCGATCCAGGTCGGCATGATACGCACCTCTGACAGAGAATCCAGAAATGCCTGATAGCCTTCCTTTGTCCTGCAATTATAATTGTATAAAATATGTCGGTTGTCATAAGTAACTGCCGCGAACACACGGTATTTGTATATGTGTTCCGGTGTGTAGATCTCGATATACGGATGTTCCTGGCGGAAGGTCTCGTCCTGATAATCTTTCAGTCTGCTGAAGAAGGAGTCGTTCAGCATGTTATGACCATAGACGACCGTCACAGCATCGGATTCAAAAGGTTCCGGATTGTAGCTGTATTCTGTCATGATCGCGCCCGGAAGTCCTTCTTTGTCATCCACGGTATGATCCATATAGTAATCATCGTCGATCTTGCTTTGCAGGATCGGATAGTCAACCGGTGTATCTGCAATGTGGATCCAAGCATAGATATCCGGGTTTTCTGCCTGCAGGACACTGAAATCTACCGGGATCTGTACCGGTGCTTCTTCCGGTTCTGCGGATACTTCCGGCTCTTCCTGCACGGATACCGCTGCTTTGTCACGCAGCTTCTGGTCTTTGTCTTTCTGAATATGATCCCGCACCAGCAGTCCTATGATGCCTGCCACAGCTACCAGAAATATCACAAGGAATATTCGAAATAATAGATTCTTCTGTTTCACGTTCTATGTTCATCTCCTTTGATATTGTCTGTTTCAGGATTTTTTTCTTTTTTTGTGAGAACGATGTCTCTCTTTTTCTGTCTTTTCTTCCTGTTTGCTGTAATAAGCAAGTTCTTTGTCCACCGGGATCACAGCCAGTACGCTTGTCTCCAGGTAATCCTCGATATCTTCTTCTGTCTGGATCTTGTCATTCATGATAAAGCGGATCGTGAGTACCATGCCTACCAGGAAGATTCCGAGCACAATGCCCATGACCAGTTTTTTCATCATGCCGTTGTCTACCGGCGCAGATGCGACTTCCGGATGTTCTACAATAGTAGGCGGATCTGTCTGTGTGATGCTCGCCATCTGATCCACTGCCGCATCGGTAATGGCATCTGCCACTGCACAGGAAAGTTTTGCATCATCGCTTGTCACCGTGATGGACAGCATTCGTGTATCTGTCTTGTTTGCTACGGTAAGCATTTTTTTGATTTCTTTCCGTGTCAGCTTGATGTTGTCTTTTTTCAATGTCTTGATCGCACCGTCGATAACCGGTTTACTGGTAGCGATAACGGAAAAATCGGACGTCAGTTCCGTTCCTACCTGCAGATCTGCCATAGATGTAATGCTGGTTGTTTTGGACAGCACATACAGGGTTGAGTTCGATTCGTACATCGGTGTCTGGAAAAACACCAGTGCCCCTGCGAGTACAACGCCTACGACCGCTCCCAGAAACAGCAGTTTCCATTTGTCGATCAGATAGAAAAACAGGCTGACAAGGTCAATCTCCATTTCTTTCTCTTCTTTTTGCTTTCTATTCTCCATTTTTTCTCGTTTCCTTTGTCTGTATTATAACCATTTATTCTTTCGGATTCTGTCCGTATCTTCCGTATCCATAGCCATAGCCGTATTTGCTGCCATAACGCTTTCCGTAACCGTAATGCTTTGTTCCTTCGTCTGCTTTATTCAGAATTACGCCCAGGAAATTCGGATTTGCATTGATAAGCTGTTCTTTTACGCTGGTTGCCATTCTGCGGCTGACAGCGTTGGCAGAGATCACCAGTACGGAAGCGTCTGCCGATTTTGCGATCAGTGCTGCATCGACCACACTTCCAAGTGGCGGTGTATCGATGATCACATAATCAAAGGTCTGTTTCATGCCCTCGATCAGAACTTCATACGCCGGTTTATTCAGAAGTTCGGTCGGGTTTTTCGGGAATCTGCCTGTCGGGATCACATAAAAATTCTTATAATTTGTTGCGTATATTACTTCGGAAGCGGCATTCTTACCGGCCAGATAATGGCTCAGACCTTTCAGGTCAGCCGGAATCCCTGTTCTCTTCGTCAGTACAGAATTTCGCATATCTGCATCGATGAACAGCACGCGTTTGTCATTTTCTGCCAGGATCTTTGCCAGATTGAATGACACACTTGATTTTCCGTCATTTTCCATACAGCTGGTCAGGCAGATTACTTTATTTTCGATTCCGGTAAACTCGAGATTTGTCCGGAGTCTCCGGTATATTTCCTTCATAACGGGAGATAACGTCGTTTTCTCCTCCAAAATCAGTTCCTGCATCTATCGTATTCCTTTCTCTCTATGTTAAAATTATCTTTTGTGGTATATGGATAAAAATTGTTTCCACTTTTTCCTGTCCGAACTTCCGGCTGATCAGCTCCGCTGCCTCCCGGATATTCACAATACGATACTCGGTATCGTGTGCATCGCTGGCCATCAGGTCAATCTGATCTTCTTTTAACAGTTTCATACAGAAATGCTTTGCCTTTCTGCCGCATTTCCCCAGAATACTCTCACAGTTTATCTGGATGTATGCGCCCTGCGTCTTCAGTTCTGCGACCCGGTCCCTGCCTTTATACAGACATTCATACCGTTCCGCATGTGCAAGCACCGGCTGTAATCCCATCTGACGTACTTCAGACACGGTCTGCATGATCCATGCATAGGAAGCCTCATACGCAAATTCTATCAATACGGTGCGGCTGCCTGCCATGTAATACTTCGGATTCCCGCGCAGGCGTTCCACCGATGTATCGGAATGGATGTAATACTCACATCCCAGATAAAATTCCATCTCCGGAAATCGGTCTGCTGCCATTTCGCAGACGTGCGCATAGACCGCCTGTATTTCTTCTCTCGGTATCGCAAACATGTCACGACGGTAATGTGGTGTAAAAACGATATGGCGCACGCCCTGCCGGTATTCTTCTTCCAGCATCTCCATCGTTTCACGCATGCATCCGGAACCGTCATCCACACCTGGAAGTATATGATTATGTATATCCCAGTATCCTGTCATGTGCTATTTGCTCCTTTTTTGTCTCTTTTTATCCATTTTCCTTATATACATACAAAGTTATGGTAACTCGCATTACCAGTTTTTGTCAATGTTGAAATTAATTACTTCTGTTTTTCACATTTTTTTGTTTCATATGTAATGATTTTTATGCACATTTATCCTTATACGGTATTATATTATTACTTACCACTTGCAGAAGTGTGAATCTTCTCAACTGAGATAAAATGTTTTTTACGCAAACAGAACCCCGTTATATTCAAACTGCAATATAACGGGATTCTTTCTGTTCTACAATGATGTCAATGGATATATTGTCTGTGTTTTATTTTTTCAGCGGATATTTCGCGGTCAGTTCATCTACGATCGCACGTGCTTTTGCTACGCCCTCATCGCCTTCTTTGATGACGATGGAAATTGCTTCTGCGATCTTATCCATATCCTCTGTATTCATGCCTCTGGATGTAACAGATGGTGTTCCGAGACGGATACCGCTTGTGACAAACGGAGATTTCGGATCGTTCGGGATCGTATTTTTATTAGCTGTAATATGAGCCTCATCCAGAAGTTTCTCGATGGCTTTTCCGGTCAGGTCAAATGGTGTCAGGTCTACCAGCATCAGATGGTTGTCTGTACCATCGGATACGATCTTGATGCCACGGTTCTTCAGACCGTTGCACAATGCCTGCGCGTTATCTACAATACCCTGCTGATATGTCTTGAAGCTGTCCTGCAATGCCTCTTTGAAGCATACGGCTTTTGCTGCGATGACATGCATCAGCGGTCCACCCTGAATACCCGGGAATACGGCTTTGTTGAAGTTGAAGTTATTTTTCTCCATGGATTCTTTGGATACCAGGATCATACCGCCTCTCGGTCCGCGCAGTGTTTTGTGTGTCGTAGTGGTAACGACGTCTGCATAGTGGATCGGGCTTGGATGAAGTCCTGCTGCCACCAAACCTGCGATATGTGCCATATCTACCATCAGGTATGCGCCGCATTTGTCTGCGATCTCACGGAAACGAGGGAAATCAATGGTTCTCGCATAAGCACTTGCACCGGCAATGATCATTTTCGGTTTGCACTCCATCGCGATCTCTTCTACTTTGTCATAATCAATGAATCCTTCATCGTTGACCCCATAAGGTACGATGTGGAAATAAGTACCGGAAAAGTTGACCGGGCTTCCGTGTGTCAGATGTCCGCCGTGATCCAGGTTCATACCCATCACAGTGTCACCCGGCTGAAGCAATGCAAACTGTACTGCCATATTTGCCTGTGCACCGGAGTGCGGCTGTACGTTGACATACTCTGCGTCAAATAACTCTTTTGCACGCTCGATTGCAAGATTCTCTACGATATCTACACACTGACATCCGCCGTAATAACGTTTTCCCGGATATCCTTCTGCATATTTATTTGTCATGATGCTTCCCTGTGCTTCCATAACTGCATCACTGACCCAGTTCTCGGATGCGATCAGCTCGATATGGCTGTTCTGACGGTCCATCTCCGCTTCGATCGCTGCTGCCACGTCTGCATCAACTACTTTTAACTCTTCTAAATTCATCACTTTTTCCTCCTGCCGCATAGGTTCTCAACTCATTTTTTCAAGTGTAACGCATTGAAAATCTTTGTCTATCATAGCCCAGTTTCCATGGAAATGCAAGAACTATTCTTTGAAAAGCGCGGAACCATTCTCTTGACCATTCTCTGAAAACGGCGGTCAGATCATAAAAAACCCCATTTATGCCGGTCAGGTACAACCGACATAAATGGGGAATTTTTAAGCTTTATGCATTTGCAGCGAGTTCTTTTCCTGCTGCCTCACAAGCTGCCTGTGCATCTGCATCCGGAGCTTCGTTGGCAATGATGCCTTCTGCTTCGATCATTTCTGCACCTGCGCCTGTCATCTGTTCCACCCAGTTGCGCATCCATTCGCCATCTCCCCAGCCATAGGATCCGAATAACAGGATCTTTTTGCCGGATACGCTGCCGAGGATTTCTTCTACAAACGGCTCCATACTGGATTCTTCCAGCTGCTCTGCTCCCATGGACGGGCAGCCAAGTGCAAATGCTTTTACATCTGCGATATCTGCTGCGCCTGCGTTTTCAACCGGAATGATCTTTGCCTCTGCACCTGCTGCTGCAACACCATCCGCTACGCTCTGAGCCATTGCTGCTGTATTTCCTGTACCACTCCAATAAATGATTTTAACTTCTGCCATTTTTTTGTCTCCTTGATGTTATATTTTTTATTTTTTCTGTATACAGATTCCGCTCTTTCACACTTGTATGACTGCTTTGGAATCGATATACAGTTTAAACCTTTTTTATTCTTTTTTTCGTTGTATTAGCCACACTTTTCTGTATTTATTTCGATTGTGGCAATTGCGTGAACGCTTTACCTTATTATCAGCAGGCAATCTCACTCATGTGTTTTCCTGCCATATATTCCATCACAGCACATTCTTTGGCATCATCATATGCCTGAAAAATCTGCTTCGCCTGTGTCACATCACCATAGACTTTCCAATATCCGGTATAGCGGCTTTCCTTTCCCTCATGCCGGATAAATCCTCTGACATCCTCCAACGGATAGCCGAGAAATACGCCCATTTCATGGGGATAATGCTCCATCCCCCGGGCCGACAGGGAAACGCGCGCTCCTAGATGATTCAGACAGGCTTCTGCCTGCGTACTTTCATATCCGTACTGCTGTAAAAATACAGCCACCTGCGGATCTTCCAGACACTGCTGCACCTCTGCTTCCCGGTATACATATACCACTGCACGTCCTGCTCCCTGGCACAGACATTTGACCCGGATCCCGGTACCTCGAAATGCGGAGCGTACAAATCTTAGGTAAGCCGCCGGAACGGTAAACATACTTGACATTTTTATATCTTTTAAAACCGGTGCACAATGCAGAATGATCTGCATCATGAGGCTTTCTGTGACTTTCCTGCTGGAAAGCTGGTTCAATACGGCTTCAGTTGGCATTTGCTGTCCTCCTCTTGCTCATTCATGCAAGCATGATTCACATTTTTGAATGTAAATCTGCTTGGCTCTTCTTAATTTCAGAGCCAGCCATCTCGATTCCGCTACGCTTCATCTCGATGTGGCTTCTCGCCAAATAGATTTTCATTCAAACATGCTCATTCATGCAAGCATGATTCGCATGTTTGAATGTAAATCTGCTTGGCTCTGAAATTATGCATATTGTTCTAATATTCCGTTTAATGCGTTGGCACTGCTGCTGTGGGAACGTTCCACTATGATGTTTTTGCGTTCTGCTTCTGCCACTGCACAATGTACCATCTTATGAGAAACTGTGGAGGTGAAGAGAATCAGCAGATCCGGACTTCCGATTTTGTTTTTCAGATCTGTTTTCATTTTCGTAAATACTTTTGCCTTACATTTGTACTGTTTGCAGATCTGTTTGTACTGTGTTTCCATTCTTTCGTGTCCTCCGATAATTACGATACTCATGTTAGCCTCCTCCATCTATTATTAGTATTTCCTAACCGCAATTTTTAAAAGAAAGCGGATTTCCTGGTTATCCGCTCAAATTTCTTATGTGGTTAGTATAAATTAACCCTCTTGTTTCGTCAAGAGGGTTAATGATTATATTTTTTCATTTTGTTTCTTTGTTTTTATCAACCTCTGATATAGTGTCCGGATTTTCCGCCGTCTTTTTCCAGAAGTAAAATATCTTTGATCACCATGCCGCGATCTACTGCCTTGCACATGTCATAGATGGTCAGCAATGCTGCGGATACGGCATGCAATGCTTCCATCTCGATCCCGGTCTTTCCGGTAGTCCGCACAGATGCGATGGCTTCGATCTGTGCTTCTTCCGGATACAGTTTAAACTCAATATCCACACCGGTCAACAGCAGCGGATGACACATCGGAATGATCTCCCAGGTCTTTTTCGCTGCCATGACACCTGCTACCTGCGCTACGGCAAGCACATCTCCTTTTTTGATTTTGCCGTCTGTGATCAGCGCAAAGGTCTCCGGCTGCATACAGATTCGCCCGGAAGCCACGCCGATCCGCTTGGTATCTGCTTTTTCTGAGACATCCACCATTTTGGCTCTGCCCTGCTCATTGATATGTGTTAATTCTGCCATTTTTTTCTCCTTGTATTTTAGATGTACTCTCGGAATCTTTTAAATGAAAAATTCTGAGAGTACATTTAATACCATTCAAATTGTTTACGATAGCGTTATTTTCCAAATCCACAGTTTGGGAACGTACAGACCTCACAGTTCAGGCACAGACCGCCCTCACCCAGTCTTGCAATATCTTCCGCGGTAATCTCATCCTCTGCCATCACTCTTGGCAGCACCAGGTCAAAGATTGTGCGTTTTGCATACATGACGCATCCCGGCAGCCCGAGGATTGGAATTACTCTTCCATCTGCTTCGTTCGTATAATAAGAAACAAGCATCATCGCTCCCGGAAGCACCGGTGCACCGTAGCTGACAATCCTTGCTCCGGTTGCCATGATGGCACCCGGGGTACAATCGTCCGGATCCACGCTCATGCCACCGGTACAGATGATCAGGTCTGCGCCTGCCGCGATTTGCTTTTGAATAGCTTCCAGAATATGTGTCTTCTCATCGTCCACATAGATCTGACCGATTTCTTCGGATGGAAAAGCTGCCAGTTTTTCCCGGATGACCGGACTGAACGTATCTTTGATGCGTCCTTTGAACACTTCACTTCCGGTGGTCACAATCGCATACTTTTTCTTTTTATATGGTTTGATCGTAAAAATCGGCTCCGTGCCGCCTGCTTCCTTTGCACGTTCCATTTTTTCTTTTTCAATGATCAGCGGAATGATTCTCGTTCCTGCCAGTTTATCCCCGGCACGCACCGGGAAATCGCCATGCCGGGAGGCGATCATCATCTCCCCCAGACTGTTGACTGCAACCAGCGCTTCACGGTTGATTTTCAGCAATCCGTCTGTATCCGCAATGAGTTCGATCTTTCCTTCTTTGATATCGGAAGGATGCATATGCTCACCGGCACAGATTTCATACAGAATTTCCGCTGCTTCATTTTCATGCCACATCGTGTCATCCTTTTCCCATACATACAGATGCTCTTTTCCAACGGAAAGCAGCACCGGAATGTCCTCTGCGGTCACAATATGTCCTTTGCGGAATACTGCATCTTTGGTCACCCCCCGGATGATCTGAGTAATGTCATGGCAGAGTACATGCCCTACCGCATCTTCTGTTTTTATCAGTTTCATAATATCCTGTCCTCACCTGTCATCTGTTTTTTTCCATTCATAGATGCCTTTGCTTTGCTCTGAATGAACTTATATTTATACTTATACTTGTATTTGTATTTATACCTATGATTTTATTGCCTTCTTGCATTACTTTCTTGCGCACTCGCCATCGTTGCCAAGCAGAATATCCAGCCCGTGCTTTAAGGATGGCATAATATAATTCAATGCTTCATCCACAGCCTTCGGACTGCCCGGCAGATTGACGATCAGTGTCTCTCCACGGATGCCCGCCGCTGCTCTCGACAGCATCGCCCGCTCTGTGATTGTCAGCGAATATTGCAGGATTGCCATGGGAATTCCCGGCACTTCCCGCTCGATCACTGCCTTTGTTGCCTCTGGTGTCACATCCCGTTTGGAAAAACCGGTTCCGCCTGTGGTCAGGATCAGCTGGATATCGTCATTGCACATGTCGATCATCTCATCCTGCAGCATCTGCTGATCATCCGGCAGGATTACTTTCTTTCTGACGATATATCCCTGGGCTTCCATAATCTCTGCGATTCTGGCTCCGCTACGATCTTCCCGCTCTCCCAGATACCCTTTGTCACTGGCTGTAATAATTCCTACATTCATGTATTGTACTCCTCTGATTTCTTTTCGTTGGAATCATGAGATCCTTTCGTTGGCAATTCCTTTACCTGCAAATTTTTCGTAAGGTTTAACATTACTTTTTCCACATCGGGTGTTTTGTAAATTTTCTGCAAAAAATCCGATATATTTAAATAGCATGTTCCCGATGTTGCGCGGAACGGGGTTCCTCGATATAACACGCATACATTTTGTCGATGTCCATATTTTTTGTTCATAATTTCTGCAAAATCATTGTTTTGTAAATGCTGTTCCTGCTTAAAAAACGGACTATTTGTATGCTTAATCTCGAATCCCCAATGTACATTTTTCTGTTTGTCATAAATAAGCATATCATATTCGCCTTTTCGCTGTCCATCAACAAAAAAAACTGGCTTGGTAACCAGATACTGTTTTTTATCAAGTGACTTAAACACATCATACAGTATAATTTGTTCTGTCATATCACCCTTGATTTTTTCATCTAATTTACTTTCCAAATATTGTTTTTCGTTGGTGGAAAGTTCTTTGTAATATTTTTCAGATTCAATAAATTTTTTTGCTTCTTGTAAATGGTAGTATTTAATCGCTGGCTGAATAAGATAATATTCGTGGGTCGTTTTTCCTTCTGTCCAGACAGCATCATCTTGGTGGTAATCCGTCTGCGGAGTTGTTGACAGCACATTCATATTAATGAGATAACGCTCCAATGTATCGATCATTTCTTTTGTTATGGGGGTTTTGATACTTTCGTCAGCGTTAACTCTCTCCAGAAAATCTCTAACGATATTGCTCTTCTCCATAACAAGACGATCAATAATATCTTCTTCTAAAATGTCTGTATATTTTTTCTCAACATATGAGATACTTGCTGATTTTAATTTGTTTTGCAATAATTTTCTATCAATTTTTCCACTGTATGCTTCCACAAGTTTTTCTATGATAGCTTTCAGTTCTTTTTTTGACAGGTCTTCTAAACAGTTGTCTTCTGGATTTCTTTTGACACTTCTTGCGATATTTTCAGCAACAGCACTATCCAAATATCGGCATGCGCTATAGTAATCGTGTACTATACGGTCATCTTTTTCAAGCCCCTTTTTCATTAGACCACCATACTCGATATAATCGTCTATGTCATTCGTATCCAATACTCTGCAATGCTCTGCAAATGGAACGTGCGTTGTATTGATTCTTACCACTCTGTCATATAATTCATTATCTTCAGCAAATTGAAAACCAAGAGAATCTGTACCGGTTAATACGATTGTTATTCCTTCTTTTGCAAAAACATCTGGTAATGCTGCTGAATTGGTTATAAAATCATTGGCTTTCGTAATTTCATCGAAACAAATTAATGTAACTCCTTTGTATTTCTCATCAATAATCACTTTTTTTACATCATCTAAAGTATCGTTATCTTCTACTTCATAAAATGCACATCTTCTATTATCACGGTGATTTTCCAGTACCTGCTCCATAATTGTTGTTTTGCCAGTTCTACGGAGACCGTACAATACCAAAACTCTTCCATTCGATACATCCGGATTTATAACAAATTTTTCCACATCTGCTACTGCATCTCTGGCTTTTTTCCCATTTGTATTAATTTTATTAATATCCCTTATAATCATATTGCCACACCTCCTCACAGTAAAAAAGCTGTGTTTATCGCAATTTTTATAATTTCATGCATTTCCATTTTTTATCCCTTATTTGGATTGGTTATATTTATACAATTATAATATGAAAGGGAAAAAATAAAAAGATATTTTGTCACGAAAAAGCAGAAATTTCCTATCAAACACAAAAAGGACCGGCGGACTCAGAAAATCATACAAGCGGACGTCTTCGTCTGCGGTATTCTTTTCTGAGCCTCCGGCCCAACACAACCTTACGGTTAAATCACACGGAATTTTCTTATCTCATAGTGATGTATCCACGATAATTTGCAAGGTTGTTGCTTGGTGTATAATCAGCAACTGCTGCACTGCAAACATTGTGGTATGGTTTCAGGAACGGGAAAGCATCCTGCTGAGCCCATGACGGTTTCTCAAGTGCTTTCATATCATCTACCATTACTTTGTACCATCCGGACTGATTCTCAAACCAGATTTCAAGTACCCAATCCATGACGCATCCGTTGATGTCTTTCTTTACGGCACTTGCAAGTACACGTGTACACTCCGGAGCTGCCTGAAGAATCGGAACTACTTTCTCAAATAACCATTTCTCGCCCTCTGCTTTGTCTACGCCTTCCGGGAAACCAATGGTCATATTGAAACGATAGTTTGCACCATCCTCAATCGTACGTCCTTTTCCTTTCAGATCTTTCTCCCACCACATCGGAAGGAATGCAAAGATAAATGGGTTTCCTTCTGCATTGTTGGATTTACGGGCTGCATTTCCTGCATCTCCGTCAGAATCGATCTGAGCGTCTGTATGAGCTGCTGCCGGGATCTGTCCCTGCCATACAAGTACATCCATCGGGAATGTCTCAGCGATTGCTTTGATCTCAAGACGAGGATCAAGGTCGCTTACTAACCAATGATGCTCTGTAAGCTGCATTCTTGCATATCCGAAACGATCGCCCTGTGGCGGAATCGGGAAGGACGGATAAAATGCATATTTGGTAACATACGGCTCAAACTGAGAGATGCTGTCCGGAATATGTGTTTTGTAAAGCCATCTCTGAAGTTTTGGTCTGTAGTCTTCACTTACGCAGTCAACGTAGATAAGACTTCTCATTGGTTCGAATTTGAAATCTGCCATTTCTAAATACCCTCTTTTCTCTTATTTCTATAACTTATATCAGACGGGAACCATCTTTGTCCCCGCCTGTTATAATTGATATATTATTTTTGTTTGGATGGAGCTGGTGTCGGCTCGCATACTGCTGTATAATGCTCTTTACGTTTTTTGAACTCAGGATCTTTGTAAAGGTTCATCAGACGACCCTCATTCTCAAAGATATCCTGTCCATGTAAGAATTTACCGGAAAGAATGTCATGTGCATGATGCTCTGTAGCCGGATCATATTTGAATTTAAATGCTCCGTCAACGATTTCAAGTGTTCCCTCAAGACCACACAGCTCACATACGCAGTGAGTTGTACCCGGGTAGATGTAGAAGTTATTACCCTGGCAATGCGGGCAAGCGCCTTCTTTGCCTTTCCAGAGAGATGTATTCTCAGATCCTTCAATCTGCATATCCTCATCAATAATCTGCTGTACAGCATCTACAAGGTTACGTCCGATTTCTTTCATACGCTCAACTTTGTCATCCTGCATGATAACGTCTTTACACCAGGAGAAGAACTCGTTGTTTACTACTTTCCATCCTGGACTTAAAGCGAACATCGCATGGTCTGTCTCACAACGAACAGCCCAGTCAGATCCACCGATTCCAACGAAAGAAAGTGCTTTCTGGCGGAAGTATCTTGGGTTCAGACCCTCTTTGCCAGCTTCTTTGAGTTTTCCATCGAGCATTTTCATCATACCTGTATCATGTCCCGGTCCCATACGATCTGTGATGGAATGATATAAACC
>JABLTO010120953.1_pt1 | contig 16216 bp, 17 predicted proteins | sample 7160091 | NCBI WGS metagenome assembly JABLTO01 (sample SAMN14651225, study PRJNA627086) | human gut metagenome | isolation source: feces | host: Homo sapiens
CTATATAGAGTAATGTTATATCAAAATGTTGTTAACAACATTTTGATATAACATTACTCTATACGCTTAAGTATCTAACATTATACACTCCTTCACTAAATACTATCTTAATTTAATTCTATATGTAAAAGTATTACAAACACTAAATATTTTTCAATTTTAAACATGAAAAATAAACTATTCTCTAAATAGAAAATAGTGTCCCAATAAAAAGCTATAAATTTCACATCACATTCTTAAATAAATTATTATAATAAGTAGAAATCTATCTTTTTTTATTTTATCTAATAACTCATATTTCTATAGTCCTTTTCTTTATATTTCCCCATGATATATATGTGCTAATTTTAGCTTTTACATTAATTTGAGAATATACTTTTTTCATTGAAAATATATTCTTTCTTTCATATTCTGTATTATTTTTATATTCAAAAGCTCTCCAACTTAAATAATGATCCAGATACTTACTTGCAACTCCATTAAATTTAATAAGCCATTTCTTCACTTTATTTGAATATGCCAAATCTATTTTTAACTCATTAATATCTTCTCTTAACTTTACATTCCTAATTTCATTTAAAGCATTAGCAAACATCTTTAATCTACTATCTTGGAATCCAACTACATAAGCTTTAGCATCTATTCTAGGTATAATATTATCTCTAATTTCGTAAAATCCTAAAAACTTTCTACCAGCAATTATTGAACTTATATCCATATAATCATTTAATGCATTAACAACTATAATCTTATCTCTTTCTTCCCCATGATATCCTCTATCACCTTTAAAATTTTCATATAAAACCAATTTAGTTAATTCAACATAAGATCCTATTTTTTTGATATAACTTTTTTCACATAAATCTGCTAAAAATCTATGTCTCCAAAAAAATGCCGTTACTAACGTAATTCCCATTTTAGCAGCACATTCTCTTAATGATAACCCTTTAATAAAAAGTTCAAAATATTGTTCCCAATTTTCTTTAAACTTTTTAGAATATCTAAAAGGATTACTTTTCTCATCAATAAATGTTTTACAACAATCTTCATTCTTGCATTTATATCTTTGAATTCCATTATAAAATCCAAATTTAATCACTTTTTCACTATGACACTTAGGGCATTCAATTTTACCTTTTTCTTTATCTTCTTTAGTTATATTAAAATTATTATTGCATTTTTTAAAATTTTCATCATCTTTTATGCTATTGACCAATGTCCTATACATATTAATCACAATACATCACCAATTGTGATTATTAACTTATATATATAATTTTAAACATTAATTAATAAAATTCATTAATTTCTTATTTAATGTATTCTATATTTTTTACATTAAAATATTTTAAAAGCTAATGCTTTTATATTTACATAAAAACATTAGCTCCTTATTACATTAATATATTAATTTTAATTTGAACTATCTTGCATTAATTTATATATTAAATCTTTTTATTGAATTAGAAAATATATTCACTCGCCTTAATAATTAAAATTGATTAAACATTATCAATACTTTTTCTTTCACCTTTAAAATTATTAATCTTATTTCTTCTAATTTTTAATTGTTCATTTAATTCTTCTAAGGTTATTTCCTTATCTGCCATAAGTACAAGTACATGGTATGCTAAATCACAAATTTCATTTACTATCTCATTTTTATCTTCACCTTTAGCAGCAATTATTACTTCAGTGCATTCTTCTCCAACTTTTTTCAATATCTTATCTGTACCCTTATCAAATAAATATTTAGTATATGACCCATCTTCTCCATTTTCTTTTCTATCTTTAATAATTTCAAATATATCTTCTAATACCATATTTAACACACCCTCCTAAAGAAACAACTCTTTTTACCTGTATGACAAGCTGTTCCATTTTGAATTACCTTAATTAATAAAGTATCATTGTCACAGTCTGTCCAAATTTCTTTAACTTCTTGAAAATGCCCCGAGGTTACCCCTTTATTCCATAGTTCATTTCTACTTCTACTATAAAACCATGTTTTTTTACTTTCTAAAGTAAGTTTTAAACTTTCTTCAGACATATAAGCAACCATTAATACTTCATTACTTTCATAATCTTGAATAACAGTAGGTATTAATCCATTTCCTTTTTCAAAATCTAAAGCTATTTTCTCCATTTCACACCTCCCATTAATTACTTCTCTTCATATTAATAAATCACATAACTACATTCTCACATTAACGTTTCTTTGTTTTAAATAATCTTTTACTTCTCTAATACTTAATTCACCATAATGGAATAATGAAGCAGCCAATGCAGCATCTGCCATCCCATCTTTAAATACCTCTTCAAAATCTTTTAATGCTCCACATCCACCAGAAGCAATTACTGGAACATTAGTAAGTTCACTTACCTTTCTAGTAAGCTCTAAATCAAAGCCTTTTTTAGTTCCATCTGTATCCATTGAAGTTAATAGTATTTCACCTATTCCTAATTTAGTTGCTTCTTCTATCCATTTAAGTGCGTCTATCCCTGTATCAATTCTTCCACCATTCACAAAAACATTCCAACCACTATTATCATCTCTTTTTTTTGCATCCACAGCTAAAACAATACATTGATTTCCAAAATAATAAGCACCTTCTTTTAATAATTCCTTATTTCTTACAGCAGCTGAGTTTAAACTCACTTTGTCGGCTCCAGCTCTTAGTATTCTCTTTATATCATCAATATTTCTTAATCCTCCACCTACAGTAAAAGGAATAAAAATCTTTTCTGATACTCTTTCAACTACTTTTTCCATTATCCCTCTACCTTCATGCGTGGCAGTAATATCTAAAAAAACAAGTTCATCAGCACCTTGCTTATAGTAATATTCCCCAAGCTCAACAGGATCTCCAACTTCCTTTATTCCTACAAAGTTTATACCCTTAACAACTTTTCCTGCCCTTACATCTAGACAAGGAATTATTCTTTTTGTATGCATACTTTCACCTTCAATCTTTTTAGGAATTTATTTTACATAAATCAATAGCTTCTTTTAAATTTATGTATCCTGAATAAATTGCTTTCCCAACAATTACACCATATATATTTAATTTTTTAAGTTCTTTAATATCATCACTTCCAGCCACTCCTCCTGAAGCTGTTAAATTGATTTTTACATTTTCACTTAACTTTTTAAGCATATCTATATTGGTACCCTTTAAAGTTCCATCCTTACTAATATCAGTTAAAATAATATTTTTAACTCCTAAGTCTTCCATCTTTTTAGAAAAACTAATATAATGAATCCTACTCTCTTGAAGCCAACCTCTTCCACATAAATATTCATTCTTACAATCTACTCCAACTGCAATTTTTTCTCCAAATTCATTTACAACAGTTTTAACAAATTCAGAATCTTCCATTGCAACTGTACCTAAAATAACCCTACTTACTCCATTATCTATTAAATACTTAATATCTTCATAAGTTCTAATTCCCCCACCAACTTCAACAGGCACATTTATCTCTTTAGCAACTTTAATAATTATTTCCTTATTGACTAATTTTCCAACTTTTGCTCCATCTAAATCTACTAAATGAATATATTCTGCTCCTGTTTCTTCAAAACTCTTAGCTATTTCTAATATATCTTTACCTACTATTTCCTTCTTATCATAGTCACCTTGATAAAGTCTCACAGGTTTACCATCTATAATATCTATAGCTGGAATTATAATCATACAATCAACTCCCCAAAATTCTTAAGTATTCTTAATCCAACTTCCCCACTTTTTTCTGGATGAAATTGTGCCCCATATATATTTCTCTTATTCACCATTCCTGGTATGTTAATTCCACCATACTCTGAATATGCAATTAAATTATCCTCTGACATATTTGTTGACATGAAGCTATGAACATAATAAACAAAACTCTCCTCGTTAAGTCCGTTAAATATTTTACTTTTTTTGTTTATTTCTAATCTATTCCAGCCTATATGAGGTATTTTTACTTCTTCATTTGGTTCTATTAGCTTAACCTCTCCTTCTATAAAACCAAGACCTTTTCTAGGCTGCCCTTCATATCCTTCTTCAAAAAGCATTTGCATTCCTAAACAAATGCCTAGTAATGGACATCCCTCATTAACCTTTTTATTTATTATAGGAATTAAGTTCATTTTCTCTAAATTATCCATTGCATCTTTAAAAGCTCCAACCCCAGGTAATATTAATTTATCCGATTTTTCTATATCTTTTATTTCCCCGGAAATACGACAATTAAAACCAATCTTAACTAAAGCATTATATACACTTTTTAAGTTGCCCATTCCATAATCAATAATTGTAATCATATATCCTCCCACAATTCTTTAATTTTTTTAAAGAACACCTTTAGAAGAAGGTATGCTATTACCTTCAATAGTAATAGCTTCTTTTAATGCTCTTCCAAAAGCTTTGAATATCCCTTCGATTTTATGATGATCATTTTCACCATATAAAACCCTTATATGCAATGTAATTCCTGCATTAAAGGCAACAGCTCTAAAAAATTCTTTAACCATTTCTGTAGAAAAATCACCTATATTTTCTCTTTTAAAGTCCCCTTCAAAATGCAAATAACTTCTTCCACTAATATCTACTGATACCATTACTAATGCTTCATCCATTGGAAGAAAAAAAGTTCCATATCTTTTTATTCCTCTTCTTTCTCCTAATGCTTCATTCATGCATTTTCCCAAAGCAATTCCAACATCCTCTATTAAATGATGATCACAAACATCAATATCTCCATCTGCATTTAAATTAATATTTATATTGCTGTGAAATGCCAGTAAATCAATCATATGATTAAAAAATCCTATATTAGTTTGTATATTACTTATTCCCTCTCCATCTAAGTCAATGTCTAAAATAGTATTTGTTTCATTAGTCTTTCTATTAATTTGAGATATTCTCTTCACACTTCTCCCTCACTTCACACATATTATTTCCTATAATATTTACAATAAAGTCATTTTCCAAAGGTGAACCTACTGAAATTCTAAAGCTATCATCTTCAAAATATCTTATTAATATTCCTTTATCCTCTAACGCCTTTTTTAATTTTTCTTTATTTTTTGTTCTACCAAAAATAAAGTTAGACTTTGATTTATAAAATTTGATTTCATCATTACTATTCTTTTGTATTTCATTTAATCTTTTATATAATCTTTCTCTTTCATGCACTATTTCTTCGACATTTTTTAATATCCTTTCTGGATGTCTCAAAACAATACATCCTACTAGTTGAGAAAATGTATTTAAATTATATGGAACCTTGCTTAAGTTTAAGCTTTTAATCAATTCTTTATTTGCAATTAAGAATCCTATTCTTAGTGCTGCTAATCCCCAGGCTTTAGATAATGTTCTTGTAACAACTAAATTTTTATAAATTTCTATATACCCAATCATACTTTGTCCATAAAATTCATAATAAGCTTCATCAACTACCACTAAAGTATCTTTAAATGATTCTAAAATAAAAATAATATCTTCTGAGCTTATTACATGACCTGTTGGATTATTAGGATTAGAAAAGATAATAACTTTTGGCTCCACTTTCTTACCATATGTTATAAATTTACTAACTGAGAACTCGCCATCTTTTTCTGTATTATATTTTTTAATTATCCCATCATTTAAAGAAGTATAAAAATCATACATTGAAAAATCTGGATTAATAGTTAATACAGTTTTCCTTTTAGTTATTTGAGTATCTATTATTAAAGAAATCATTTCATCTGATCCATTGCCAGCAATAATATTTTCTTCACTTACTCCAATTACATTTGCATATGCTTTTCTTATATCTATAGAATCATTATCCGGATATCTATTAAAATTTATTTTTTTTACTTCTTCAATAATCTCATTTAATTCATCCTTTGTAATATTTTTATAACTCTCATTACCATTTACTCTTATACCAAATTCATCATTCATTATCCCTTTATAACTTTTAATTTTCTTCATTATCTAATCTTACCTTTACAGAATTTGCATGAGCAGTTAATCCTTCTTCGTTTGCAAATTTTATTATCTTATTGCCATCCCTATATAATGCACGCTTTGAATAAGATAAAAATGATGATTTTTTTACAAAAGTATCAACTGATAATGGTGATGAAAATTTTGCTGTTCCACTAGTAGGCAATACATGATTTGTACCACCAAAATAGTCTCCTATAGGTTCTGGTGTATATGATCCTAAAAAAACAGAACCTGCATTTTTTATTTCATCTAAGTAATCTAAAGGATTTTCAAGTAAAATCTCTAAATGTTCTGGTGCAATTAAATTAGTTAGCTTTATACACTCATCAATATCATTACACACAATTATTTTTCCATAATCACTTAAGGATTTTTCTATTATCTCTTTTCTTGAAAGATTTTTAATTTGAATACTAATTTCTTTCTTAACATTCAAAGCCAACTCTTTAGATGTTGTTAATAAAATTGATGATGCTAATTCATCATGTTCTGCTTGTGACATCATATCAGCAGCTATATATCTTGGATTTGCATCATTCTCAGCAATAACTAAAATTTCACTAGGTCCAGCAACCATATCTATGCCAACAATTCCGTATACCTGCCTCTTTGCCTCTGCTACATATGCATTTCCTGGCCCTACTATCATATCCACAGGATTAATACTTTCTGTTCCAAAAGCTAATGCTGCAATAGCTTGTGCGCCTCCAATTTTATAAACTTTATTAACGCCACAAATTTTAGCTGCTACTAATATATTTTGATTAACTTCACCATCACTATTAGGTGGTGTTGCAATTATAATTTCTTTAACACCTGCAACCTTTGCAGGAATTACATTCATTAATACTGATGAAGGATATGCTGCCTTCCCCCCTGGAACATACACCCCTGTACTTTCAACAGGAATTATTCTTTGCCCCATATAAATTCCTAATTCCTTTTGATAAAGATAGCCTGTCTTTTTTTGTTTTTCATGATACTTAGTAATATTATTCTTGCTTTCTTCTAATATCTCTAATATTGACTTATCACATTTGTTGTAAGCATTATTAATTTCCTCTTCAGAAACTAAAAAATCCTTTAAATCTGCTTTATCAAATTTTAATGTATATTCTCTTAACGCTTTGTTTCCATTTTCCTTAATATCTTCAATAATATCTTCAACATTTCTTCTTACATCAGCTGTGTTATTTCTCTTTTTTAAACATTTTACAATTTCTTTTATACTCTTATTGTCCAATTCTATTATGTCTATCATATTAACCTTGCCCCCTTTAGTTTTATATAATAAACACTATTAGTTACATACTTCTCTTATTTTATCTATAAAACTATTTATTTCATTTCTTTTTAATTTAAAACTTGATTTATTTACTATCACTCTTGAACTAATATCACAAATCTCATCTACAACAACTAGACCATTTTCCTTTAATGTTGTACCAGTTTCCATTATGTCTACAATACCTTCACTAATTCCAAGTATAGGTGCAAGCTCTACAGATCCTTCTATTTTTATGATTTCAACATCCATTCCTTTGCCCTCAAAATAGCTCTTTGCTACCGCTGGATACTTTGTACCTATTTTTATATGGCCTATTTTATTAAAAATATTAGTACCTGGTAATGTTGCTACAATAAATTTACACTTTCCCATTCCTAAATCTAATACCTCATAGTAATTTTCTTCTTTTTCTAATAACGTATCCTTACCTACTATTGCAATATCTGCTACTCCATGTTCTACATAGGTAACAGTATCATTTGCTTTAACTAAAAAATATCGTATATCTTCTTTGGTATCATTAAAAATCAACTTTCTGCCCTTATCTTTTAATTCTTCAACTCCAAATCCAGCTTGCTCTAATAACTTAATTGCTCCTTTTTCTATCCTACCCTTTGTAAGCGCTATACTAATCAAATCACCCACACCTTTTAATTCTATTTATAAATTATTTCTATCTTTTCGCCATTTCTAGTTTTATTTATTGCTTTTCTTAATTCTTCCAAATAATTATCTTTACTTAAAATAATTTTTTCTGAATTAACTTTTTCTTCATAATCACAAGAATCAATGAGCAAATTTACATCTACTGAAAATCCTATTGCAGGAATACTTTTACCAAAACTCTCTAGTAAATTATCATATCTTCCACCTCTAATAACAGTTGAACCTATTTCTTTTACATATCCTTTAAAAATTATTCCTGAATAATAATTCACTCTTGGTACCATGCTAATATCAACAGATAAATACTTTTCATATCCAAGCTTTTGCAAGTTTAAATATAAGTTTTCAAGATACTCTATATTTTTTTTCATATCCTCATTAAATGCTAAACCTTTAGCTTTTTTAATCATTTCATAACCACCAAAAAGCCAAGGAAATTTATTTAAAAATTCTTTATACTCTTTTCTAATTTCTATATCATCTAAATATTCCCTTAAACTTGTTAAACTTTTTTTATTAATTAACTCAATAACCTTATTTTGATTATCAATAGATAAATTCATATCTTTTAATGCTGATTTCAATATATTTACATTACCTATCTCTAACTTAAATTCTTTTTTAGTATCTAATGCCTTTAATACTTCTAATGCAGTCACTAACACTTCTAAGTCAGTTTTTTCTCCAGATGCCCCAATTAACTCTATTCCACAATCTAAATATTCATTTCTCTTTCCCTCAAAGCTTTCATGTACTCTAAAAACCTCTGCATTATAAAAAAGCTTTAGAGGTAACTTCATATCTTTTAATTTAGTATTAACTAATCTTGCAACAGGTACAGTCATATCAGGCCTTAATACTAAAATTCTTCCTCTGCTATCAAAAAACTTGTACATTTCTTCTTCTTTTAAATCTTGAGTTTTATGATTGAAAGTTTTATAATATTCAACTATTGGAGTAGAAACTTCACTATATCCCCATTTACTAAACCTTTCAGTAATAGTTTCTATAATCTTATTTCTTCTCTTACACTCATCAACCGTAAAATCTCGCATTCCTTCTGGTATAATATTTTTAATTCAAATCGCCCCCTTTAGCATATTAAAGTGTTAAAGTTATTATCAATAATACCTTATATGGTTTTATTTGTCAATTATTATTTTATCTTCCATTTTCATATATTATTACTATTTTTTTAATCTTATTTATACATAAATATCAATTTGTTTTAATCATAATCAACTATTTTACATTTTATTAATTTTTACATAACAAAAGACTAGTTACTTAAAACGTAACTAGTCTTTAAACCTATTTTATAGCACTATTAATTTCTTCAACCATCTTCATTGTTGATGTAAAACCACCTGTTGCTGTATACCAAATACTTGGATCTAAATAAACAATATTTCCATTTTTATAAGCATCTGTTTTTTCCATTAATTCATTTTCAAATAATTCTTTTGCTGATGTTGTTCCTCCTGCAATAGCAGCTCTATCAACAACAAATAAATAATCTGGATTTTTTTCTACTACATATTCAAATGAAGCCTTTTGTCCATGTGTTGACCCTTCAATTGTTGTGTCAACTGGAGTAACACCAAATCCGTTATGGATTATTCCAAATCTTGATTCTGCTCCATAAACACTAAATGCACCATCGTTAGCTAATGCAATAAGGCCATTAATACCTTTTTCTGTTACCTTAGTATTTAACTCTTGAATAGATTCTTTAATTGTAGCAAGTTCTTTTTCTACATCCTTTTCTTTACCAAAAACTTCTCCTAATATATTCATATTAGTTTCAAATGATTCTAAATAATTTTCATTATTTAAGCTTAAATTGATAGTTGGTGCAATTTTATTTAACTCTTCATAATAATCAGCTTGTCTACCAGAAATTACTATTAAATCTGGAGTTAATTCAAATATTTTTTCCATATCTGGTTCTTTTAAAGTTCCTATACTTGAATATTCTTCACTAGCATATTTACTTAAATATTCTGGAATTCCATCTTGAACTACACCTATTATTCCTTCAACACCTAATTTATCTAATGAATCTAATATACCGTAATCAAATACTACTACTCTTTTAGGATTTTTATTAACTGTTGTTTCTCCTGACTCATGTGTAACCACTAAAGTTTCTCCTTCAGCATTACCTTCAGCTCCAACAAATTTAGTTATACCAAATATACCTAAAACTATAACTAATAAAACTACTATTGATAAAATTGTTTTTTTCTTCATCCTTAAAACACTCCTTGTTTTTAATATTGATACTCATTATCAATATATTTCTTATTTAAAGGCAAATTTAATAATTTGCCATAAAATACACTTCTCTTTTTATTAGAAATATACACAAATATTTCTGTTATTAATATTTTCTATATGGAAGTCAATTTCATATATATTTTCTAACTCTTCCTTTTGTATAGTTTCTTCAGTTACACCATTTTTCACAAGTTTACCATCTTTTAATGCAACAATGTAATCTGAATAGCAAGAAGCAAAATTAATATCATGTATAACTATTACAACGGTTTTATTTAATTCATCACAAAGCTTTCTTAAAGTTTTCATTATTTCTACTGAATGCTTCATATCTAAATTATTTAATGGCTCATCAAGGAATATATAATCACTATTTTGAGCTATTACCATTGCAATATAAGCCCTTTGTCTTTGTCCACCACTCAATTCATCTAAATATCTATCTTCAAATTCCTTAAGCTGCATATAATTAATTGCTTCATCTATATATTTATAATCTTCTTCTTTTAAATTTCCTTGTGAATGAGGAAATCTACCAAAGCTAACTAACTCTTTAATTGTTAATCTAATATTAATATTATTAGATTGTCTTAATATAGCTATTTTTTTCGCTAATTCTTTATTATCCCAACTTAAAATATCTTTTCCATCTAATAAAACTTCTCCAGAATCTCGCTTTAAAAGTCTACTCATTATTGAAAGAAGAGTACTTTTTCCAGCTCCATTTGGACCAATGAAAGAAGTTATTTTACCCTCTTGAATATTTAAAGATACATTATCTACTACTTTTTTATTTCCATAGGCTTTACTTATATTCTTTACTTCTATCATCTATTTCTCTCCTTCATTACTAAGTAAATGAAATAAATTCCTCCAATAAAGTTAATTATTACACTTACTGATACACCAAAATTCATTACTTGTTCAACAAATAATTGTCCACCTATCAATGCTACTATGCTAATTAATATAGTTCCTATGCCTAAGGTATTATGTTTGTAACTTGATATAACCTGCCTTGCTATATTTACTACAAGTAGCCCTAAAAAAGTTATAGGTCCAACTAATGCAGTTGCAACTGAAGTTAATAAAACTACTACTATTAACATTTTCTTTACCATTTTGTCATAGTCTACTCCAAGATTTATAGCTTCATCCCTTCCTAATGACATAACATCTAGTATTTTTAAATAATCATAAACATATCCTATACATAGTATTATTACAATACTTGATACAAATAATAAATCAGTATTTATATTATTAAAGCTAGCTTGCATTTTATCTTGTACTACTTGAAACTCTACTGGGTCTATAAGAACCTGCATAAATGTAGTTAAACTTTCAAATAAAGTACCGCATACCACACCAACTAATAACAATGTAAATATATTTTTACTTCCTTTTTTAAATATAAATTTATATATTAAACTTGAAAATAAAAGCATAGATACTATTGTAATAATGAAATTTATATTTCCATTGCTTATTATTGCAGATGATGATCCTAATAAAAACACTATAGTTGTTTGTAATAATACATATAGTGAATCTATTCCTAATATACTAGGAGTTAATATTCTATTGTTTGTAACTGTTTGGAATATTAATGATGAAAAACCGATTGCTGCACCAGTTAATATCATTGCATATATTTTAGGAATTCTTCTATATAAAGCATATTTAAAATTAACACTATTTACACCAATAAATAAAAACGAAGTTATTAATATTAGAGCTAAAACTGTTAAAATTATTATACTCTTTTTATCTTTAGTCTTCATTTTTTGTCCCCCTTACTATCATATAAAGGAAAATTATACTTCCTATAACTCCTACTGTTAAACTAATTGACATTTCAAATGGGAATATTATTATTCTTCCTAAAATATCACAGGCAAGTAAGAATATAGGCCCTAATAAAGCTGTATGATATAGTGTTTTCTTTAAATTATCTCCACTATATAAGCTTACTATATTGGGAATTATAAGACCTAAGAAAGGTATATTACCAACTGTAATTATTGTAACTGCACAAATTAATGAAACTATTGCTAAGCCTACATTAATTACAAAGTTGTAATTTAATCCTAAATTAATTGCAAAGTCTTCCCCCATTCCTACAATAGTAAATTTATTTGCATATAAAAATGCTATAATAACCATAGGAACACTTAAGTATAATAATTCATAACTTCCTTTCATTATTAAAGACATGTCCCCTTCCATCCATGATGAAATATTTTGAACTAAATCATATTTATATGCAAAGAATGTAGTTATTGATCCAACAATTTTTCCTAGCATCATACCTATTAAAGGTACAAATACTATATTCTTTATTTTGATTGCTTTTATCATTTTCATAAATAGTACAGTGCCTAATCCTGCAAAAACAAAAGATACTATCATCTTTTGCATAATCGTTGCTCCTGGAATTATCATTATACAAAATAAAATTCCTAGCTTAGCGAAATCTGCTGTTGCTGCTGTTGTAGGAGAAACAAATTTGTTTTTACTAATTTGCTGCATTATTAAACCGCTAATACTTAATCCAACTCCTGCTACGATTATTGCAATAAGCCTTGGTAATCTACTAATTAGTAATATTTCAATCTTATCAATATTAAAAGTTAATATATCATTAATATTGATATTAGTTACCCCTATAAATATTGAAGCAATACATAATATTATTAATACAATAAATAAATATCTTTTCTTCATTTGCTTTCCCCCATATTGCCTTACCTTATCTCAAAAAACAATAAATAATTCTATTTGAAATTATTTATTAATTGATATTAATTTTCATTTATTTCTTACACATTTTATCATTCTATTCTTCTATTGTCTAGATATTTTTTCTATTTTTTATATTTTTTATTTTCTTTAAAACTTTTTTAGTTAATTTTGATTTTTTTCTCATTGATATTGAATATTATTACAATTTAGTAAAAGCATATTAATTAAGGTATTCGTTATACAGAAATAACTTTTTTGGTACTATTCCCTACTTTTTTATAGAGTATTTAACGCTTTTCTGCACAACATAATAGTGTAAAGTAAATGATTACTTTATAAATAAATATCATAAAGGAGGAACTTTATAATGGCACAAAAATTAGTTCCAGAAGCAAAAAATGGTTTATCTAAATTCAAAAATGAAGTAGCAAGCGAAATGGGAGTTCCTTTCACTGACTACAATGGTAACCTTACTTCTAAACAATGCGGAAGTGTTGGTGGAGAAATGGTTAAAAGAATGGTAGAACAATACGAAAAAGGAATCTAAAAATTGAATAAATATTATTAATTAGGAAAAAGAGTCTTTATAATATCTTATTTAAAATTAATAGGATATTCATATAGACTCTTTTTAATTAAATTTTATAATATTTACAAATTAATTATAATTTATTGTTAATTTTTTAACTATCATGCCTGTATCTTAATTATTTTTTACATTTTAATAATTAATTGGCTAAATTTCTTTAATATATATCATAACTACTCCACTTCTTCCCTTTGCTTATCATGTAATACTATGATATTATAATTTATGTACTATTTCGCTATATTTTTTATAATAAATTTTTTTAATTTCTATCTTGAAAATTTCAAAAATTAGTGATATAGTTTAAATATGCCATTGTTAAATAATAATTATTATTATTTAATTATTGTTTAACATAAATGACAATACTTATATATATTTATAAAATGTTAGAAAAGAGGCGCTATGATGAGAGAAGAATGGAATGATTTCAAAACAGGTTCATGGACAAAAAGTATTGACGTAAGAAACTTTATTCAAACTAACTATACTCCATATGAAGGTGATGATAGTTTCTTAGCTGGAGCTACTGAAGATACAAACAAGCTTTGGGCTGAAGTTAGTGAACTATTCAAAAAAGAAAGAGAAAATGGTGGAGTTTTAGATGTAGATACAGAAACTATATCTGGAATCAATGAATACAAGCCTGGTTACATTGATCAAGCTTTTGAAAAAATCGTTGGTGTACAAACTGATGCTCCATTAAAGAGAGCTGTAATGCCATACGGTGGTATAAGAATGGCTGAAAATGCAGCTAAAGCTTATGGATATGAAGTAAGCCCAAGAATATCTGAAATATTCTCTAAATACAGAAAAACTCACAACCAAGGTGTTTTCGATGCTTATACTTCAGAAATGAGATTAGCTAGAAAATCTGGTGTTATCACTGGTCTTCCAGATGCTTATGGTAGAGGAAGAATCATAGGTGACTACAGAAGAGTTGCTTTATACGGTGTTGATAGATTAATCCAAGATAAAGAACAACAAAAATTAAGCTTAGAAGTTAAAACAATTGATGAAGATGTAATCAGATTAAGAGAAGAAATATCTGATCAAATTCTTGCATTAAAAGAATTAAAAGGATTAGCTGCTAGCTACGGATTTGATATATCTCAACCAGCTACTAACGCTAAAGAAGCTATACAATGGTTATACTTTGGATTCTTAGGAGCTATCAAAGACCAAAATGGTGCTGCGATGTCTTTAGGAAGAACTTCTACATTCTTAGATATCTATATTGAAAGAGATTTAAGAAACGGTGTTATCACAGAAGAAGAAGCTCAAGAATTAATGGACCACTTCGTAATGAAGTTAAGATTAGTTAAATTCTTAAGAACTCCAGAATACAACGATTTATTCTCAGGAGATCCAACTTGGGTTACTGAATCAATCGGTGGTATGGGATTAGATGGTAGAACTTTAGTTACTAAGAACTCATTCAGAGTACTTAACACATTATATACTTTAGGACCATCACCAGAACCAAACTTAACTGTTTTATGGTCAACTAGATTACCTCAAGGATTTAAAGATTTCTGTTCTAAGGTTTCTATTGATACATCATCAGTTCAATACGAAAATGATGATTTAATGGCTCCATACTGGGGAGATGACTACGCTATCGCTTGTTGTGTATCTGCAATGAGAGTTGGTAAGCAAATGCAATTCTTCGGTGCTAGAGTTAACTTAGCTAAAACTTTACTTTACGCTATAAACGGTGGTAAAGATGAAAAGTACGGAATGCAAGTTGGACCTAAGACTGCTCCATTAACTGGTGAATACTTAGATTACAATGAAGTTATGGATAGATTCGATGTTATGACTGACTGGTTAGCTAACCTTTACGTTAATACATTAAATGTTATCCACTACATGCATGACAAATATTCATATGAAAAATTACAAATGGCTTTACATGACAGAGACGTATTCAGAACTATGGCTTGTGGTATAGCTGGTTTATCAGTTTGTGCTGACTCTATTTCTGCAATCAAATACGCTAAAGTTAAGCCAATAAGAAATGAAGAAGGAATAGCTGTAGATTTCGAAGTTGAGGGTGATTTCCCTAAATACGGAAACGACGATGACAGAGTTGATGAAATTGCTGCATGGTTAGTTGAAAGCATGATGAATAAGATCAGACAAAACAAGACTTACAGAAATGCTTACCACACTCAATCAGTATTAACAATCACTTCAAACGTTGTTTACGGTAAGAAAACTGGTACAACTCCATGTGGAAGAAAAGCTGGAGAACCATTTGCACCAGGAGCTAACCCAATGCACGGAAGAGACTGTAGCGGATCATTAGCATCATTAAACTCAGTTGCTAAAATCCCTTATGAACATTCACAAGATGGTGTTTCTAATACATTCTCAATCGTTCCAGATGCATTAGGAAAAACACCTGAAAACAGAATCCATAACTTAGGTACTATGATGGATGGATACTTCTCTCAAGGTGCTCAACACTTAAACGTAAATGTATTTAATAGAGAAACTTTATTAGATGCTATGGATCACCCAGAAGAATATCCACAATTAACAATCAGAGTTTCTGGATATGCTGTTAACTTCATTAAATTAACAAGAGAACAACAATTAGACGTTATAAACAGAACATTCCACAAATCAATGTAATTTGTTTATAATATTAAATAG
>JABLTO010015215.1_pt1 | contig 16215 bp, 11 predicted proteins | sample 7160091 | NCBI WGS metagenome assembly JABLTO01 (sample SAMN14651225, study PRJNA627086) | human gut metagenome | isolation source: feces | host: Homo sapiens
ATAAGCCTACCCGAAAGAAAAAGCCCGGCAAGCCAAAAACTTGTCGGGCCAAAAGCAAATTTACTTTTCTTCTATCCAACCAAGGAATATCTGCTGTTTTTGTATATCACTGTTAACATTTCTTCAATTTGTTCCTCCATTTGGTTGTTAAATGGTTCAGAATCGAGCTCCAGATCTTCGATCGAGCACTCAAATTTGCGGATTTTTGTCCACTTTTTCAGGTATTTAATCCGTGCATTTCGCAGGGTGATAGACAAATAATTCGTAAATTCTGCGATGATTTGATCATCTGGATTGAGAACCAAAGGATAATTTTTCTGCTTTTTCTTTTGCATGAAAGTGACCTCCGTTGTTTTTGACTTTTACTTATTGTCAAAAACAGCGGAGGCCCACGCGCAAGCAAAAATATCGAAAATGCGATTATTTTTGTTTCTTGAAAGCAAAAAAATATGCCAGGTGGTCGTTTTGACCATCTGGCATATTCGTTCTTCATCGGCTCAGCGCAAAGCGCTGAACTAATGTTTGTATAAAACCTAATCAGCAGAATCCTCTGCGGAAGGTGGTGGCGTCAAGTCTGGTATAGCATCCAAAACAGAGTCTAATATCGCTAAAACAGCTTTCCGTTGATGAGGATCAAGCGCCCTCATGCGGCGATCCAGTTCTTCATCTACGACTCCTTTTACCGCTACAACTTCGTCACACAGCAGAATATCTGCTGAAATGTGTAGTCCATTGATTATTTTTACCAGTGTTGATGTACTGGGAACCTTTTCGCCGCGTTCAATCATGCTGATATAATTTTTAGACAGACCGACCATTTCGGCCAGCTGCTCCATTGTCAATCCTTTTAGCTGGCGCTGCTGCCGAATTCGTTGTCCCAATAATGCATTTGTCATAATATGCTCCTGATATATCCAATAGTGATACTGAATTACTACCAGTATACGGGGTGGCGATATAGTGTTAAACAAACCGGTGGGAACAAATGTATCTAAAAGTTTGACATTTGTGAAAAATAGTGTTACTGTAGTATTGGTAAAAGTAAAAAATGCCCCATAACTGTAAAAAAGTATCCGCCATTGATTTAATGGCGGATACTTAGCAAATTCACATGCTTGTCATGGCAATTCCTATTTGTGTCTGACTGCACTTTTGACCATGAATATTATCGAATATTGCTTTCGCTGCCGAACACCAGTTCAATGGCGGCGCGCTTTCTATCCATATCTGTATGTACATATCGCTTTAAGGTGATCGTTGGATTTGAATGCCCCATGAGTTCACTTAGCGTTTTAACATCACAGCCAGATTGCAGGCATGTGGTAGCAAATGTATGGCGCAGCATATGAGGGTTCACGTCATGCACACCAGCCTTTGCAAGATAGCTATGAACGCTTTTCCGGTAGCATCGCGGCTCAACGGGCCTCTTTTCCGTGCCAGACAGAAACCAGAAAGTATTTTTGCACTTTTTCTGCGAATATACGGTAGAAAGAAGTTCACTAAGCCGCTGGGGAATTGGTAATATCCGATCAGAAGTTTTTGTTTTTGGTGATTGTATAGATAAAGCGGTTTTTCCGTTTCCATCAGATATACGGCGAACACCACGGCAAATATGGATTTCACGATTATTCAAATCAATATTGCCCCATTGCAGGCCACATACCTCGCTGATGCGTAATCCAAGTTGTAACATAAGGAGTATCCCGATTTGGCGTGGATTTGGATGTTGGTATACAAACCGACAGACTGCTTCCTGCTCTGGAATAGAAAGTGCTTCCGGGTACTCTTTGATCGTTTGTGTTGGCTTCATAGATACTTCAATGGATTCCATCAGCTGAACGGAGTGGGCATACTTACAAAGCCGATTAACAAGGCTTATGCACTCCCGTGATACGCTGGTTCCATATGGTTTATGAGAACCATCAAGTGGGGAAATGATTTGCGTCAGACACAATTCGATTTTCAGCTTGGATAGTTGTGACAGTCGAATTTTTCCCATAACAGGCAAAATATAGTGATCAAAAGAGTATTGGTAATGCGCTTTGGTGGAGTCTTTAAGATCTTGCAATGTAAAAAGCCATAATTCCGTAAGGGCTGCAAATGTTATTGTAGAAGATTTTTGATAAAGGGAAAAATCGCCCGCCTGCGCTTTGACGCGGATTAAAACTTTTTTTACGTCATTGTAACTATGCCCATATACATAGCCCCAAATTGCTTTCCCGTCACTATTTTTTGATTTGATGTATCGGCCTTCCCACCGCCCATCCTGCCTTTTGTGGATATTTTCTCCATGTCTTGCCATATTGTTTATAACCTCCCATTCATAGACTTCGATATGACCACTTAAACAATATCAGCTTGTGCATTCAGGGCAAGGACATGAAACAATATTGCCAAAAATGTATAACTCTTGCAGTTGAATAATTGTCAACCTGCTATTTTTACAGAAATTGTACGAAATTGACAAAGAATCCATTGCATTCGTGAAAATATGTGATAAACTAGTGGAAGTTGATAAATCGTGGTCAAACCACGAGTGACATTTGCTCCATAATTGTGTTTATGAAGTATCCGCCATTAAATCAATGGCGGATATTTTTTTATAAGCAAAAACACAGTAAATTCGTAGGCAATACAAAAGCGAACTTACGCGAATAGTCCGTTAGGGCTAAAGGATTTTTAATGCGCCATCACTCTTTTATGAGATGGGCATCTGCTGCGATGGCGGCGCTGATGTTTTTCCAATGCACAGCACCGGTCGCTTTTGCTACGGATGATACTGTCTTAGCTGGGAGCAGTGTAACTGTATCCAGCAATAACGATGAAAGTGTACCTGCAGACAGTGATGCAGGTTACATTCCGGAACAAAAACCGGATGATATGGTTGTGTCGGATTCTGATTCTGTTGATAGTTCAACAAATGCATCCGACACAGAGAATCCGTCTGTTTCCTCTGAAACCAAAGACTCCTCTTCCGTGGAGTCTGATAGCGCAGATTCTACGGATGAGATAAATTCAGCCGAAAGCAATTCTGAAGAGGAACTGCCTGCGGATGATGAAACTGTTGAATCCCCTTCGCAGGGCAATGAGGAAACAAACGAACCTCTCTATCAAGATGGTAAGATCTTGATTCACACTTATGACCAGCTGAAAGAAATCGGCAGCGGTGATACGCTGACGGATTCCACAGGGGCCGCCGTGACAGATGAAAACGGTTCAGAGGTCACCTACGCACAAGATGGTCAGTATGCCATTGCCGAGAATATTGAACTGGCGGATTCTTCACTTTGGCAGTTGCCGGACGACTTTACCGGCTCGATTACGCCGCTTACAGAAAGCAGCGAAGATCTTACGCTGTACAATGCAGACAGCGACACAATCTATCTTTACAACCCCTATCAGCTTGCCGTGTTGAATGAGGACGATCCGTCTACCGAACCTGTTCTGGATGGCGATGCTCATGCAGATAGTTTTGGTACAGGGCAGCTGATTTATCCCAATGGGGAAGATAAGGACTACTTAACTTACAGCCTTTCGCACCATTATGTGCTTTCGGCGCAATTTACTTCAGAAATCACTGATGAGCCGGTTTCGATTCTTTCTGGTGACAATACAGATGGCCGTGATTTTGCCGGGCAGGTCGTAAAGACGATTGGTGACAAAACTTATATTCTGATTGGCAATGAAGAGCAGCTGCGCAAAATTGGCAGTGGTGATACCGTGTATGGCGCGGTTTACCAAGCATATCGTCATGTAGCAAAATGGTATGTTGACCAAGACTCGAATGGCAATAGCATTATGCTGTATAGCGGCGATGCCGATTTGAGCAAAGACCAAAACGGAACAGATGATTTCAGCATCGGTAAAAACGGTATCCATGATGCTGACAAAAAGCTGAGCAGCAATAGTACGCATTTATATACATGGGGCCGCTGCGGTGTCAATCAAGAAACTGGCGAAATTGACCCCAATTTGGATATTGATAAGGCCACTGGCCAGACCTATGCTACAAACGCCAATTACATTATCTTCCGTGATATTGATTTGAGCAGCAAAAATTGGTTGCCGCTTATGTTCCAAGGCACGATGATCGGTGCCAAGGCCAATGATGGCGAGAAGATTTGGAATGATGATTCCTCAGAAATTATAGCAACTGAAAAGCCTATCCTTTCCAATGTGAATGTGGTTCAGACCGGCGAGTTGGATGTCGGCAATCAGATGGGTGTTGGTTTCTTCGCTACTCTTTCTGACGAGGCCAGCGCAAACGATATTGGCATCAGTAAAACGCTGGTGCAGGTATCGAATTTAAGATTTAATAATATCAGCGTAGATAATAAATCTACAAAGACAAAATATGACCAAACTTTAATTAACGGACTGCTTTCCGGATTGGGAACGGCTGTAGGCGGTCTGGTAGATGTTCTTGCGTGGCTGCTGACTTTTGGTAGTGTCGATGCCGGTTTGCGACAGACATTGACGAATATCTTGAATGCCCGCAAGAATGATCCCACTGCACTTGCAACAGGTGCATTGGCGGGTCGCGTTATTGGATATGTTGAAGTTTCCGGCTGCGAACTAACAGGAACAGTATCGGTTCAAAGCAAAAATAATTGCGCAGCAGGTTTTGTAGGCTATATAGAGGGCAAAACGCAATATGCCGGTTTGTCCACTGCTTTAGGCGGTCTTACCACACTTCTGGCAAATATTTTAAATCTTATTCCCGGATTAGGATTAGGAGACTTAATTACAATCCTTTTGGGCAATGCCATTCCGGTGGATAAATTGATTCCAACCGGATACATCAATGCTAAAATTATAGATTGCCATGTGGAAGATTTAAACGGTAATCTTGGTGCAAGCGCTAAAGATAAGGATTACGCTGGCGGTTTCGCTGGTGAACAGGTTGGGTCTATCATCGAAAATTGCTCCGTCACCGGCAGCAACTACTCCGTAGTCGCCAAAACCTTTGCAGGCGGCTTTGTGGGTCTTGCTCGTGATGGTGTAATTGAAGGCACGCTTTCCGGCGCACTGGACATCGAAACAAAGCTGCCCGGAATGAACCCCGAAAGTCTGCTGCTGAACTGCACTCTCAATAATACCGCGATGAACATCAGCGGCGAAAGTTATATAGGCGGTTTTGCAGGTGGCTTGGCCAATGTATCGGCGGTCAACTGTGGAGTTACCACAACGGAATCGCTGACCGTTCACGCTACTGGTAACAATGCCGGTGGTTTTGCGGGTATCGCAACCCTCGGCTGGGCGGCCAATCTTGGCAAGGGTGATACAAAAGACAACCTGCTGGGCGGTGTTGTTGATCTGGTGGTCAAGCTGTTGAGCAGCAACCCCGGCGCAACCACTTCGCTGCTTTCCCTTGCAGGTGTGAACCCCTCCTATATTTTAGGCTGCACCGTGAACGCTCCGCTCACGGTTTCCGGCGTTGATTATGTGGGCGCTATCACTGGGCGCGGCGATGGCGCATACATTGCGCCCTCCAGCGCTGACTATTTGAACAAAGTTTCTTTCTGGAGAAATGCAAAGTACACAACAGATTCCGTCACACAGCAAAATGTGAGCATTAGCGGACTGAACAGTGTTTCCGGCCATGACTACACAGGCGGTATTGCAGGCTCCCTTGGCACAGCCAGTGTCGCGGGCTTGCTGAATACGACACTCGGAGTTGCCTCTTACCTTGCCTTTACCGTGGATAATGTCACACTGACGGGCAGCGAGAGCGGCTTCACTGTAGAGGGCAAAGAGCGTGTTGGCGGTGCCTTTGGTGAAGCAATCGGCGGTTCGATCAACACTGTGGCCGTCAACAGTATTGCTTCGGTCAAAGGCGAAAACATGGTCGGCGGTTTCATTGGCCTGTCTGGCCTCGGCGAACTGGCCGGAACCGATGGCGGGCTTACCGTCAACCTGCTGGGTCTGAACTATGTGCTGAAACTCAGCAACCTGCTCTCTTTGGGGCAGGCAATTGAGGTCAAAATCAGCAATGCCGATGTGAATGGTATTGCAAGCGGCTTTACCGTGACGAAAACGGGCGCTCATGATGAAAACTCCGTGTTGGATTACACTGCTTCCGGCTTTATGGCCCGCAGCAACAGCACAAAAGTTGAAAACGCCCATGTTACCAACCTTAAATCTGTTACCGCCGCAGTTGATGGCGGCTATGCAGCAGGCTTTGTGGCAATCTCCAAAACAGGCGGTCTTGCCGAAGTTGGTGACGAAACAGAGGTCAAGTCGCTGATTGAAGCCAATGGCCTGCTGAACGCCATCGGTTATCTGATCCCCAGCTACACAGACTGCACCGTTTCTTATGTGGACGGCGGCAGCGTGACCGGCGATATTGCAGGCGGCTTTGCTGCCGACTTCCAGAGCGGCACGGTGGACAACAGTGCCCGTAGCGATGGCGACGACTACGCCGTTTATAATCTGGATGCTGTCAACGGCCAATCTTTTGCAGGCGGCTTTGGTGGCCGTGTGTATTCCGGCGCGTTGGCAGATTCCAGCAAGGGCATCAGCATTTTGGGTGGTCTTACCGGGCTGAATATCAATCTGACAGACCTGCTCAGCGTGATAAACGCTTATGTTCCTTACATTAAATATGCGGGCGTGAAATCTGACAATGGCTTTACGGTCAAGGCAACAAAGCTGACCGACGATACCACGATTGGCAGCGCGGGCGGTTTTATCGGCTATGCCAGCGGTGCGCAGATTTCTTATTCCGATGTTACCAAACTAAAGCACACCATTGTTACCCCGCCCGATGATTTGGAATCGACTGTCGCATCAAGCTACTACAATGACAGTAGCTACGCGGTCACAGGCGGCCGCTATGCAGGCGGTTATGTGGGTGACATGGACATTGGCAGCGCAGCCTCCGTGGGCGGCGGCTTGAACATCTTAGGCAACTCCATTGAACTGACCGGCATTTTGGATGCACTCTCGGTGGTTGTTACCACGATTGAGCACTCCGATGTCACAGGCGGCACGGGTGGTTATGCTGTGTTGGCTACCGGCGATTTGGATAACAGCAAAGGGAAAGTCGGTATGTCAGGCGGCTACGCTGGCGGCGTATACGGCGGCCACATTCAAGACTGCCAGGCGGTCAACTTCTCGTACATTATTGGCGAGATTGCAGCAGGTGGCTATGTAGGTGAAATGGAACCCGGCGATGTAGCCAAATTGCTGGATAATGCCAGCGTTCTGGGCAAGGTTATCAACATTGATACCGTTTTGGGCTCTGTGTTGCAGAGCTTTGTTCCCTCTATCCGCAACAGCTCCACCAACTGTATCCCCTGCGGCGGTGCGGTTCGCGCCAATGCCGCATCGGATGCCACTGTTCAGCGCGGCATGGCGGGCGGTTATGTCGGCCATAACATGGGCGGTACGATTCACGGTTTCGACACTTCTACATGGAAGGACGAATATACCGAGGGTGACACCAGCAAAGCCTACAATGGCCCCATGAGCGTATGCAAGGCTGAGCGTATCCGTTCGGTTTACGGCTTTGAGTATGCGGGCGGCTACACCGGCTTGATGGAACCCGCCGATACAGCGCGGGTCGGTGGCCTGAAAGTGCTGGGCGGCTTGATCAGTGTCAACAATATCCTTGGTGCGTTGGGCGTCATCTACCCAGTGCAGACCAACACGGCAGTGTATGGCCCACTGGCGGGGCTGGATATGAACACTTGGAACAGCTGGGTGCAGTATGTCGGTGCTTATGGCGGCTATGGTTATGACCTTGCCAAAGCCGGTACTGTTACCTCGCAGGCCGAGTTAGACAAAAAACTTTCCAACTACATTTACGGCTACAATGTTGTGGCCGGGCGCGGCCAATTCAACAGCCAGTTGTACGGCGGCGATGCAGGCGGTTATGTAGGCTGCATGAACAGCGGCACCCTGACAAACTGCATGGCCTACGATGCAAAGCTGGTAAGCGCGTTGCACAGTGCTGGCGGCTTTGCCGGTCAGATGAAAACTGGCGGCGCAGTAGAACTTGGCACGGTCAGTATTTTGGGCCTTAAACTCAATCTCGGCCAGCTTTTGAACATTGCACAGTTGTTTGTACCGGCTGTTCGCAATTCCTCTGTGCAGGGCTACACTTCCGGCCTTACAGTGCAGGCAACCGGCAGCGCCGCAAATGCCTGCGGCTATTCCGGTGGCTATGTGGGCAGCGCCTACGGTGCGCAGATTCAGTTGAACGGCTCGGACAAACTGCCCACCGCAGATCAGTGGGTTGCTACCGCAAAGTATGCAGCGCCTACGGATTCCTGCAATGCAGCGAACCTGCGCCGCATTACCGGGCGCAGTGCAGTGGGCGGTTATGTGGGCCTTGCCTCGGCGGGCAGCGTGGCCGATGTGAACACAAACGCATCCAATGGCTTGCTGCAAGGCATTCTTGACCATCTGATTTCTACCCCCGGCGACTTGGCCACGGTATTGCAGGCCACGGCAACCACGATTCATGCTGCAACGGTTTCCGCTGCGGACAGCAAGTGGGGCTTTGTGGTGGACGGCACTTACAAAGAGGGCGACAGCATAAAGTATGCTGCTTATGCAGGCGGCTTTGCCGGTTCACTGGAAGCCAGCGCTGTGGGCGAGAAAGATTCCACAGAGAACAAAATCAATGTGGAAAATCTGCGCAGCGTGGACGGCGGCAAGTATGCAGGCGGCTTCTTCGGCTTGGCCGATGTTGCCGGTGTTGCCAAGGTTTCTGGCAAAGACCCGAACGGCAGCGAAACAAAACTGCTCAGCGGCCTTATTAAGCTGGGCAATACCTCGGTGCTGGATGCCTTCCGCACTTACATTTATGATTCTACAGTCACAGGCATCAAAGATGGCCTGACTGTGCAGGCTCATACAGCCAGCACCGAAGCAACGCAGAACGAAACCCGCTATACCGGATGTGCAGGCGGCTTTGGCGGCGGCATGATGGACGGCACTGTGAAAAACAGCTGTGTTGCCAATCTTGCCACCGTGGAAGGTATGAACTACACCGGCGGCTTTATGGGGCACTTGGGCAAGAGCGGCGTAGCCGACATCGACGATGTGAGTGTACTGGATAAGCTGCTCACCGGCACGGTTGGTGCGCTGGATTTGTTCGGTGCTCATGTGGAAGATTGCAGCGTGTCGGGCTTTAACCTCGGCACAGTCATCAAGGCCAGCGGCGGTGCGCAGCCTATTGCGGGCGGCTTTACCGGCTATGCAGACCTTGCAAAAATCAGTGATTGCTCCACTGCATCGCTGAAAAAAGTAACCAGCAGCCAGATTGCAGGCGGGTTTATCGGCAAAACCGATATGAATTATGTTGTCAGCACAGAATTGCAATCGCAGCTTTTGAATGTTGTTTTTGTCATCGTCAATAAGCTGTTAAGTATGCTTTATGTTGGCAATCTGCAAGACCTTGGCTTGATTGACATTAACCTTGGCCCCATCCTTCAGCTAAAGGTTCTGGCGGATGGCGATACCTTGTATGTCAATTTGCTTGGCCTGCGCATAGGCGTTGCTCTGAATAAAGATTTGGGCGGCGGCCAAAGTGACCTTGCCATTATCACGATTGGCGACTCTGTGATTGAACTGCCCTGCACCGAAAATGGTGTAAACAGTGATAATATCCCCAATGTGCGCATCAACCTGATCAAAGGCAACCGCACCGATATTGATAATTGCTGCGTTTCTGGTATCTTCACCGGCTACGATGTGTTTGCAGGCGGTGCGGATGATACCACGGACGGCAGCAGCGAAAGCGGCTATTCCGGCGGTTTTATTGGTCTGAACCATGAGGGCCAGATCAAGAACAGCACCATGACCCTTTGCGATGTGGTGCGTGGCACGAAAAATCTGGTCGGCCCGTTTACCGGCGTGAATGATTTGAAGTCGGTTTACAGCTTCAACACCATCAAGTCGATTGAGGGCAATAACAATCACTACTCCATCTACCGTGCATTTAATGCAGTGCTCCAGCAGGTAGCCAAAGTCAACATGGATGTTTTCGGCACGGCTGCCGAGGATACCTCCACCGGCACGGATTACAACCGCTACGATGTGCTGCACTTGGACAAGATCACCGAGTTTGATGACCTTAAAAATGCAAAGATGGAAGATGCCACGGCATCGACCACGGCAGACCTTGCGGCCTACGAAAGCCCCGCAAAAGCGGTGCTAATGCTGGATACCGCAACCATGGATAACCCGGACAGCACCACAACAGAGCCTGCTGACACCGCAGACCCCTGCAAGGAATATGTGGATTTGACCATCAGTAAAATTTGGAAAGACTTTGCCAATATTGACGGCAAACGCCCCAATACCATCACGGTCAAAATTTATCAGCAGGAGTTCGGCGTGGACGGCACGGCTGCCGGGGACAAGACCCTTTATAAAACCATTACTATGACAACGGACGATATAGAGTCCGGTCATTCCTCTACTTGGCGCACGGTGCTGAAAAATGCTCCTGTGCTGAAGTATAAGACGGCTGCCGATGGCACCGTCACCGACACGATTGAAGCCTACTATGTCTATTCGTTTGAGGAAGATGAGGTTCCGGGTTACACCATGACCGATTCTGCCTACGATGAAAAGACTTATCATGCCACCATTACCAATACCCATCATCCCCGCCTGCCCGATACAGGCAGCACCGGCGACTGGATGTTTGTAATCATTGGTGTAGGAATTCTGCTGCTTGCGCTTTCTGTACCACGCAAGCGCAAGGGCAGAGAGGAGGCGCAATCGTAAAAGAGGTATGGATGTACGAACACACATTGGTATGAGTAAAAAACCGAAAGGACAAAAAAATGAAACACATTAAAAAAGCAGCCGCGATTTTGATGGCTGTTGTACTTTCTCTCTGCTTAGCTGTAACGGCGTTTGCTGAAGGCACTGATGGCACCACTACAGGTGTTCAGAAAACCGGTACACTGACTGTTACTGGTTCTGGTCTGTGGGTTCCTGACGAAGGCGAAAACACTGGTGAAGGCAAGACCGTAACGGCTATTCGTATGTTTACTGCGCGTGTTACGGCTGGTGACCCGAATAAAAACGATGGCTTCGATACCTATACGCTGGACGCTGCATGGAAAGATTTCTTTACCAAAGATGCCACCCGATTTGGTGCTGTAAAAATCGCAGGCGGTATTACCGATGAACAGGTAACTGCTGATAACATTACCGATGATGAACTGAGTGATGCTGTTGTCGCATACATCAAGACGCTTGCTAATGACGAATCCGATAAAGGAACTTTGGCAACCTTTGCTCATAATGCTCAGAAATGGGCGCGTGAGGCGGCAAACCATTCTACCCTTGACACTGCAAAACTGATCAGCACCGCAACGGCAACCTCCGCGAATGATACTGAGGATGTCACTAAGGGCACGGCTACTTTTGAAAATCTGACTGCTGGTTATTATCTGATTTTCCCAGAAGGCGGTTCGACTGGCACTGGCAACCGTGCAACCGATGCAATCTTTGCAAATGTACCTAAGAGTGGCGCAAAGTCTGAAGTGACCATCAAGAGCACTTTCCCCACGGTTGATAAAAAGGTAAAGGCCGATACGGATGCAGACTATAAAAACAACACTTCTGCACAGGTTGGCGACACTGTTAACTTTAAACTGACCGCAAAAGTTCCCGATATGACAGACTACACCACCTACAAATTTGTTTTCCACGATACGCTGAGTAATGGCCTTGTTTATAATGTAAATTCTGTTAATGTTACTGTTGCCGGCACTAAAGTGACTAAAGGTACTGACTATACCGTAACTGATCCGACTGCTCCCAACAATGAACTCACTGTCACCTTTGAAAATCTGAAAAATATTGCCGCTGCAAATACCGATGCAGAAATTGTCGTCACTTATGCTGCAAAGATCACGAAAGATGCTGTAACCGAAAAGCCTGCAGAAAACAAAGTGTATCTGGAATACAGCAATGATCCCAGCACTGATAGCACTGGCAAATCTAACCCCGATGTGAGCAAGGTTTATACCTACCAGATTGACATTGATAAGTATGCGATTGTCGATAGCAATCATAAACAGCTTGCAGGCGCAACCTTTGAATTGAAGAACGAAAAGAGCAGCACCGCAACTGCTATTAATTTGGTGAAGGAAACCAGCGAGAACAATTCTCTGGTCTATCACATCAAAGGCACTGACGAAAACGAAGCTACTACCGTTACCTCTGTTACTACCGATGAAAAGGGTAAAATAACCATCAAGGGTTTGAAAGCCGGCACTTACTACCTGTACGAAACTGAAGCACCTACCGGCTACAACAAGCTGACCAAGCCGGTTGCGATCGTTATCACCGCTGATGAAAACGATCCCACCAATTTCACATACAAGATTGATGGCAAGGCAAGCACCGCAAAGGATGCAACCGTTCCCGTTGAGAACATCAAAGGCACCATGCTCCCCGAAACTGGTAGCATTGGTACTATCGGTCTGACTGCGCTGGGCGTTTTGGTCGTTCTTCTGGGCGTGTTTGCTCCCCGCAAAAAGAAGGAAAATCACTAAATGAAAGACAGGCTGCGCGGGATTGCCCGTCTGCTGGTCATTCTGGTGGGCATCGGCATCCTTGTTTATCCATCCCTAAGTGAATATCTGGCAGAGATCCACGGCAGCCGTACTACTGCTTCCTACGATGATTCGGTCAGTAAGCTCCAACAGCAGCAGCTGGATGAGCTTCTGGCCGAAGCGCAGGAATACAATCGCAAGCTGGCCGAGCAATGCGATGGTCTGGATATTATCGACAATACCGAAAGCGAAGATAAAAGCGACCCTTACTGGCAGCTTTTGAATATCGATGATACCGGCATGATGGGATATATCACCATACCGCGCTTGAACACGACCATTCCCATTTACCACGGTACTTCAGAATCTGTGCTACAGGTGGGTGTGGGCCACATGGAATCCACCTCGCTGCCCGTTGGCGGCGAAAGCACCCACGCGGCTCTGTCCGGCCATCGCGGCCTGCCCACCGCCAGCCTGTTTACCGACCTTGACCAAATGCAGCTGGGCGACCAGTTCTACATCAAGGTCTTGGGGCAGACGCTGGACTATGAGGTAGACCAGATTCTGACTGTGCTGCCGGATGAAACCGAAGCACTGGCTATCACGCCGGGTAAGGATTATGTAACGCTGGTGACCTGCACCCCCTATGGTGTCAACTCCCACCGGCTGTTGGTGCGCGGACACAGGATACCCTACACGGAGGAAGCGGCAGCAGAAGCCGCAGCAACACAGTCCCCCGATAGCTGGTTCCGCACTCTGCCAATACAATTCCGCCATGGACTGATCGGCGCGGCGGTGATTCTGGTTATCGTTCTATTGCGCTGGCTGGTGATGCTGCTATACCGCAAATGCAAAAAGAGGAGATGAAAACATGAGCAAACCCATGATTCGCAATATTTGCGCTGCTCTGTTTGCCGTGATGTTTCTTTTCTCTTTTCAGACGGTTGCCTACGCTACGCATGACCGCTATGATGACGATGACGATTCCATAACGCTGGATGCTCACTATCACAATGACGATGGCAGCATCTACTTTCTGGCTGGGGATACCTACGAGCTGACCCTGATTGCACATAAGTCGATTGATGATGATACACTGGATGTCACTTATACTATAGTAGATGCCTATAAGGACTTCGATTGTGACTGGTTTTCTACTACGGCATCTCAGCGCCTTGCCATTGCCAAGAAACTGGCAAAAGTCGCCGTTCCGGATGAAACCGGCGTGACCGACAAAAATGGCAAGCTCACCTTTGACGATTTAAGACCGGGGCTGTATCTTGTTGTTCGTACCCGCGTTGCCGATGTCAACAAGGATTATATCCTTGATCCACATCTGGTCACGCTGCCGATTATTGAGGACGGCGAGGTATTTGAGGATATTGAGGTTGACGAGAAATTCGCCCGTATAGGCGACTCGCGCCCGACTCCAACTCCAACCATTACGCCGCTTCCATCCAATTCTCCGCAGCCGAGCGAAAGCCCGGTGCCGTCTGCACAGCCAACACCGACGCCCAACACGAAAACAACGCCTGAACCCGTTCCATCGGCAACACCCACACCTGTGGGCGCTTCCCCCGTAACGGCGGGCAAGCTGCCCCAGACCGGGCAAATGAACTGGCCGATTCCGATTCTGTTGATTGCGGGTCTTGCATTGATTCTGCTGGGAGCATGGCTGCAAAGGAAATCTGACCATGGGAAATAAAGCCGGGCATATTTGCACAGTAATCGGCATTCTGTTAATACTTGCGGCTCTGGCAATTTGGAACTATAATGAATGGGATGCTGATCGTGCTGATTATACTGCGCAAACGCTTCTGACCGAGGTGACAGCGCAGCAAACCCGCACGAAACCGCAGACCGCAGAAACCGCAGATTCAGAAAGCGAAAAAAGCGATAGGTTTCTTGGTACACTGTCACTTCCGACTTTGAACTTGGAACTGCCTGTGTATGCGACCTATGATGATAGCCTGATGAAAGACACCGTTTGCCGCTATGCAGGCGGTGTGGATACAGAAAATTTGGTTATCGCTGGCCACAACTACAAACGGCACTTTGGTAAGCTGACAAATCTGCGTATCGGCGATGAAGTCGCACTAACAACAATGGACGGCACAACTTATCACTATCAGGTAGAACAGGTGGAAACATTGGATTCTACCGCGATAGACGAAATGACTGCCGGTGATTATCCCCTAACACTTTTTACTTGTGATTACAGCGGTCAAGCGCGAATTGCAGTGCGCTGCCAGCAAGCATCCTAAATCTAAAGAGGCTGCAAGTCAGACAATGGTATTTGTCCGCTTGCAGCCTTTTTTCAAAATTCAATTTTACAGGCAGGAGGGATAAAGAGGATAAAAAGCTATTTTGAATAGCCCCTTTTTAGCAGTGATCTTGACCGCAGCAAATTGCAGGCCATTGATGCTTCTGTGCAAGAATTGCTGAGTAAGAATCATGGTGTGGGGGTGATTGGCGGTTACTACAAAACCGGCCTGCCTGTCTGCATTATAAGAGAATTGGCATTGCAAGCACTTGGCTATACCGGTGATGAAGCTTTTGGTAATAAGCACTGTATGATGTTTAACAGTCGCATTACCGATGACAATGATGAACTGCGCAAGGTTGATGGCTTCCGCTCATTTTCCGGGCAGCGCACACTCTGCCTTAAATTGTGTTTGTATGGCAGATGATTTTACAGAGTAAAACTAATTGGACTCAGGATGTCATTGTGGGGAAAATACACTCAGAGGATCTACACGAATACCGCTTTGCAAAACCTCAAAATGAAGGTGATTTCCGGTGCTATCGCCGGTGCTGCCTACATATCCAATAATCTGACCTGCCGTTACCGCTTCACCTGCGGTAACGGCAGTTTGTGTCATGTGGGCATATCGAGTAGAGATCCCCGCACCATTGTCCAGCAAGACTTGGTTGCCGTAACTGTCGTTCCAACCGGAGATAATAACGGTGCCGCTGTGGGCAGCGAGGATAGGTGTACCCTCTGGTGCGGGAATATCTGTACCGCGATGTCCCTCATGCCCAAAAGCATCCACATCGCCAAAGTTGCATGATATAGTTGTGTGACCGGGAAGCGGCCAGACCAACTCGCCGTCCTCAACGATACCGTTGCTGCCTCCGCAGAGTGCCAGCAGGCGGGGGCGCATTTCATCGGAAAGCAGTTCATGGAGAATGTCTTCCTGATCTTGCGTAAAACAGTATTCTTCTGCCAGCGTATCCACGCTTTTGCTGCTGACATTGATATGTAGGATATATTCGGTGATAGGCTCCGGATCAGGGTCATCCTCTGTCGGCTCCGGCGTTGTGGTCACAGATTCGATTTCATAATCAATGATGTGCATACAGCCCGCACAAATTCAAGAATCAAGGACTGATATAAATCTTCATCGAAGTGTCCTTGTATAATGCTGCACTTTTTCAGCAGCGGATCGTAGCGCTTAAGCAATTTCTCCATTGCCTTTTCGTTCCCCTGCTGGGCCAGTAAAAGAGTGTTTCTGAACATTCCCATTTTATTTTTCCTCCATTGCTTTGCGGATTTTGTCACAGGCACTGTCACGGCGGCGCCTGACCGTACTGGCATCAACTTTCAACTTAGCAGCCGTAGCCGTAACGGAAAGACGGTCAATGTACAAGGCTATCATAACCTCGCACTCTTTCAGTTCCAGTTTGG
>JABLTO010014268.1_pt1 | contig 16213 bp, 10 predicted proteins | sample 7160091 | NCBI WGS metagenome assembly JABLTO01 (sample SAMN14651225, study PRJNA627086) | human gut metagenome | isolation source: feces | host: Homo sapiens
ATACCTACACGACAAACCTCTTATCCAACGGGGCTCAGCCTAAGGATGTGCAGGAACTGTTAGGACACTCAGACGTGAGTACCACCATGAATGTCTATGCCCATGCTACAAGGGAAGCAAAGCGGACTTCCGCAAGACTTCTTGATAAAGTGGCAGGCAATGATTAAACAACTATTGACATTTTGTTACTGGAGTAGTGGAAAATACTTCAATGTAAGCAGATTTTAACACACTTTCAGATGGAAGAATCGCATGAATATAGCGAAAGAGTAAGAAAAAGCGACCGGCACATGGGGATTGGCCCGCCCGGCAGAGGTGCTCCCGAAAGAGCGACTAGCGCAGTACCTTAGCTGCGTAGCGTTAGCTCGTCGGGAGCACCTCTGCCGGGCGGGCCAATATTATTAATTATTGTGCAGCATCAGGAGCCACATACGAGTATGCATTGGACATCTTTGCAGCATTGTTTGTCAGAGTGACAGCCTCTCTGTAGTAGGCAACAACAGGAGTGCCCTTATCCACAGCGTTGAACAGCTGCTCTGCAAAAGCAGGCGGCACATTGATACATCCGTGTGAGCCGGAGGTTTTGTAAATTGTTCCTCCGAAGGTATCACGCCAGCTGGCATCATGGATACCTATATTGTAGGCAAACGGCATGAAATAGCTGACAGGAGAAGAGTATCCCTCGCCGACAAGAGTAGCATTTCTCTGTTTGTAAACAATCTTATATACACCGTCTACAGAGCCATTCTGACGGGCGAGATTACCTGACACGAAATCAGACTCCATCTGGAGAGCACCATCCCTGTAATACCACATGTGCTGCTTTGTGTAGTCAATCTCTATGTATGTATTACCTATGTCGTCAGCACCGCGGTGAAGAGCAGTCTGCTCGTAAACAGGCTCTCTTTCCACTGGCTTGCCTCCCTCTAAATCTGAAAGGAGCTGGGCTTTCTCATTTTTCTTGCTGACTACCCATCCGTAGTCTCCACCACCTATTTCAATAGTGTCACCGGACGATGTCTTGAATGAGCGTTTGCGGCCGAAGGTATTGTACTTGGAAGCAAGCTGCTGGACATATTTAGTGACCTTGGCATCATCTATGCTCACGCTGCCATCATCTGAGATGCTTAGCATATCAAGGATTTTGGCTGAGTCAAGCTTCTCGTCGGCACCTTCAATTTTGTAAGTGACGGTTGAAGCAGTGTATTTGTCGAGAGCTTCTTTTTCATTTTTGATTGTATCGCTTTCCTTTGTGGTTTTTGGAGCTTCATAACAGTCATCGTTTAAGCTAAGCTTTGGAAGCTCATTGTCCAGGGCATCCTTTACTTCGGCAAGGATGCTGTCATATATCGGCTTGCAGCCTTTTTTCTCTTCAATCACATCGTATTTGCCGTCTTTTATCTCGATGTGGGCATCCTCCGGATTTTCAATGTAGTCATCACTGAAAATATCAAGAGCCTTGAGCTTTTCCACCAAAGCGGCATCGTCATATTTGGACGAACCCTTTAGAGTATAGTTTTGAGCTTTGAAGAGACTGACAGGCCATGTAAAAGCATTCTGACTTTTTAGGATTTGCTCCTCGTCACCGTTTGAGACATATTCATAGGAAAAATCAGGTCCCTTAAGTGAAAAGCTGTTGCCTTTTCTATCAGTGATTGTGAGCAGATAGTCGCGGCTTAGGGCTGTATTTTTTTCTAATGCCTCTTTTGCAGTTTTCCCTGCGTATTTTACAGAGTTAATCTTTGTGTTGAACAGATAGTGGCTGCTAAAATAAAAGGCAAAGCCAAGATAAACAGCCAAAAGCACACCAAGCACAACGGCGCAGGTTATAAGCACTTTTTTCTTCATGTAAATAGACCTCCTTGGAGATATGCTGTTGCTGCCCACACCGGGGTGTAGGCGGCAGCTAAAATCAGTTACATTTGTGAAGATGTGATACATCCATATAGTCAGGCAGACCATTCTTGTAGGCTACAGCGGTTTCTCCCTGAATAAGTGGTTTTAAGTATTCGATAAGCTCAGGCTTCACATCATTGCCCGCATCATTGATCCACTCTCTTGGCACAGACTTGGCCTCGTTTGCGATATCCTTGATAGCAGAATATGTGTATTCTACCTGATAAGGATCATTTGAGATGCGCTTTAAGCATACCATTGATGCGGTCACACCCTCTGCTGCAATAGTGACACCCTTTTTACCCTGAGCAAAAGATTCCTCGATATCGGTTAATGATGCAAGATGTGAGGCACAGCGCTGGAGCACGTTTACCTCTACTGAGCGAACCTTGACACCGATGTTTTCTTTCACAATGAACTCAAGAGCCTTTCCGGCACCACTTAGCTGCTGGTGTCCGAACTGGTCGCATGAGGCATTTGATGATGTAATGTATGAGCCGTCTGCGTCATGTATTCCTTCGGATACGGCAACTATTACATTGTTAGTGTGCGTAAGGGCTTCTTTTATATCGGCAACAAATTTGTCTTTGTCGAAATCCACCTCAGGCAGATAGATGAACTGAGGCGCTGTATTGTACTCATTACGTGCGAGAGCGGAAGCGGCAGTGAGCCATCCTGCGTCACGTCCCATGATTTCAACGATTGTCACACTCTTAACAGCATAGATAAAGGTATCATGGGCTATCTCGAGCATGCTTGATGCGATATATTTGGCGGCAGAGCCAAATCCCGGAGTATGGTCTGTCATGCACAGATCATTGTCGATGGTTTTTGGAATCCCTATAATTTTCACATCACTGTTGATTTTTTTTGCATAATCGGATAACTTTAATACGGTATCCATCGAATCATTTCCACCGATGTAAAAGAAAGCTTTTATAGAAAGCTTATCGAACTGGTGGAAGATGTATACATATGGTGAATCATCATCCTTGTAATCAGGGAGCTTGTGGCGGCATGAGCCAAGATACATGGCAGGTGTGGTCTTAAGCTTTTCAAGATTAGCATCATCTGCAAAAATATCTGACAGATTGAGATAATTCTCATTTAATATGCCGAGTATTCCGTTTACGGCGCCATAGCAGATATCGTATTTCTCAGAGCTTTTTACTCCTGCGATGACTCCTGCAAGGCTTGCGTTGATTGCAACAGTTGGGCCGCCTGACTGGGCGACGATACAGTTTGACTGATTCATTGTAATCTCCTTATTGTGTATTTTAACTATTTTCTTCTGTAAGAATAGTTATGATATAATTATAAAATGATGATTAATCAGATTACTACATGCTACGCATTCCCGTAATCTGACTACACCTCGAAATCCGCTAATTTCCTACGTCCCCGCAGCAAATTGCTACTTTCTTGGTGTAGTGCGGGTCACTAAGGTATACAATACCTTTTGACCCTTTAATCATATAGATTGTAGTATCAAACATTATTTTTAGCAAGGGTTAAAATGAAAAATATGAATAAATACGAGAATTGCTTATTGTGTCCAAGAAAATGTGGCATAAACAGAAGAACCGGACAAACAGGTGTATGTGGCGTTTCATCTGAAATAAAGGTGGCGCGAGCAGCACTTCATTATTGGGAGGAGCCGTGCATATCAGGAAAAAAAGGAAGTGGGGCAGTTTTTTTCTCAGGCTGCAGCCTGCACTGCGTGTTCTGCCAGAACAGGGAGATCTCTGACGGAAAAGCGGGAAAGGTGATCAGTAAAGAGCGGCTGAGTGATATCTTTATGGAACTGGCGGTCAAAGGCGCAAATAATATCAATCTGGTCACACCGGGGCAGTATATCCCTGATATAGTGTGGGCGGTAAACAATGCAAAAAGCCGTGGCATGAAGCTTCCTATTATATACAATACGAGCGGATATGAAAATGTGACAGAGCTAAAGCTGCTTGAGGGCATAGTGGATGTGTATCTTCCGGATTTTAAATATATGGACAGTACGCTTTCGGCAAGGTATTCAAGGGCAAAGGATTATCCGTCTGTCGCAAAGCAGGCGCTTTCAGAGATGGTCAGGCAGCAGCAGGATGTCGTGATTGACGATGCGACAGGACTCATACAAAAGGGAGTTATTGTGCGACAGCTTCTATTGCCGGGACATGTGAATGATGCAAAGGCTGTACTTAAGTACCTGTATGATACATATCATGATCACGTATATATAAGCATGATGAGCCAGTTTACGCCGATTGCACTAAAGGATTATCCTGAGATAAACCGCACAGTGACAAGGAGAGAGTATGAAAGGCTTGTTGACTATGCCATCGAAATAGGAATCACGAATGCATTTATACAGGAGGGTGACGTGGCAAAGGACAGCTTCATCCCGGCATTTGACTGTGAGGGAGTATGATATTTACCGTTTTTCTTAATAAAATAGTAAGAATTGGCAGGCAAAAATGACTGGATTTTGTGACGCCGGTGTAGTACTATGGTTATGTGATATTTTTTAACTGTGAAGGTAATGAACAGTTACGATATTTTGTTATTACTCACATCCCGGTGTGACAGATGATAATGTTTTTAATCACACAGGATATATTATTCAATAGAGGATACAGTGATGAAAAATATAGAAGAACAGCAGATAATAATTGAATGTCCGAATACTATCTTTCATCTATACATTGACAGTGAGGATGAGCTTTCAAAGGTTAAGGTGTTTATGAACAATATGAAGAATGTTGATTCGATAAGTCTGCATGATATATACAACTGGTGCAACAGACAGCATGTGCAGTACACGACGACATTTAATTATGACAGTAAAATGACCTTGACAGAAATGATAAAATCCTACATATTTTACTTCAGACAGAAGCTTAGATATGTAAATAATAGTGATAGGATGATAGAAACATGAGATACCCTGAATTTCTAAAGGATGGAGGAACAATAGGCTTTGTGGCGCCTTCGATGGGCTGTACAACAGAGCCGTACAGGAGTGCCTTTGACAATGCCATTAAAAGGTTTCACAGCATGGGTTATAAGACGATAGAGGGACCTAACTGCAGGTGCGACAGTGGCATAGGTATCAGCAATACACCTAAGAAGTGCGCAGAAGAACTGAACGAGAGCTATGCTTCTGCTGACAGTGATGTGCTTATATCCTGTGGTGGTGGCGAGCTGATGTGCGAGGTAGTGCCTTATATTGATTTTGAGCGCGTGAAGCAGTCAAAGCCGAAATGGTACATGGGCTATTCTGACAACACGAATTTCACATTTTTGGAGGCTACTATTGCAGATACAGCAGGTATTTACGGGCCGTGTGCGGGCAGCTTTGGCATGGAGGTGTGGCATGAGTCACTTACCGATGCATTTAATCTGCTTTGTGGCAGGAAGCTTTCATTTACCAATTACCCTATGTGGGAGAAGGAATCGATAAAGGATGAGAATGCTCCGTTTGTGGGCTACAATCTGACTGAAAAGTCGTGTATCAGCTCTATTCCTGCGGTGGCAAAGGAAAGCAGGCTTACCATGAGAGGCAGGCTGCTTGGTGGCTGCATGGATTGTCTTATCAATCTGCTTGGTACATCGTTTGACCATGTAAGGGAATTTAATGAGCGCTACAGTGATGATGGTATCATATGGTTCCTTGAGGCTTGTGACCTTAATGTGATGGGCATGAGAAGGGCTATGTGGCAGATGAAAAATGCAGGATGGTTTTCAAATGTTAAGGGCTTTCTTATCGGACGCCCGGCGCACTTCGGAGAGGAAATGTTTGGCATAGACCATAGACAGGCGCTTTCATCACTGCTTAGAGAGTTTAATGTGCCAATCATCATGGATCTGGATATAGGTCATATGTCGCCGATGATGCCTGTGGTATGCGGAAGCATGGCAGATGTCAGCTTCGACGGAAGCAGTTTTACAATTTCGTATGATATAGAGCAGTAGATTGGAGGAAAAATGATTAGATTAATAAAGAAAAAAGCAAAGAGTATTGTATGTAGCGTGCTTGCTGCGGTGACATTGTTTACAATGAATCCGGCAGTATTTGCAACAGAGACAGCTACGCAGACTGATACAGTTTCAAGCGTTGATGTATCAGGCAGTGACAGCAGTGACGCAGCTGATAAGAGTAACACAGACAGTAATGCAGACAGCACAACGACAGCCGGCAGTGAGGCAAACGACAAGGTGACCATCAGCAAAAATGATAAGCCATACTTAAGTCTTGGAGCAGACCTCACACCGGATCAGAGAGCGACAGTGCTTGGATTTATGGGAATCGAGCTCACTGATCTGGACAATTACGATGTGGTCTATGTAAATAATGATGAGGAGCACAAGTACCTCGATTCATACATCAGCAAGAGCGAGATTGGCACAAGGTCACTTTCCTCAGTACTCATTACAGAGGATAAAAAGGGTGCAGGTCTTAGTGTTTCCACGCACAATATCAATTATTGTACGGTAGGAATGTACAAGAATGCGCTTGCCACAGCAGGCATAGCTGATGCTAAAATCATAGTCGCAGGACCTTTCCCTATTTCCGGAACGGCAGCACTTGTAGGCACACTAAAGGCATACGAGGAGATGACAGGCAAGAAGCTTGACGACAAGGTGACAGACGCAGCGATGGATGAGCTTGTCACAACAGGAGAGCTCAACAAGAGCATTGACGGCGATTCGCAGGATATCGAGGCAATGATTGCTGACCTAAAGAAGCAGCTTGCCGATGGAGGGCTCAAGGATGAGAGCCAGATAAAGGATGCGATAAAGGAGGCTGCAAAGGATTACGACCTGAAGCTTTCTGATGATGATATTGCAAAGCTTACATCGCTTCTTATGAAGCTTAAGGATGCAAATATCGACTGGGATTCAGTCATCAACCAGGCACAGGACTGGGCATCAAAGCTTGGCGATAAGATAAATGACCCGGGCTTCTGGGAAAAGCTTGGTAACTTTTTTATGGATTTATGGGATAAGATAAAATCCCTGTTCAGCTAGAAAAGCTACAGGAGACAGTAAGAATAAGCAGAATATGAATCAGGCAACTCCCTGAAACGTAAGCATGAGCTGAACGTTGAAGGGAGTTTTTTATATTATTAATAAAAAAATAATAAATTTCTGCCGAATACATTGATACAAAGGTCATATTCTATTATAATTAAATGGATAATGGATTAATGTAAACAATGCACATAAGAAAGATGGGATTTGATGATAAAGATAAATAAATTTCTGGCAGCCTCTGTCGTTACATTGTCATTAGCCGCATGTGACCTGGCACCATACAGCAGCATAGCAGTCTATGCAAATCAGGCGGCTAAGGTTGTGTGTGATGAGAGATACTGGGTAGCGGCGAGAAGCGGACCGGGCACAGAGTATGAGCTGGAGCACAAGCTTTCAAATGGCAAGGATATTACTATTCTTGAGCAGACCACAGGTGCAGACGGCAAGGTGTGGTACAAGGCAAAGTACAATCTGGCAGCAAATAACGAGGAGTGTGTCAGCTATATCAGGTCTGATTTTGTATCAGCAGGTACCGGCACAGCTGCATCAGACAATGCGCAGACAGGGGATGCTTCGGCAGACACCGGCAATGCGGATGCCATACAGCAGAATAATGAGGAGCAGCTTGCCCTTGCAACCGCATCGGGAGTATATGCTACAGGTACGATTACAGGTGGCAATGTGTATGTCCGCAATGCAGCAGGCACATCAGGCACTACCAAGGTTGTCTCACTCAACTGGAACCATCAGGTTGACATAATAGGAGAGACCAGGGTAAACGGTGTGGTCTGGTACAATGTCAAGGGTACTTTAAACGGCAAGGCATTTACTGGCTGGACTATCAGTACATACATAAAGGTGACATACAATAATAGCGGAGACAATACTGATTTTGTCACGGCTATGAAGAATGCAGGCTTTCCTGACAGCTATATTCCAAATCTTACAGCTCTTCACAATAAGTATCCAAGCTGGACATTTGAGGCTGTAAATACAGGTTTGAATTGGGATACAGTGATTGAAAATGAGAGTGTAAACGGACTTAATCTGGTATCCAAATCAGCAGACAATGCCAAGAAATCCACAGCTTCCGGAGCATATAACTGGTCAACAAATACGTGGGTTGAGTACGAACCGGGATGGGTGTCAGCAAGCAGTGCCTATATTGCTTATCTCATGGATCCAAGGAATTTTCTTGATGAGACCAATATTTTTCAGTTTCAGAGTCTGGCATACAGTCCGAATGAGGCACTTGAAGGTGTCAAGTCCATAGTAAAAGGCACATTTATGGAGGGAACAAAGACATATTCCAACAATGGTGAGAAAATCAATTATGCAAGCACATTCATGGATGTGGCAAAGAGCAGTGGAGTAAGTGCATACCATATAGCATCGCGTATAAAGCAGGAGCAGGGACAAAAGGGAACGAGCCCTCTTATTTCGGGTACATATTCCGGATACGAAGGATATTATAATTATTTTAATTTTAGTGCAACCGGAAACACGAAGGCACAGATTTATAAAAATGGTCTGTCTTTTGCCAAGAAGCAGGGCTGGAATACAAGAGCAAAGTCCATAAGCGGCGGAGCTGTAAAGGTGGGCAGCAATTATATAAATAAGGGTCAAAATACACTGTATTTTGAGAAGTTTAATGTAGTAAATACAAGCTCGCTGTATTTCCACCAGTACATGGGCAATGCCACAGCGGCTCTTACTGAGGGACAGAGTCTGGCTAAAGGATATTCAGACAAGAATCAGGCTTTTGTATTTAAAATACCTGTATACAACAATATGCCATCGTCAGCAGTGGGCTTCGATAAAGCTGGCGATACCAATAACTATCTGCAGTCGCTTGCGATAAGCGGTGTAACACTCACACCGGCCTTCAATGGAGCGACAACAAGCTATTCAGCAGTTGTTTCAAATGCTATAAGCTCAGTGACTGTTTCGGCAGATGCAGTTTCAGGAAACAGTGGCGTTTCAGGCACAGGAAGCTATTCGCTTGCTGTCGGAAATAATACAATTAAGGTAAATTGCAAGTCGCAAAGCGGTGATACAAGAACATACACTATCAATATAAACAGGCAGGCGGCATCTGCAAATAATGCAGGTGGCAATAATAATCAGAACAATAATAACCAAAATAATACAGATGTAAACATAACATCAGGTAAATACAGTATAGGTACTTATATTACAGGCATTGAGCCTGGAACCGGTGCAGCTGATTTTGTGAAGAATATAGCAGTATCAGCATCAGGTACTGTAAAGCTTTTGACAAGCTCAGGCTCAGAAAACAGCGGAAAGATTGCAACAGGCAATAAAGTGGCTGTTTATGATGCTTCAGGTAATCTGAAAAAGACATACGATATTGTTATATATGGAGATATCAATGGTGATGGTGCTGTAAATGCTCTTGATATGATTAAGCTCAACAGACATATCTTAGGAAAGGGAACACTCACAGGTGCTTATCTGGAGGCAGCTGATGCTAACAGAAAGCGTGATGGTGGAAATGCCCTTGATATGATAATCATGAACAGACATATACTGGGCAAATCAAAGATATCGCAGAATTAGAAATGTGAGGAAAAATATGAAGAAATTATTTGGATGTATATTATCACTTGTTATGGCGGTGATGCTTGTTTTCGCACCTGCCGAGCATGTATATGCGCAGGGACTTGGATTAAGTGTCAGCTCAAGCTCTGTAGCTGTTGGAAAAACAGTCAAGGTGACGGTTTCTATGCCGTCAGGATATTTTGGTACAGTAGTTATCTCAAGCTCTGACGAGGGAGTGCTGAGTAACGGAGGCGATGGTGTGGCAAATATTGGTGACGCTGCCGGATATCCTACATCGCAGTCATTTTCATTTACAGCGAAGGGCGCAGGAAGCTGCACTATAAAGGCGTATTGTACAGTGGTAGGAGATGCAGAGGGTAACGATGCCGGAGGCACAATCACAGGTGCCAGCACGAAGGTGACCGTAACAAGTGCTTCATCAAACAACGATTCAAACAGCAACAAGGACAATTCGGGCAGCAATACAGGAAATGACAGCGATGCAAATAAAGATAATGAAAACAAAGAGGAAAAGAAATCCTCAAACGCATCTCTTGGCTCACTTGTTATTTCAGCAGGTACACTTTCACCTGAGTTTTCTGCTGCGACAAAGGATTACACAGCTACAGTAGATTACAGCTGTTCAAGCCTTGCGGTTACAGCAAATCCGGCTGATTCCAAGGCGAGTGTGACATCTGTCACAGGCAATGATTCACTTGAGGTTGGAGAGAATACAGTAAGCGTTGTTGTGACAGCAGAGGACGGCAGTACAAGCACATACAATATAGTAGTTACCAGAAGAGCCGAGGATGATCCGGAGAATGCGGATAAGCAGGATAACTGGAAGAAGTTCAATATAAATGGAACAGAGTGGACTATGGTAAATGACATTCCTGAGGATGTTGTTCCTGAAGGCTTTGAGCACTCAAAGACAGTGATTGACGGTCTTGAATACAATACCCTTCATGGTACCTTTGGTGATATCACACTTGTGTATTTACAGTCAGAAAGCGGCAATGGGCTTTTTGTATATGATGCTGCCCAGAATGCAGCGTATGAGTATGTCCGTATCAATTCCGAGTCACATTTTATCGTAGTTTTACTGCCTAAGGTGGATGATGTGCCTGAAGGATATAATGAGGTCTCGCTCTCCATAGAGGGCAAGGGTGTGGCAACAGCATACCAGACTAAAGCCGAAAAAAAAGATGATCAGACGAAGGATTTTTACCTCGTATACGCCATGAATGACAATGGTGAGAGTGGCTGGTACACATATGATAGCGTAGATGGCACATATATGAGAACCGAGCTCAGTACACCTACAGTGGCACAGGAGGAAAACGATACAACAAAGAGCGAGCTTGTCCCGGGAATTGCCAATAAATATCTTGTTTTAGCTGCAATACTGGTTCTTATTATCATTATTCTGTTACTGTTGCTTATTGTATCAGCTGTGAAAAACAGAAAATATAAGGCAATGGACTATCATGATGACGATGATGATGTAGATGATGCAGCAGAAGATGTATCAAATGAAGCTTTGGAAGAAACAACTGATGAAACTGCGGACGAGATAGCAGATGAGCCGGAAGAAGAGGTTACAGAAGAGTCGTTAGATGAAGTGGAAGAAGAAGCTGCAGAAGAGTCGGTGGATGAAGCTGCAGAAGAAACAGCAGATGAAGCTGTAGAAGAGCCGGCAGATGAAGTCGCAGAAGAAACAGCGGAAGGTGCTGCAGATGAGCAAAAGATGGCTACGGATGAAAATATATCAAATGCATCCTATGTCGGAAGAACCGTAGAAATTACACCTGATTCTAAGAAAGCTGTTGAGAATGAAAACTCTGAGTTTGATTTAAAAGACGATTCAAGGCAGGAAAACGTTTCTGACACAGAAAACGATGCTGATGAGGATGCTTTAAAGAATCAGCTTCAAATGGCACTTGATGGCTTTGTCAATGAGGGAAATAAGCTGTCTGAGACTATAGACCGCAGTGTAAAGGATGACAATGAAGATGACAGCGAGGATGATGATTTGCAGTTCATCGACTTAAATTAGTGAATATGACTGGAGGATATGACTTGAAACCATATACAAGTAAGGCTAAAAAAGCAATAGATTTGGCTGCACGTATATCAAAGAAAATGAATTACAGCTATGTTGGAACAGAGCACATACTGGCTGGCCTTATAAAAGAGGGCACCGGTGTGGCAGCTGAGGTTCTAACAGCCTGCAATGTGGAATATGATAAGCTTATTTCGATGATTGAAGACCTGATTTCACCGGGGGATAACATCGAAGTGATGGACAGGGATGGCTATTCACCAAGGACACAGAGAGTATTGGAGCGTGCATCGGAGGAAGCCGATAGATTTGAGTGCAATGAGATAGGTACAGAACACTTGCTGATGGCTATAGTACTGCAGGGAGACTGTGCAGCTGCAAGACTTTTAAACACCATGGGTGTTAACAGTCAGAAGATGTTTATAGATATTCTTGGTGCGATGGGTGAGGATCCGTCTGCATACAGGGATCTGATGAAAAGCTACAGTACATCATACAATTCTGCGACTCCTGTATTAGATCAGTATTCCAGAGATTTGACAGATATGGCAGAGGCAGGGCTTCTTGACCCTGTTATAGGCAGAAAAAAGGAGATGGAGCGCGTTATCCAGATACTTTGCCGCCGTGGCAAAAACAATCCATGTCTGATTGGAGAGCCGGGAGTGGGCAAGACCGCTATAGTAGAAGGACTTGCGCAGGATATAGTCAGTGGCAATGTTCCGGATATTCTTTTGGGAAAGAGACTGGTTTCACTTGATATGTCCGGGCTTGTAGCCAAATCAAAGTATCGTGGTGAGTTTGAGGAGCGTATCAAGAAGGTGATAAGCGAGGTTTCAAATGCCAAAAATGTACTGCTTTTCATTGATGAGCTTCACACTATAATAGGTGCAGGAGGAGCAGAAGGCTCGTTAGATGCATCTAACATATTAAAGCCTGCGCTTGCCAGAGGCGAGGTACAGGTAATCGGCGCCACTACCATAGAAGAGTACCGCAAATACGTGGAAAAGGATGCTGCGCTTGAGCGCCGTTTCCAGCCGGTGATGGTTGAGGAGCCGGGTGTGGATGAGACAATAGAGATACTCACAGGATTAAAGGGACTCTATGAGAAGCATCATGGTGTCATCATAACAGATGAGGGTGTGAAAGCAGCAGTAAACCTTTCTGCACGATATATAAATGACAGATTTTTACCTGATAAGGCGATAGACCTGATGGATGAAGCGGCAGCCAGGATAAGGCTTAAGAATCTGACATCATCTGACGAGCTGCTTGCTCTGAAAAAAGAGATAACAGATAAGCAGAACCGGTTGGAAAATGCTTTGTCGAAAGGAGATCTCGCAGCTGCCGGCGCGCTTATGTCAGAAAAGGAAGTACTTGAAAATAAACAGCAGAAGCTTATGAGAAAGAACCGTCGCACAGGAGCCAAAAACCAGCCTGTAGTCGGCGAAAATGAGATAGCGGATGTAGTATCGGGATGGACCAAAATACCTGTAAATAAGCTTACAGAGTCAGAGGCAGGACGACTTGCAAAGCTTGAACAGATACTTCACAAGCGTGTAATAGGACAGGAGGAGGCTGTTTCTGCTGTCGCAAAGGCAGTCAGACGAGGCCGTGTTGGTTTAAAGGATCCTAAGAAGCCGATTGGCTCATTCCTGTTTTTGGGACCGACAGGAGTAGGTAAGACGGAGGTGTCAAAGGCGCTTGCTGAGGCTGTCTTTGGCAAAGAAGATGCCATGATACGTGTTGACATGTCAGAGTACATGGAAAAGCATAGTGTTTCAAAGATGATTGGTTCACCACCGGGATATGTGGGCCATGAGGAGGGCGGACAGCTCTCGGAGAAGGTCAGACGCAATCCTTTTTCTGTTATACTGTTTGATGAGATAGAAAAAGCACATCCTGATGTGTTCAATATACTTTTACAGGTGCTTGATGATGGTAGAATCACTGATTCACAGGGGCGCACGGTTGATTTCAAGAATACAATAATCATCATGACATCAAATGCAGGAGCTTCTTCTATTATAGAACCAAAGCGCCTTGGCTTTGGCGCTGGTGAGGATGAAAAGCAGGATCACGAGCGTATGAAGAACAGTGTCATGGAGGAGGTACGCCGTATATTTAAACCTGAGTTTTTGAACCGAATCGACGAGACTATTGTATTTAGAGCTCTCAACAAGGATGACATGAAGCATATAGTGACACTTCTTGTAAAGGAGCTTAAGAAACGCTGTAAAGAACAGCTTGATATAGAGCTCACAGTGCGCGACAGTGCAAAATCCTTTATCGTGGACAAAGCCTATGACAGAAAATATGGCGCAAGACCTCTTAAACGAAAACTTCAGGAGGAGATTGAAGACCGTATGTCAGAGGATATTATTACCGGCAAAATTAAGCGCGGCAATAAGGTAATAATTTCTACGAAAAACAAACAAATTTCATTGACTGTTGAGTAGAATTGGATTTATAATTAATATATCAATATAGCTACGGGAGGATAAAAATGGCTGTAATAAGTGAATTAATCCGTACTGAGGAAAACGGAAAGCTCAGCTTCGGAGATTATACATTGGCTGCAAAGGCAAAGCTTGACAATTTTGAGAAGGATGGAGATATCTACAAGGTAAAGACCTTTAAGGAGATTACAAAGCTCGAAAGAAACGGACTCTTTGTATACGAGTCTGTTCCGGGAACAGCGGTTATGGATTTCGAGGAGACTGCTGATACAGTGACATTTACTGTGGAGGGACCTGATGATGCTCAGATTACTCTTGGCCTTGAAGAGGAGACAGAGTACGAAATTGATATAGCTGGAGCTGTTGCAGGTACTATGAAGACAAATCTCGGCGGCAAGCTCAGCTTAAGCGTAGAGCTTGAGGGTGTTGATTCAGTCGATATCAAAGTATCAAGAAAATAGAGCATATTTTTAGCCCGGTGAAAGCCGGGCTTTTTGTATTTTATAAAGGAGAACAATATGGCAAAAGGAAAGACCTCTGTATTTTTCTGCCAGGAATGTGGTTATGAATCGGCAAAATGGATGGGACAGTGCCCGGCCTGTAAGGAATGGAATACATTTGTAGAGGAAACCGTAGATAAAAAGTCGATAAGCTCGTCGGGAAAAGTAAAAAAAGAATCAAAGGCGGCACAGGTTCTGCCTCTTTCGGCAGTAAAAAGCGAGAAAGAGGAGCGTATAGTGACAGGTATAGCCGAGTTTGACAGAGTGCTTGGTGGAGGAATTGTGAGGGGGTCACTTGTGCTTGTGGGAGGAGATCCGGGTATAGGAAAATCCACGCTACTACTTCAGGTATGCAGGGAGCTTTCACAAAAAAAGGTGCCATTACTTTATGTGTCAGGTGAGGAATCCCTGCATCAGATAAAGATGCGTGCCGACAGACTTGGCGATTTTACGGATTCACTGGAGCTTTTATGTGAGACAAGTCTTGATATAGCAAAAGACGTGATTCAACGCAAAAAACCGGAGGTTGTTGTAATAGATTCCATCCAGACTATGTACAATGAGGAGATAGCGTCGGCACCGGGCAGTGTCTCACAGGTCAGGGAGACAACCGGAGTGCTTATGCAGCTTGCAAAGACTCTGGGTATTTCTGTTTTTATAGTAGGACATGTGACAAAGGATGGTGCGGTTGCGGGACCGAGGACGTTAGAGCATATGGTTGATACTGTGCTTTATTTTGAGGGTGACAGATATGAGTCGTACAGGATACTTAGAGGCGTTAAGAACAGATTTGGTTCGACCAATGAGATAGGCGTATTTGAAATGAAGGCGGAGGGACTTGTTGAGGTGGAAAATCCGTCGGAGTATATGCTTAGCGGTAAGCCCGAGGGTGCATCAGGATCAATTGTCACATGTTCCATAGAGGGAAGCCGCCCGATACTTCTCGAGATACAGGCTCTTGTATGTCACAGTTTTTTTAATAATCCAAGGCGTACAGCAAATGGTACAGATTATAATAAAGTAAATCTACTCATGGCGGTCCTTGAAAAAAGAGCCAACATGTCACTGTCAGACTGTGACGCTTATGTGAATATAGCAGGCGGTATAAGGATGAACGAACCGGCGATAGACCTTGGAATAGTGCTTGCAATCGCATCAAGCAAAAAGGATATTATAGTGCGTGAGGATACCATATGCTTTGGAGAGGTGGGCTTAAGCGGAGAGGTACGCGGAGTTACCATGTCCGAGCAGCGTGTGGCTGAGGCAAAGAAGCTTGGCTTTAAAAAGTGTATTGTTCCCAAAGTGTGTCTTGCAGGAGTGTCGCATATTAGTGGAATTGAGATTGTCGGTGTGGCAAATATCAAGGAAGCGATAGAGGCTGTCAGATAGTAATTGTGAGAATTGAATATAATAAACAGACAATTTAGAAAATTTGTGTTTTTTAAGATAGTTTTACTACTTTAATTAATTGCAGTAAATCCGTTGACATATGTGTGCCGGGATGATATTATATCAAAGCTGACTCGCGGGACACATTGAGTTGTAGAGCTTGTGAGTTGCAATTTACAGACATGACTTTATAGATACTGCTTTGAAAATAAGTTGAAAAAGTTATGAAAAAAGTTCTTGACAAATGAAAAACATTTTGATAGAATAAACAAGCTGTCGCAAGACGGAGAACTTAAAACAGAGTTCAAAAAATAAAAAAG
>JABLTO010046360.1_pt1 | contig 16179 bp, 15 predicted proteins | sample 7160091 | NCBI WGS metagenome assembly JABLTO01 (sample SAMN14651225, study PRJNA627086) | human gut metagenome | isolation source: feces | host: Homo sapiens
AATCGAAGGTTTACTGGAGGTAAATCGAGATTTCTGCAAGAAGCAGATGGCAGAAAAGGCATCGCCAGCGCTGCCGACGAATTGTGCGGTAGTGTCTTAAATATTTTTGAAAGTGCACGGAAGGCCGATGGCCTTCTGTCGCATATAGAGGAAAATTTGGCAACGAAGGAGGGTATATTATGGTTAAGGTCAGCATCTGCGTGGGTTCCGCGTGTCATATGAAGGGTGCATACGCGACGACGCAATTGTTTCAGGAAGCGCTGGAAAAGGCGGGCATTGCCGACAAGGTGGATTTGAGCGCCAGCTTCTGCATGGGCGAATGCAAGGACGGTCCTTGCGTGAAGGTAGACGACGTGAAGTTCCATCATGTCGATCAGGATCGCGTGGAGAGCCTTGTAGCAGAGGAGATTATTCCCCGGGCGAACGCCTGAGGAGGTGGCTGACATGAGTATCATCCAGCTCAAGGAGGCCAACTGCAAAAACTGCTATAAGTGCATTCGTAATTGCGACGTAAAGTCCATTTCCTTCCAGAACGATCAGGCGCAGATCATCGACGATGACTGCGTGCTGTGTGGCAAATGCACCTTGATCTGTCCGCAAAATGCGAAGCAGATTCAGAGTGATGTGCAGAAGGTACAGAGCATGATCGACCGAGGGGAGAAGGTTTATGTCAGTCTGGCGCCTTCGTTTGTCGCAGGCTTTCAGCAGAGTAATTTTGCCTGTGTGGTGAAAGCGCTGCGCCGCTTGGGCTTTGCCGGTGTGGAGGAGACCGCCATTGCTGCCACCCGCGTGTCCGAGCGCTATTCCGAAATCTTGGCTCAGGGACAGGTTCCTAACTTAATCACGACCTGCTGTCCAACGATTGATATGCTGGTGGAGAAATACTTCCCGGAATTGATCGATCAGATGGCGGCGGTGCCGTCTCCGGCTGTGGCGCATTGCAGAATGCTTCGTGAGGTCTATGGCCCGGATTGTAAGGTGGTGTTCATTGGCCCCTGTATCTCCAAAAAGCATGAGGCAGCGGTCAGCGGGGCTATGGATGCGGTGTTGCTGTTTGACGAGGTTGTAGAATGGCTTCGTCGGGAGCGCATTTCGCTGAACGGAGAAGAGGATACAGAGGCGCGGGAGATGCACCGCACATTAAGCCGCGTTTATCCTGTGCCGGGTGGAATCCTGAAAACGATTCCGCTGGAAAAGCGGCAGAATTACAAAGCGGTTGCGGTGGACGGCCTCAATCGCTGCATCCAAACGCTGAAGGATATTCGGGATAACAAAATTACCGGCTATGTGTTGGAAATGAGTTCCTGTGTGGATTCCTGCGTAGGCGGGCCCGGTATGCATGAGCATCGTGTGCCGTTCTTGCTGAGCAAGAGTGCCGTATACGATTTTTCGCGCCGCCATCCCGAAACGCTGATGCCGCAGACGGAACAGGTGCAGGTGGAGATGACGCACACCTACAAGACGGACGTAACGCCGCATTTACAGCCAACGGAAGAGGAAATCTGGGCGGTTCTTCGCTCCATCGGCAAGCGGACACAGGAAGATCTGCTGAATTGCAGCGCCTGCGGATACAACACCTGCCGCGAAAAGGCGATTGCTGTGCTGCAAGGTAAAGCGAATCTGCGCATGTGTCTTCCGTATATGCGAGAGCGTGCGGAGTCCATGTCCAACATCATTCTGGACAATACGCCGAACGGCCTGATTCTGACGGATCAGCATTTCCAGATCATGCAATTCAATCAGTCGGCTGCACGGCTGCTGAATCTGGACAATACCTGCCTTGGCATGGAGATAGATGCTTTCCTGAATCTGAACGAATTGGGCAAGATTCGTGACACCGGTGAAGCTGTCATGGGACAGCGCTGCAAGACGGCCATCTATGATGTGCTGGTGGAGCAGAGCGTGGTTCCGGTGCCTGATCATGAGTATCTCTTTTTGCTGAAAGATATTTCTGCGGAAGAGGAAAGCATGAAAGCTATGGCGAAAATGCGCCAAGAAACGATTGACACGGCGCAGCAGGTCATTGATAAGCAGATGCGCGTGGCTCAGGAGATTGCAAGTCTGCTGGGCGAAACGACCGGCGAAACGAAGGCCGCTCTGCTGAAGTTGAAGGCTTCAGTCGCGCAGGGGGATGTGCCATGAGCTTCTTCATTGAAACAAGTTGGGGAAGTCTGCTCAAATGGGGCGAAGAGCTCTGTGGGGATCGTGTAGAACTGGTCAAGCAAGAGGACGGCGTACTGCTGGTACTGTCGGATGGTCTGGGCTCCGGCGTAAAGGCAAATATTTTGGCCGGATTGACCAGCAAGATCATCACCTCCATGGTAACGGCGGGCGCTGAGCTCAAGGATGTCGTGGATACGATTGCTTCTACGCTCCCGGTCTGCAAGGTACGCGAGGTGGCGTATTCGACCTTTACCATGATGCAGGTGGATCATGAAGGCAATGCGTATCTGGTGGAGTTTGATAATCCGACAGTTATTCTGCTGCGCAACGGAAAGCGCGTGTTCATCCCGTGGGTGGAGCAGAATATTTCCGGAAAGCAGATTCGAGAAGCACATTTGAAGTTGAAACTTGGGGATATTGCGGTCACTTTTTCCGACGGCATTATCCATGCGGGGGTAGGGCGACTGTTGAATCTGGGATGGCAGCATGAAAACGTTGTGCAGTTTCTTGAGGAAACATGGCAAGCGGATGACACGGCTTATGACGTGCAGCATCGATTGCTGAATGAATGCAATAGCCTGTATCAAGGCCATCCAGGAGATGACACTACAGTTGCAGCACTGCGAATTTGCGTACCAAATCCCTGCTGCGTCATGGTGGGGCCGCCTGTCCATCCGGAGGACGACGAGGAAGTTGTCGGCGAACTGCTGGCGTGTCCGGGCATTAAAGTAATCTGCGGCGGCACAACGAGCCAGATCGTTAGCAAGAGGCTGGGGAAGGAACTGAAGATTTTACTTCAGTATATTTCCCCTGACGTACCTCCAATTGCAACGATGGAAGGCATTGATCTGGTAACAGAAGGCGTTGTTACGCTGGGAAAGACGCTGGAAATTCTGGAGCAGTATGAGGAAACGAAGGATCCTGAGTTGCTCATTGCAAAGAAGGACGGCGCGCATTTGCTGGCGGAAACGCTGGTGGAAAAATGCACCTCGGTCAAGTTTATTGTCGGTCGCGCATTAAATCCGGCGCATCAGAATCCGGATATGCCTATATCGCTTTCAATCAAGCTTCGACTAGTCAAGGATATTTCAGAATGCTTGAAGCGGTTAGGCAAGCCCACGACGCTGAAATATTGCTAAAAACATGGTGATTCAGCTCCATTCAGCTCCATCTGGAAGCCAGATGGAGCTGTTCCTATGCATATAAAACAAACTTTGGTATTATTTCGAACTTATTTACAAACCGTGGTTTATAGAAACCGTGGTCTATGAGCGCACGCCGCGTCCAACAAAAGGAACTTGTTTCGCAAAAGGGTCTGTGCTATAATCGTGTCGTATATTACAGAAGAATGCGGAATGGCGGGTACGCCGCATATAAGCGGTTGTATTTGGAGGCCGGAAAAGCGGCGCTTCCGTAAAATCTACTGCGTCATAGAAAGTTGTGCAAATCTTCATGAATTTGTTACAACTTTGATGAAACGAAAAGGGAAGGAATATCGTTTGAATGGATGAGCAACGCAGGAGGGCTTCGGATGGAGCATATCACGCGGGCGATGCGGCGTATTTTGAACGAATGTATGAGCAGTACGCTACGGACGTTTTGCGCGTGAGTTACTTTTATCTGGGAGATCGGCAGAAGGCAGAGGACGTGTGTCAGGATGTATTTGTCCGGCTCATTACGAATACGCCCGTTTTACCAGAGGGTAAGGAAAAGGCGTGGCTGCTCAAGGTAGCCCTGAATCGCTGCCGCGACCTATGGCGCGGCGCTTGGGTGAAGCGGGTAGTGCTGGGTAGCCCGGCCTTTGAGCTGGTGCCCGCCCCGGATGAAATCGGCAAGCTGACGGATCAGCAGGAGTTGATGAGCGCCATTCATCAGCTGCCGACGACCTTCCGTGAGGTTATCCTGCTGCATTATTATCAGGGATACGGCATAACGGAGATAGCGGAGATGATGAACTTGCCGGAGGGCACGATTTCGAGCCGCTTGTCGCGGGGAAGAAAGAAACTGGAGTCTATTTTGAAAGAAGGGGATGCCCGGTGAAGAATCTGGAAAGCTTGCCAGAGGTGGCAGAAAAGGGACTTGGCGGCTTAATAGCCGGGCAAGAGTTGAAGTACCGCATCTTGAATGCGGCACGGGAAGAAAAGCCGGCTGAACGTCATTTTCATATTCCGGCTTGGGTTCCGGCGGTTTGCTGTGCGTTGGTGCTGGCGGTGGGCATGATTTTTGCTTTGCCGCAGCTAACTGGGACGGTCAAGGATGAAGATGATGCCGGTATCGTCCTGCGCAGTCAGCGGGCCGGTGAGGCGACCTCTGTGCCGCAGATGCGCGGAGATTTGCCGGCCGGTGCGGTGAAGCTGTCGAAGACAGGAAGCACGCCAAGCTATCGCAGCATTTGGGAAGATGCGTCTAACGGCAGTTTCCCGATGGTGGGCGTAAACGGTCGTTACTATCGGATGCTCAGCAATCCGACCTCTATCGGGTCGGAGCTGCTGGGCGGCAGCTTGGGTACAGTTGAGGAGTTCACCTCCGAACCTGCGCTTTCTAATGCAGATTCTGCAATGAGTAACAAAGTCGCGCAGGGCGAAACCATTTATACTATTAGCGGTATGGATGGCACGTTGGTTGCGGCTGCTGTTGATGGAAGCTATCGTGTTTTCCAGCGCGTGGGCTTTAATGGCAGTTCTGTTAAGGGCAATGAGAGCTTGGCAGATACCTTACAGGTTCGAGGTCATGTAATGGCTGTGGAGCTAAGCGGCGTTGGCACGATTACAGATCAAAATACTGCGGAAAGCTTGGTAGACACGTTGTTGGACAACGCCTCCTTCGAGAGCAGCGGTTCCGTGAGTGGCTCGCAGTCGCTGCTGATTCAGTTGGATAACGGCATTACTGTTCAGATGGCAGTGAAGGACGATAAGTTGAGCGCTTGCGGCACATGGAGTTGTCCTGAATTTATTGATGCGTTTACAAACGCAATGCAGTAACCAAGAAAAGCCTCGAATCGCTGTTCTTACCAGAACACGGTTCGAAGCTTTTTATATAGGCAAAGAAGAGGTTGGAAGTTTGTGTGCTTCCAACCTCTTCTTTATTAAGGAACCTTGTATTCGTCAGGTTTTTCGCTGCTGAAATCGTCGGGATTTTCGTCTGTAACGGGTTCGCTGCTGTCAGTTTCTGCAACAGTAGCCTCTGCCTCTTCCTCGGAATCCGCAGCTTCTTTCTTCAGGGCTCCAATTTCCTCTGCGGTTGGAGTCTGCACGTCCTCCGGCATAACAAGCGTGGGCGCTGCATGTTCCGCAGCCGGCTTTTCAGAAGCCTCCTCTTTGACGGCTTTCATCGGCTGTTCAGGCTTGTCGGCAGGCTTTGCACTGCGATTATTCGTCAGGGAAGAAATTGCGCTGCCGAGGGCGTTGCCTACAGACTTCAGCGTACTGCCGATCGTGTCGATCACCGCATCCGCTTTTTTTGAGATTTCGGACTTCTTGGCAGTTTCTTCGACCTGCTGTGCAGCTTTGTCTACCTTTTGCGCGACCTCATCAATGGTCGGCACATCCGTCTGCTGGGGCGCATCGTCGGCAGCCTTCTGAGCTTGCTCATCTGCAGTCTTGATACCTGCAAAGCGTTCGGTACGAATGGCGTTAAGCTGTGCATCTACCTGACTGAGCTCCTCCAACTGTTTGGCCAGCTCATCAGGGAAGCTTTCGCCCTTTTGCCAGAGCGCATAGGCCCGTGCGCCAAAGTCCGAGAGAATCTCCCTGCGACGATTGACCAAATTCATTTCATTAACCTTATATCGGGTATTGTCTGCAATATTGCTGGCGGTGTTCCCGATGGCTTCCATGCTTTTCAGCCATGCTTTTTTCATTTTATTGTTGAGATCTGATGCCATCGAATATCCATCCTTTCTTAATGCTTCAGGGAATCAACGGCCGATACGGCGGCTTGGTCTCTGCGAAGTCTATGAAACATCTTCGCAGAATAGCATTTCTTGCAGACTGCACTTGAATCCTGCCATTCTCAGGAAAGATGCATCAGGAATTAACATTTTACCAATAGAGCATCAGTTGCCCTGGCAAAACAGCGAAATCTGCCTCGCCCATGGTGAAGATTTCTCCATCCACGTTCAGGCGCATTCCGGGCGCAACTAACTTTATTTTCTTGCAGCGCAGATGCTTGGAGATTGGCAGCGTCAATAGCTTGCCGGACATCAGTGCGGGTAGATAGCGGACAATGCGGCGGCGAGGAACATTTTGAACGATCAGCAGGTCGAGCAGACCGTCGCCGGGGTCGGCCGCAGGACAAATTGGGATGCCGCCGCCGATAAAACGACCATTAGCAATGGTGCATACCAGCGCATCCTGCTCCATTGGTTTGCCATCAATCTCAAGCTGTACATGGACAGGCGCATAATGGAAAATGGCGCGAATCAGTCCGATCATATAAGGAAGCAACCCGCGGGCGTACTTCTTGGCAGATTCTGCAAAATCCAGCACCATCACATCGAAGCCTGTGCCGCAGACGTTCAAGAACATGCGGTCATTCAGACGGCCAATGTCAATTGGCCTCGCCGTATGCTCCAGAATAAACGTAAGAGCCTCCAGCGGATCCTTGGGCGTTTTCGTTGTTTTGATGAAATCGTTTCCTGTGCCGGCAGGAATCATGCCCAATGGCTTGCCGGTATTCATCAACCCACACGCCACTTCGTAGGCGGTGCCGTCGCCGCCTACCGAAAGAACGGCGGTGCAATCCTCTTGTGCGGCTGCTTGCTGAGCAAGCTCGGTAGCGTGCCCGGGGCGTTCCGTGTAGCAGAAACGGTGGGGAACACCGCGCTTTTCAAGTTCAGTACGCAGCTGCTCGGCAACTTTTTGCGCATAGCCGTTTCCGGCTGTGGGATTCACGATTAAGGTAAGCATCATTGGGCATCTTCTCCTGCAAACGTTTACAACGGTATGGACAAAAGCAGTCCCTCAAAAAGTCCTATTTTTTTGCAACATGTCCTAGTATGCGACAGATACCGGGATTTTGTCAATCTTTTTTTGTCGCTTTTGCTTTGTCAAAAGCAGGATTGACAGCGGGTGCAGAGCCGCTTATAATCCTATGCAGGAAATGCATTGAGCAGGAGTGTGACTCTACCATGAAGCGAGGCGTGTATCGCCATTTCAAGGGAAACCTGTATCAGCTGCTGGACGTTGCGCGGCATTCGGAAACAGGAGAGAAAATGGTGATCTATCGTGCGCTGTACGGCGAACGTGGCCTATGGGTTCGCCCGGCTGCCATGTGGGATGAGGTGATTGAGCGCGACGGTCGGCAATATCGGCGTTTTACCTATGTGGCGGACGATGAAGCCACGGCACGGAAGCTGCTGGATGCAAATGGGTTTTCTTGACAAATTTCTTGCGAGGGCTTGTCTTTTTCCTGCCAATGTGTTATGATGAATAAGCTGATTTCGAGGAGGTTGTGTGCAATGAACGTTCTTTCTGTTATATTTTCTGTGGTGATCGTGGTGGCTGCGCTGATTATGATTGTGACTGTGCTGCTTCAGCAGGGCAATGTGAGCGGTATGGGGGCGATTTCTGGTCAGCTGGATAATTATTTTAGCAAGAACAAGGCCAAGACTGTTGAGGCGAAGCTGGCGCTCATCACGAAGATCAGCGCGGCGGTATTCGTGGTGCTGTCTCTGGCGCTGCTGGTAGTGAACAAGCTCGCCTAAGCAATAGGCATTCGTTCATGAAGTAAAGCGGAGAGCTTTCTCATTGGAAGCCCTCCGCTTTTGTGTATCCGAATGCGCATAGAAATAGGAATTTGTTTTTTTCTGACGCATTCTTTTACTGGTATAAATGGGAAAAATATGGTACAATTTATTTAGATGCCGCTGTAGTAAACAGAGCCATGGAAAGCGTATCCCTTGACTGACTGGATGCTTTTTGAAAAGGGCGCGGCGTTTTTTGTTTGAATGAACAGAAGGAGAGCAGACGCTATGTTTACGCCACGGGTACAGAATGCACAAACGGATTTATTGGTTCAGGCGATGCTGTCGCTGGACAGCGAGGAAGAAGCTTATCGTTTTTTTGAGGACGTCTGCACGATTGCAGAGTTTAAGAGCATTTCTCAGCGGCTTGAGGTTGCGGTATTGCTGCGCCAGGGCGTGACGTATCAGGAAATCGTAAAGCGGACAGGCGCTTCTTCGACGACTATCAGCAGGGTCAACCGTGCGCTGCTCTACGGTGCGGACGGATATCATCGCGTGCTGGATAAGCTTGATGAAAAGCAACTGCTGCCGGAGCGGCGTTCCGCCGAGGAAAAATAAGAACAGGATAGAGTTATTCCTTTGCTAAAGGACAGCTCATGCAGATAAGGAGCGGCGAAAATGGATTTAAGCATGTTGAATCCCGAACAGCGATTGGCTGCGGAAACCTTAGAGGGTCCGGTGCTGATTCTTGCGGGCGCAGGAAGCGGCAAGACACGCGCTTTGACGTATCGTGTTGCCAATTTGATGGATCATGGCATACCGCCTTGGTCTATTTTGGCGTTGACCTTTACGAACAAGGCAGCCAAAGAAATGAGAGAGCGTATCACGCAGTTGGTGGGCGAACGAGCGGAAAGCGCATGGATTTCGACCTTCCACTCCACGTGCGCACGCATTCTGCGCAAGGATATTGAAAAGCTGGGGTATACGCGTTCGTTCACAATTTATGACGATGATGACCAAAGCTCAGTCATTAAAGACATCCTGAAGCATCAGAATATCGACGAAAAGTTTCTGCCGCCTCGGGAAATCAAGGCGAAGATTTCCGACGCAAAGAACAAGCTGATGGGCCCGGATGAATGGTTTATGCAGACAGACCGCGATTTCCGCAGTCAGACGCTGCATGATGTGTTTGTAGCCTACGAAAACCGTCTGAAGGCGGCGAATGCGCTGGATTTCGATGATTTGCTGGTCAAGACGCTTGAGCTGCTTGCTGACCATCCGCCAGTACTGGAAAGCTATCGGGAACGATTCCATTATGTAATGGTGGATGAATATCAGGATACGAACTATGCGCAGTATATGTTAGTAAAATTACTGACGGATAAAAGCCGAAATCTGTGTGTGGTGGGCGATGACGACCAGTCCATTTACGGCTGGCGCGGCGCGGATATTCGTAATATTCTGGACTTTGAAAAGGATTATCCTGACGCAAAGGTCATCAAATTAGAGCAGAATTACCGCTCGACGGCCAACATTCTGGATGCAGCGAATCAGGTGATTGCGCATAACGCGGGCCGCAAAGAGAAGGCGCTGTGGACGGAGCAGGAGGCCGGCGAGACGATCAAGCTTTTCTGTGCGGGGGATGAACGTGAGGAAGCGGCATGGGTTGCCGACCGCATGAAGAAATTGAACCGGCATGGGGAAAGCTATGGCAACATGGCGGTGCTGTATCGCGCGAATGCGCAGAGCCGTGTGCTGGAAGAAATGCTCATGCGTGCCGGCATTCCCTATAAGGTTTTCGGTGGCCAGCGCTTCTATGACCGTCGTGAGGTTCGTGATGTTATTGCTTATTTACGTGTGATTGCGAATCCTACCGACGACGTGTCGCTTCGGCGCATCATCAATGTGCCGAAGCGTGCCATCGGCGATGCAACCATTGCGGAGCTGGTCGCGCACGCGCAGGCGCAGGATATGCCGCTGTTCAGCGCATTGACCGATCTTCCTGCAAGCCTTTCTTCCCGTCCGCGCAAATGCGTGACAGACTTCTTCACCATGATGACAACCTTTATGGCTATGAAGGAAACAATGCCGCTCAATGAGTTCGTGAGTCAACTGGTGGAGCAGACCGGACTACTGGCACAGTATCAGAAGGAGGATTCCGACGAGGCACGCAGCCGTACAGAGAATATTCAAGAATTCTTGGGCGCGGTGGACGAGTTCACAAAACAGACGGAAAACGCTACGCTGGAGGAATATTTAGAAAATGTCGCGCTTGTGACGGAGCTGGATCAGGCGGAGGACGAAAAGCAATATGTCACGCTGATGACGCTGCACAGCGCGAAGGGCTTGGAATTCCCCGATGTGTTCATCACGGGCATGGAGGAGGGTATTTTCCCTTCCGGCCGTAGCCTCATGGATGAGAACCGCATGGAGGAGGAGCGTCGGCTGTGCTACGTTGGTATTACACGTGCGCAGAAACGTCTTTTCCTGTCCCGTGCCAGCCAGCGTATGCTGTATAATCAGGTCAACCACAACGCACCCAGCCGATTCCTTTCGGAAATTCCAGAGCGGCTTTTGGAGGATGAGTGGGAGGCCAAGCGCAAGCAGACCTTCAAGGATACGTCCACACCTCAGCCGCGAAGCTATACGAGCGGCTACGGCTTGAAATCCACCCCCAGCATAAGTCAGTTGGGGCAGCCTAAGCTGACGCTGGGCGGTAATATGCTGGAAATCCCCGGCGTGCAGAAGGGCTTTGCGCCATCCAAAGCGCGTCAGAGTTCCGCTTCGGCGCTCCAAAACCTTTTCAAGCCCGGTGATCGCGTGATGCACCGCAAGTTTGGCGAGGGCAGCGTCGTGGAGCTGAAGGGAACTGGCGCGGATGCACGGATTGCCATTGAGTTTACCGCCTATGGCGTAAAGGAGTTTTCTTTATCCATTGCGCCTATTGTAAAGGTTGAGGAGGAATGAGCATGGAGCCCACTGCGCGGATGCGAGAGCTGGTTGATCGGCTGAATGAGACGGCTCAGGCGTATTATACGCAGGGAAATTCTCCGATTTCCGACATGCAATGGGATGCAATGTATGACGAGCTGGCAGCACTGGAAAAGTCTACGGGCATTACATTGGAAGATTCTCCAACGCATCGTGTCGGCGGCGCACCCCTCAAGGGGTTCGAGGAGCATCGCCACATTACGCGCCTATGGAGCATGGACAAGGTGCAGTCGATCGGCGCATTGGAGGACTGGGTTCGCCGTACCGAGAAGCTGGCAGGCCGTACCGATCTGCAATACTATGTTGAGTACAAGTTTGATGGCCTGACGCTGAACCTGACCTATCGGGATGGAAAGCTGGTACAGGCAGCGACGCGGGGGAATGGCGAGGTAGGGGAAGCGATTCTGCCGCAGGCACGAACGGTGCGGACGGTGCCGCTGAGCATTCCTTATAAGGGGCTGTTGGAGGTGCAGGGCGAATGTATCATGCGCCTAAGCGTGCTGGCGGAATATAACAAAACTGCCAAGGAGCCACTGAAGAACGCGCGCAACGCCGCCGCGGGTGCATTGCGCAATCAAGATCCTGCTGTAACGGCTTCGCGTAAGCTGGATGCTTTCTTTTATCAGATTGGCACTATTGAAAACCCACCCTATGACAGCCAACCCGCGATGCTGCAATTTCTACGGGATAACGGCTTTCCGGTAAGTCCTTATCTGGGTGAGCCGAAAAATGGCGAAGAGTTGATTGCCTGTATCCGTCATATTGAGGAAGTCCGCGATACGCTGGATTTCCTGATTGACGGCGTTGTCATTAAAGTTGGCGATTTTGCGCTTCGTGAGCAGATGGGCTTCACAGACAAGTTTCCTCGTTGGGCGGTAGCGTATAAATTTAAGGCCGAAGAAAGTGTTACGATCTTGAAAAAGGTCACATGGGAGCTCGGCCGAACGGGCAAGCTCACACCGCTGGCACACTTGGAACCCGTAGATTTCTATGGTGTGACCGTGCGAAAAGCTACGCTGAATAACTGGGGAGACATTCAGCGCAAGCAGGTGGCCATTGGCGCACCTGTTTGGATTCGCAGAAGCAACGATGTGATCCCGGAAATTATGGGACGTGTGGGGGAGCCGGGGCCTGATGAACGCCCCATTGAGAAGCCGACGCATTGTCCCGCGTGTGGTCATGAGTTGGAAGAGCGCGGAGCTCATCTGTTTTGCATGAACCGTGTCAGCTGCCGTCCACAGGCAGTTGCGCGGCTCAGCCATTTTGCTAGTCGCAATGCGATGGATATTGAAGGCTTTTCTGAAAAGACTGCCGGTCAGGTCTATGACCAGATGAACGTCCGTGATCCTGCTGACCTTTATAGCTTGACCATGGATCAGGCACTCGCATTGGAAGGCTTTAAGGAAAAGAAGGCCGGGAATCTGTTGGCGGCGCTCGAAAAGAGCAAGGACTGTTCGCTGGATGCTTTTCTGTTTGCGTTGGGCATTCCAAATGTAGGTCGCAAAACTGCGCGTGATCTTGCAGCGGCTTTTGGCACCTTGGAAATGCTGGAAAAGGCAACGGAGGAAGAGCTTGTCGCCATTCCGGATGTAGGCGACATTGTTGCCCAGAGCATTACGGAATTCTTCTCTTTCCCAGAGAATATGGAAATGATTGATCGGCTGTTGAAAGCAGGCGTGCATCCGCGGGAGGCACAGCAGCAAACGGGCGGTGTGCTGGACGGACTAACGATTGTGGTTACGGGTACATTGCCGACACTTTCGAGGAATGAAGCCGAAGAACTGATTCGCCGGCATGGCGGAAAAGCCGCATCCTCGGTCAGCAAAAAGACGGCATTTGTAGTGGCTGGGGAAGCCGCCGGAAGCAAGCTGACAAAGGCACAGCAGTTAGGAATCCCTGTGCTGGATGAGGCTGCTTTTATGGAGAAAATCCAGCAGTCAGCTGAATAAGTGGCAAGCGCAGTATTCGTCCCTTGACTTTTGGATGCTTCTGCGGTACGCTTCAAACGGTTGTTGAAAGTGAATAGGAAAGTTTACCGCAAACAATAGATGGAGGCAAATGGTTATGAAGCGAGTTTTCCTGACGGTGCTGGATGCCGTTGGCGCAGGCTATCTGCCTGATGCAGAAAAATATGGAGACGTTGGTGCAAATACTTTTGGTCATACGGTAGATGTTTGCCATCCTAAACTGCCAAATTTGGCAAAGATTGGTCTGGGACAGATTGAGGCAACGCATTATCCTGCTGATCCCAACGCAGAGGGTGCGTTTGGTCGTTGTGTGGAGGTTAGTGCGGGCAAGGATACCACAACAGGCCATTGGGAAATTGCGGGTCTGCAGCTGGAAAAGCCTTTTCCGACGTATCCTAATGGTTTTCCGAAGGATGTCATGGACGCTTTTGAAAAGGCGATTGGCCGCAAGACACTGGGAAATAAGCCTGCTTCGGGAACGGCAATTTTGGATGAGCTGGGCGAGGAGCATATGCGCACCGGTTATCCCATTGTGTATACCTCTGCGGACAGCGTGTTTCAGATTGCCTGTCATGAAGAGATCATTCCGGTGCCCGAACTATACAAAATGTGCGAGATTGCACGCAAGATTCTTATAGGTGATCATACGGTTGGACGCGTCATTGCTCGTCCGTTTGTCGGTGAACCCGGTCATTTTACGCGCACGAAAGCACGCCGGGACTATTCGGTGGAGCCCTTCGGCCCCACGCTGCTGGATGCCGTGAAGGCTGCGGGTATGGAGAGCCTTGGTGTGGGCAAGATTGAGGACATCTTCTATCATCGTGGGTTGACCGGAAGCAATCATGCGGCTGGGAATCCGGCCTGCATTGAGGCTTGGATGGACTATATGCGCAAAGATTTTACCGGATTGGTCTTCACCAATCTGGTAGATACGGATATGCTGTATGGTCATCGCCGTGATCCCAAGGGCTTTGCTGAGGCGCTGGAATACATTGACCTGAAGCTTCCAGAGGTGCAGAGTCTGATGCATGAGGGGGATCTGCTTATCATTACGGCAGATCATGGCTGTGACCCGACCTTTCATGGTACGGATCATACGCGTGAGTACATTCCGCTGCTGGTATGGTATCCCGGCATGAACAAGCTGGTTGACCTTGGCACGCGTGCGACCTATGCGGATATTGCTGCCACGGCAGCAGAATTCCTTGGCTTAGAGCAGCGCTTCGGAGCAACGTCCTTCCTCAAGGAAATTCTTTAAAGAAAGTGAGCAGAGACGAAATGAGCGAATATATGCAGAAGCTTGAAGCGGCCGCAGAGACCATCCGTCAGGCGGTTGGCGAAGCTGAAATCGGTGTGATTCTTGGCAGCGGCCTAGGCGATTATGTGGAAGCGCTGGAAGATGCAAAGAGCATTGATTATAAGGATATTCCAGGCTTTCCGCGTTCGACGGTGCCAGGGCATAAAGGCCGCTGGGTAACGGGAATGCTGCATGGAAAACGTGTCTGTATGATGCAGGGACGCTTCCACGCCTATGAAGGGTATGATCTGAAGGATGTGACCATGCCCGTCCGTGTGATGGCATTGCTGGGCGTTAAGACGCTGATTGTTACGAACGCGGCTGGCGGTGTGAATCTGGGCTTTCATCCGGGCGATCTGATGATTATCACCGATTGCATCAATTTCTCTGGTATGAATCCGTTGCGCGGGGAAAATTTGGATGCCTTTGGTCCGCGCTTTCCCGATATGAGTCAGGCCTATAACCGTGAATTGGTTGCGCTGGCAGAAAAATGTGCGCAGGAAATGAATGTGCAGGTGCAGAAGGGCGTATATTGCTGGTTCAATGGCCCCTGCTTTGAAACGCCTGCGGAAATTCGCATGGCGCGTGTATTGGGAGCAGATGCGGTTGGCATGTCCACGGTGCCCGAGACGATTGTTGCCCGTCATTGCGGTTTGAATGTGTTGGGCGTAAGCTGCATTACGAATATGGCTGCGGGCATTCTGGATCAGCCCCTGAACCATCAGGAGGTTATGGAGACTGCGGATAAGGTCAAGAATACCTTCCGTGGTTTGTTGGATCGTGTCATTACGGCAATGTAAACCGCAGAATAGCCACATTAAAAGGGTCAACGCTTTATTAATGAAGCGTTGACCCTTGTTTATATATGAACTGTTTCGTTTTCTTCAAAATCAGGATCAACAGGCGGCATGGCCTGACAGACCATCAGTAGTGCGTCCTCCTGATTATCCTCATAATACTTTTTTCGCCAGCCTACCGGTTGAAAACCAAGGTCGGTATACAAGTGCTGAGCCCGTTCATTACTGCGGCGAACCTCAAGCGTGACATATGTGGCACCAAGGTTGGAAAGATATTGCAATAGACCGCGTGTAAGTTGCTTGCCGTAGCCATGACCGCGCTCACAATTCTCAATGGCAATATTTGTAATATGGCTTTCATCGAGAATGATCCACGCGCCTGCATAGCCGATCACTTTGCCATCCAGTTCCGCTACCAGATACCGTGCCGCAACATTCCGTGTCAATTCCTGCTCAAATGATTTTCGGCTCCACGGCATTGCAAAGGTAGCTGCCTCGATCGTGGTAACAGCGTCCAGATCCTCAACCGTCATGCGGCGTACCTTACACTCTGGCATGCTTCATGGCCTCCTGTAAAGCACGATTCCGCTCAGCCTGCGGCGCACGCAGATACAGCGGCATGAGCGTAAGATAATCAAGCTCCTGCGCATCCGGCTGTGCAGCCAGCAGCGCCACCGATGCAGGGCGCAGATAGCTGACATTCGCCGATGCAAATATCGCTTGATCTCCTAGCAGTTCTGCCAATCGGGCGCGATGTACAGGCATCCCGTCCCCAAGGAAGCAGAAGCGCTCTCCTAAAGACTTCACCTGTGCAACATAGTCCTCCAGCTTCAGAGGAGCATCCTCTAAGAGCCGTGTAGGCACTTCACCAGCGGTGAAAGCCGCGCCATAAACCTGACCAGCGCGTGCGTCTTGAATGGGGCACACAATACCATCAAAGTACGGTACACCCGCCGCCATGGCTTGCAGAGCGTCAACTGCAACACAGGGAATGCCTGAACCATGGCTCAATCCCTTCACCGTACTGACGCCAATTCGCACACCCGTGAAAGAGCCAGGCCCCACAACAACGGCCAACCGATGCATATCCTTTAAGGTCATGCCTGTACGGGTCAGCGCTGCATCAATCATGGGCATCAGGTTCGCAGAATGTGTCAACTTGTTGACAACCGTTTCCTCAAAAGTGACACATCCATCCTTCAAAATCGCAATGCCTGCAACCGGTTGAAAACCAAGGTCGGTATACAAGTGCTGAGCCCGTTCATTACTGCGGCGAACCTC
>JABLTO010210279.1_pt1 | contig 16177 bp, 15 predicted proteins | sample 7160091 | NCBI WGS metagenome assembly JABLTO01 (sample SAMN14651225, study PRJNA627086) | human gut metagenome | isolation source: feces | host: Homo sapiens
CAATAATACCGCCCGCAAAGGAAAAAGCTTGTGGACCGGAAATGGAGAAGGGGAGAAAATTTGTCTGTACCGGGCAGGAGATGAACGATCAGAGGCACAGTTTATCACGGAAGAGATTATCTCCCATGTGGCGGCGGGGGATGCGTACAGCGATCATGCAGTGCTGTATCGTATGAACGCCCAATCCGGCGAGATTGAAAAGGCGCTGGTGAAAGCGGGAATCCCTTACAAGATTGTCGGTGGACTTCGCTTTTACGATCGCAAGGAAATCAAAGATTTGATTGCCTATTTAAGCGTTCTCAATAACCCCAACGATACAGTCCGCCTGACCCGGATCATCAACGAACCCAAACGGGGTATTGGCGACGCAACGGTGGCAGCTGTGATGGAACTATCGGCGCAGCTGGGCGTACCGCCTTTGCAAATTATGGCTGACGCTGACCAGTATCAAAAGCTGCAGCGCCGCAGTACGCCGCTGCGCGCCTTTGCGGATATGATGCAGGGGTTGATCGAAAAAGCGCTGGAGGAACCGCTGGAAATTTTACTGGACGCAGTGCTGGATGATACCGGGTATCTCTCCATGCTGCAGCTGCAGGGATTTGAGGGGCAGACCCGAATTGAAAATATTGATGAACTGCGTTCGTCGATCATCAAATTCCAGCAGGAAGCGCCGCAGGGAACCCTCTCTGACTTTTTGGAGGAAGTGGCGCTGTATACCGATTTGGACCGGACCGATTTGCAGGATGATTCGGTCACGCTGATGACGATGCACTCAGCCAAGGGGCTGGAGTTCCCTTATGTATTTGTGGCAGGATGTGAAGAGGGGATTTTCCCCGGCCGCATGAGTATGAACTCTCCGGATGAAATTGAGGAGGAACGACGGCTGGCCTATGTGGCGATTACCAGGGCAAAGAAAAAGCTGTACCTGACCACCGCTGCCCAGCGGATGTTGTTTGGGCAGACCACTTGGAATAAAGCGTCCCGATTTGTTCGGGAGATTCCGGGAGAATTGGTGGATTTGATTGATACCACCGTTCAGCAGAAACGCTGGTCCGGTGGGACCCATGAACAGGAAATACCCAAAGGTACTGTGCGGGCCGGCGGATTGTCCGCTGTTTCCAGTGGTATGTCCTCTCCATCCGCAGTGCCGCTGTGTCCGGGAGATATGGTCAGTCATAAGATTTTTGGAAAGGGTCTGGTGATTTCCGCTTCGCCCATGGCGAACGATTTGTTGGTCGAAGTGTCTTTTGATAAAGTAGGTACCAAAAAGCTCATGGCCAACTTTGCGAAATTAAAGAAGGTAGTAGAATAAGAAAGGTGGGAATGAAAGATGGCGAAAGTAACCCTGCTGGCCTATACGCCAGAACCGGAAAAGCTGGTTGCTGCAGCGGCAAAGCTGTGTTACAGTTCCAGCAGCCCCCAAACCCTGATGGACGGTTTGACGCCGGAGAAAACGGAAAGTTTTTTGGAAATGCTCCAGACCATCGGGCATGAAAGCCCGGTTGAACACGTATCTTTTACCTTTGGCATTGAGGGCGTTTCCCGTTCGCTGCTGGCGCAGATTACCCGACACCGCATTGCTTCTTACAGCGTGCAAAGTCAGCGCTATGTCCGTGAGAAAGATTTTCAATATGTCACTCCTCCAGAGATCGCTGCCATTCCCGAAGCACTGGAATTATATGAGCAGACCATGGCGCAAATTGGCGAAAGTTATGATCGCTTGGCAGCTATGCTCAAACAAAAGCATACCGGAACGCTTATGGCTGAGGGGCTGGATGAAAAGGCTGCTGCCCGTAAAGCCGAAAAAATGGCGATTGAGGATGCCCGTTTTGTTCTGCCCAATGCTTGCGACACCCAAATGGTAGTAACCATGAACGCCCGCAGCCTGCTTAACTTTTTTCGGCATCGCTGCTGCAACCGGGCTCAGTGGGAAATCCGAGAGGTAGCCTATCAGATGCTGTCTTTGGTATATGAGGTAGCGCCAACGCTGTTCCAAAATGCCGGTGCGCCCTGCATCCGAGGAAATTGCCCGGAAGGGAAAATGAGCTGTGGTCATCCGGATGAGGTACGGGCGTATGACGCCATGAGAAAGGGGAAAGCTACCAGATGAAACTGATTGTCATCGAGGGGCTGGACGGAAGCGGAAAAGCAACGCAAACGGCGATTTTGGCCCAACAGCTGCAAAAACGGGGAATCCCGGTAAAAACGGTGTCGTTTCCCGATTATGAAAAACCGTGGTCCTGTCTGGTACGGATGTACCTGGACGGGGAGTTTGGCAGCCGCCCGGAGGACGTAAGCGCTTATGCGGCATCCAGCTTTTTCGCCATGGACCGTTTTGCCAGTTACCGGACTGGATGGCAAAAGGACTATGAAGCAGGAACCGTAATTCTCTGTGACCGGTATGTGGGGTCTAATGCCATTCATCAGTCAGTGAAGCTTCCGCGGGAAGAATGGAGCGGGTTTCTAGACTGGCTGTTCGATTTTGAATATAAAAAGCTGGGACTGCCACAGCCTTCGGCAACGGTATATTTAAAAATGCACCCCAATACCTCGAAAAACCTGTTGTCTCAGCGTTATGGCGGAGACGAGGAAAAAAGAGATATCCATGAAAAAAATCTCCAATATCTGCTTCGCTGCCACGAAGCTGCGGGTTATGTGGCAGATCAATGCGGCTGGCGTGTAGTGGAATGCTGTGATGGGAAGAATCTGTTGTCGCGGGAAGAAGTTTCTCATCAGGTAGAAGCTGTACTGTCTGATTTACTCAGAACTTTGTCGTTTTGACTGGACAAAACGGGATTAGATAAGGTAAAATAACAAGATAAACTAATGATTAGAAATGGGGGATTGAAGATGGTCTATGTGTTTTTGGCACAGGGCTTTGAAGAAATTGAGGCACTGGCGGTAGTGGATGTTCTGCGCCGTGCAGAATTGGAAGTGAAAACAGTGGGAGTTACCGGTGAGATCGTCGGCGGTTCCCACGGAATTGTTGTAGCCTGTGATACCGTAGAAGGGGTTATTGATCCTTCTGCGGCGGAACTGATTGTGCTGCCCGGCGGAATTCCCGGAACCTTAAACTTAGAAAAGTCTGACGTAGTAAAAGAGGCGATCCGCAGCGCCATGGAGGATAACCGCTATGTCGGTGCCATTTGCGCCGCCCCATCGATTTTGGGACATATGGGGTATTTGGATGAGCGGGAAATTACCTGTTATCCGGGATTCGAATCTCAAATGCCCAAAGCTTACTATACCGGTGAGCAGGTGGTGGTTTCGGATAACATCATTATGGGCAAAGGGGCCGGCGCCGCAGTAGATTTTGCGCTGAAATTGGTGGAAGTGATGGTCTCGTCCGCCCGCGCCAAAGCGCTGAGAGAGTCAATGCAATGCTAAAGAAAGATATCCGGGTGCAGAAAAATGAGCTGCGCGATAAAATGAAGCGATTCCGTCGAGAAATGCCGCCCTTGGTCAAACAGAAAAAGGATATGGCAATCCGCCGGGGAGTGCAGTCTCTTAAGCAGTATCAAGCCTGTCAAACACTTTTGACCTTTGTATCTACCGACATTGAGGTGGACACGCGGGGCTTGATTGGCCAAGCATTGCGTGACGGCAAAAGGGTGGCGGTTCCTTATTGCGTGGATGGAACACGACAGATGGATTTTTATTATATCCAATCAATGAAAGACCTTGCTCCCCGCACTTTTGGTGTGTTAGAGCCGTTGGTGGAGAGATGTCAAAAGTGGTCAGATGATCAAAACAGCATCTGCCTTGTGCCAGGACTTGCTTTTGATCGGCATGGGTTTCGCCTCGGTTATGGAAAGGGATATTATGACCGTTTTTTATCCGGCTACACCGGATTTAAAATCGGTATGGTATATGAGGGATGTCTTTGCCAGCGTTTGCCGCATGGTTATTATGACCTACCGGTGGATTTGTTGATTACGGAAAAGAGAAGAAAAAAAACCCTGTTTTTGCCGCCTAAACGGTAAAGCAAGTAAAATTGCCCGGTTTGCAGAAAATATGGCCTTTGGCAGGATAAAGCCCTGCCGAGCAAAAGATGTGGATTTTTCAGTAAGGTAAGGCCAAAGGGAGGAACCAATGAACGAAAAGAACGAACAGGATATTTTTAAGGATTTGATCGATAGCATCCATGTGGAGGATAATGCCGACCTTGAAAGACAGGAACCGGTGCAGGTTCCAATACAGCGCTCCAACCCGCCCGAAGCAGCGAATCAAGTCCAGAAGGATGCGCCTTCCGATCCTTTGAAAAATGCGCTAGATCCCCAAAAAGTTCCGGTGCGGCGTACTGATAGTGTGGACGAAGAGGAACTACCCCGATGGCTGACGGAGAAAAGACGTCCGGCGCAGGATGCTGGATCGCCCCATCCTGCCGTCTCCGGCGGTGCGCGTGTTTCCAATGGAATGTCATTAGCACCGGATGATCGGGATCGGACAAATGCCGCGAAAAAAACAGCGGCCGCGATTGGAGAGAGACAAATTCCTGCAGATCGTACGGACGTTTCTTATGGAGAAGCGCAAGACCCGTCAAGCGAGGGGTTTCAGGTAAATATTTCTCAGCAGGATTATGAACGTCCCTCTGCTTCGTTGCCGGAAAAGGATGAGCAAAAACGGCCGCCGCAGCCGGCACCAGTTTCTGGCAAAAAGAAAGCCAAAAAGAAGATAAAAAAACAATACCGCGTGGGCCGCGCGCTTTTGTTGACACTGTTGTTTTTGGCACTGAGCGTATACCTTGCGTTTTTTGCGATCCATGCGTTTGAGGATCTTACTGCGGTAACTTTGTTTGGCGGCGACAATACAACGGAACAGCAGATGACAGTAGACATTCCGGAAGGTGCTTCCACCAGTGAAATTGCGCGGATTTTGAAAAAAAGCGGTGTGATTACGGAACCCTTTGCTTTCCGTTTATATGTGATGCTCAAACAGGAAGATGGGTTTCAAAGCGGCGAATATATCATGACTGATAAAATGGATTATGATTCAATTATTTATGCGTTACAGGCCGGAACCGAACGGACAGATGTAGTGGAAATCATGTTCCCTGAAGGATCTACTTCGGTAGACATCGCCAAAAAATTGGAGGAGCAGGGCGTCTGTTCCGCCAGTGAGTTTTTGGCGGCACTCAATGGTGACGGATACAATTATACGTTTGTGGACAATATTCCGCAGAACGCCCTTCGATTTTATAAGCTGGAGGGATATCTGTTCCCAAACACACATCAGTTCTTTGTAGGTGAGAGCGTGGATTCGGTTATCAACCGTTTCTTAAAGGATTTTAATTCCCAGATTACCGATGGGATGCGCACTCGCATGAATGAACTGAATCTCACGCTGGATCAAACACTGATTTTAGCTTCTATCATCCAGAAAGAGGCCAGCGATCCCGATGAAATGAAAAATGTTTCGGAAGTGTTCCACAACCGTCTGCGCAATTCGGATCATTATCCGAACCTGCAGTCAGATCCAACGATCTTTTATGTGGAGCGGGTCATTAAAAAGAATATCGGCATGACCAATCAGGCTATGTATGACGCATATAACACCTACGTCTGCAACGGCCTGCCAGTGGGGCCGATTTGTAATCCCGGTTTGGATGCGATTGAAGCAGCGCTGTATCCGGCACAGCATGAACAGACCTATTACTACTTTGTCACCGATAATGCCGGCACCTACTATTATGCTGAAACGTTAGAGCAGCATGACGCCAATATTGCACAGGCAGACCGAGTCAATGCAGAATTAGAGAAGAATTCTTCTTCTGCGGCCAGCTAAGATAAGAAGAACCAAACAGTCACCGGTTTTCCGGTGACTGTTTGTGTGAGGGTATAAGGTTCCAAAAAGAAAGGTGGCCGTTATGGCAAATTGGAAACAGCCGGAGGTCTTGGCACCTGCGGGGGATTTTGAGCGGCTGTCTGCAGCGGTTCAGTATGGTGCGGATGCAGTTTATTTAGGCGGCAAGGACTTTGGTATGCGTGCATCGCCGATGAATTTTACGGAGGAAGAACTGGTGTGTGCTGTTGATTTTTGCCACCGGCGGGGAGTGAAAGTGTATGTCACCTGTAATATCCTGCCGCGTGAAGAGGATCTTGCCGGTCTGCCCGCCTACCTCCATTTTCTCGACGATGCAGGTGTGGATGCTCTCATCGTAGCGGATATTGGCGTAATGCTGCTTTGCCGCAGGGAAATCCCGAAAATGGAATTGCACATGTCCACCCAGACGGGTGTAGTGAACCACCTGACGGCGATGGAGCTTTACCGGATGGGGGTCAAACGGGTTGTGCTGGCCCGGGAATTGGGCTTGGATGAGATTCGGCAGATCCGGCAAAATACGCCGCCGGAACTAGAGATAGAAACTTTTGTCCACGGGGCTATGTGCATGTCCTTTTCGGGCCGGTGCGTGTTGTCCAACTATCTGGCCGGGCGGGATGCTAACCGCGGCGAATGTGCCCAACCCTGCCGCTGGAGCTATCATTTGGTGGAAGAAAAACGGCCGGGAGAGTTTTTCCCGGTTTTAGAAGAAGAAGACGGAACCTATATTCTGAATGCAAAGGACCTTTGCATGATTGAGTATCTGGATCAGCTGGTTGAAGCGGGCGTAAGCAGTTTTAAAATTGAGGGACGGGCAAAATCCTTTTATTATGTGGCTACGATTACCAACGCTTACCGCTGTGCTGTAGACTTACTGAAAAAAGATCCAGCCCATTACCGCTTACCTGGTTGGCTGCTGGAAGAGACGAAGAAAGTCAGCCATCGGCAGTATTGCACGGGATTTTATTTTGGCCGCCCCGAAAATGGCCAGTATTATGAAAGCGGCGGCTATATCCGCGATTATGATGTTGCAGCTGTGGTACAAGGATGGTCGGACAACATGCTGTTTTGTACCCAGAGAAACCGGTTTTTCCCGGGCGATATTCTGGAGGTGCTTTCTCCTGGTCTGCCGCCGGAAAATTTGACGGTTTCCGCAATTTTTGACGAGAAAGGACAATCACTGGATGCGGCGCGCCATCCGATGCAGTTGCTGAGAATTCCGTGTGAAAAAATGATTGCCAAAGGAACAATCCTACGACGGCAGCAAAAAGGAAGGACCGCCTGATTCGTAGGATAAAGCTTGTTTTTCCACTAAAAGTGTTACTTTTCATCGTTGAAATCGCATAGCTTGGGGGAAATATTTTGTTTAATCCACACAAACAAGATGGTTTTTGCTTTGCTCTTGTTTATCCAACAAGCAGAAATTTGCAGAAAAAACTGCAAACTTCCACTGGGATGCGTTGACGAACCGTGTTGCTGTGTTATAATAATAGACAGTTTGGCTGTCCCATAAAGAATTGTTTAGAAGAAGCAAAGTAGAATTCAAGATGAAGAAGCAGGAGAGTTGTAGTAATGTTTGTAAAAGATGTTCAGGTTCAGAATCAGGTAGGTTTGCACGCCCGCCCCGCGACGTTCTTTATCCAGAAAGCAAATGAGTTTAAGTCCTCCATTTGGGTGGAGAAGGATGAGCGCCGCGTAAATGCCAAAAGTCTGCTTGGCGTTCTTTCTCTGGGAATTGTAGGTGGAACTACCATCCGCATTATTGCCGACGGTGCTGATGAAGAACAGGCGGTCAGCGGATTGGTAAAACTGGTTGAGTCCGGTTTCGCCGAGTAATTACACAGCGTCATGAAAAGCCTCCCGAGCAACTGCACGGCGGGGCTTTTTTCCTGTTTTACTGAAAGGAGGGGCTCAAATGAACAATCCAAGGTTGGAATACCTGCGGGAAAAGGTGCGCCAGTTGCCAAAAGAACCAGGCGTTTACTTGATGCGGGATAAAAGCGGCAAGATTATTTATATTGGAAAGGCCAAAGCACTGCGCAACCGGGTATCCAGCTATTTCCGCAGTGTGGAAAAACATCTGGAAAAAGTCTATAAAATGGTAGAAAATGTCTATGATTTTGAGACGATTGTCACTGACAGTGAATTCGAAGCATTGGTACTGGAATGCAGCCTTATTAAACAGTACACTCCGAAATATAATATCCTGCTAAAAGACGATAAGGGATATTCTTATATCAAAGTAACACCTCCTCCATTCAGCCGTATTCAGGCGGTTTTGCAAAAGCAGGAGAATGACGGATGTATCTATCTGGGGCCTTATATGTCCTCTTACGTGGTCAAACAGACGGTGGATGAGGCCAATAAGGTGTTTATGCTGCCCACCTGCAGTCGCAAATTTCCTCAGGAATTCCGTAAAGGACGGCCCTGCCTGAATTTCCATATCAAACAATGTGTCGGCCTTTGTCGAGGCAGGATTGATGAGGCGGAATATGCTGCCCGCCTGGAAGAAGCATTGGATTTCATCCGAGGTGGCTCAGCTCGTGCGCTGGAAAGACTGAAAGAACAGATGCTGCGTGCCAGTGAAAATTTGGACTTTGAAAAGGCAGCGCAGTATCGGGACAGGATTCAAGCGATTGAGCGCATTACAGATCGGCAGAAGGTGGTCAGCTCCAAAGCGGCGGACGCGGACATTGTGGCTTTTACCCAGAGCGATTCCGCCACTGCAGCGGCCGTTTTGCTGTTCCGGAACCACCGGTTGGTAGATAAAAAAGATTTTGTATTTTATGAAAGTGGCGATCTATCTGCTTTTCGCCGGGAGTTTTTACTGGGGTACTATCGGGAGGATATCCCGCGTGTGATAGAGGTAGACGGGGATTTTGAAGATCGGGAACTGACCGAGGCGTATTTTTCACAAAAAATGGGGCACAAAATTACCATTACAGTGCCGCAGCGGGGCGAGCAGGCAAAACTGGTGGAGATGGCCCGCAATAATGCTTCCCAACGCCTTTCCCACGAAGTATCCCGCACTGGACGGGAACTTTCCGCATTGGATGAACTGGCCCGGTTATTAGGCCTTGGAGCGCCACCGGCGTACATTGAAGCGTACGATATTTCCAATATTGGCGCCGGCACCATTGTTGGCGGTATGGTGGTGTTTGAAGGCGGACGCCCTCAAAAAAAATATTACCGCAAATTCAAGATGAAAACCCAGCTGACTCCAGATGATTATGCCAGTATGCGGGAAATGCTTTCCCGACGATTTGCCCGATATGAAGAGGAAAAATCTTCCGGCGAAGGATTTGGCCGTCTGCCGGATCTGATTCTTCTGGATGGCGGCAAGGGCCATGTAGCGGTGATTCAGCCGCTGCTGGAGGAATTGGGCATCACCGTACCGGTGTTCGGAATGGTAAAGGATGACCGGCACCGGACCCGTGCCATTGCCAAAGACGGCGGCGAAATCGCGATCAACGCCAATAAAAACGCGTTTTCGCTGATTACCCGAATTCAGGATGAAGTACATCGCTACACCATTGATTTTTCCCGCAAAAGTCATCGAAAAAGTGGGATGGAATTGGCTATGACCTCAGTGGAAGGGATCGGACCGGCGAGAGCGAAAGCGTTGTTTACGGCGTTTAAAACGCAAAAAGCGATGCGGGAGGCAACGGTGGAGGAATTGGCAGCGGTTAAGGGAATGACATCTGCCTGTGCTCAGCGCCTGTATGATTGGCTGCACGCCGATGAAGAATAACAGGGCTTTGGATATTGACATCCGATGGATTTTGCCCCATAATAACCGTATGTAGATCATGGAGAAACAGGAAGATTCTGATCGAAACGGCGCATAATGGAGGAGAAAAATGAGGATCATTACCGGTTCCGCCCGCGGACGCAGGCTGACAGCTCCGGAAGGGACAGATGTCCGCCCCACAGCGGAAGTGACCAAAGAGGCCGTATTTTCCGCCATTCATTTCGAGGTGGAAGGCGCGCGAATGTTGGATTTGTTTGCCGGTACCGGTCAGATGGGGCTGGAGGCGATCAGCCGCGGCGCCAAATCGGTAACCTTTGTGGAAAGTGGCCGGCCTTCGCTGGAAGCACTGCGTGCCAACATTGCGGCATGCGGTTTTACAGAACAATGCAAGGTGTTCGCTATGGATGCCCTTCGTTTTTTAAAAATCGGCGGCGGAGAATATGACGTTGCTTTTATTGACCCGCCTTATAATCAAGGATTGGCTCAGGCTGCGCTCCCATTGGTAGCCCAGCAGATGGCTCCTGGCGGAGTGATCCTGTGCGAGACTGACCGGCATGAAGAAATGCCGCAGGAAGTGGGAAATTTTCGGTTAATTAAGACCCGCCGGTATGGCAAAGCGATGATCCATACCTATCGGATCCCAGAAGAGGAGTAGCAGCAGATGAGGATTGCGGTTTGTCCTGGCAGTTTTGATCCAGTGACCAAGGGACATCTGGATATCGTGACGCGGGCTTCAAAATTGTTTGACAGAGTAATTGTTTTGGTGGTAATCAACGCCGTGAAAAAACCGAGTTTTACGCCGGAAGAACGGGCACAGATGATTCGGGAGGTTATTGGGAACAGTTTGCCCAATGTGGAAGTGGATACCTTTTCCGGCTTGTTGGCCGATTATGTCCGGGACGTAGGAGCAGTAGCGATTGTCAAAGGCCTGCGGGCGGTATCAGACTTTGAATATGAATTTCAGATGGCGTTAGCCAATAAAAAACTCAATCCCACGTCGGATACGGTGTTTCTGACTACGGCCTCGCAAAATATGTATTTGAGTTCCAGCTTGGTCAAGCAGATTGCCCAGTTTGGCGGAGACATTTCCGATTTTCTTCCACCGCAAATTGTGGATCGAGTCGCCAGCCGGCTGTGTAAAAAAGAATAATTCACATTGTTTTGGCTGGTACAAGCTGGCTTTGTTGTAAAAAATCGTAGTTTCAGGGAGGGCTTATACGATGAATATCGATGATATTTTGGATGCAATGGACGAAATGTTGGATCGCGCGTGGAATCTGCCGTTGACTGGCGGTCGCTGTGTTGTCGATGCAGAAAAGGTGCGAGACTTGATTGACGATATTCGTTTGAACATGCCTGCGGAAATCAAGCAGGCCAAACAAATTGTTGCTGACCGGACAGATATCATCAGTGTGGCGAAAAAAGAGGCAGAGGATATTGTCCGCAAGGCAGAGGAACATGCCAAAGCACTGGTGGAGCAAGAGGAAATCACCAAGCAGGCTCAGGCCCGTGCGACGGAAATCTTGACCCAGGCACAGATGAAGTCCCGTGAAATGAGACAGGCTTCTCAAGAGTTTGCAGAAACAATGCTCAAAAGTACGGAAGAGACTCTGTCCAAAGCTTTGGGAGATGTACGCTCTACTCGCCAGGCGCTTAAGTCATCTGGCAGAAACCTGCAAAAATAGAGGAAAAGGGTTGGATTTTTATAAAATTCCCCCTTTATGCTTAAATGAGCAGACAGTGCAGACTGCGTGTACCGCAGTCTGCACTTTTTTATATTTGCAGCCAAAACACTTGACAATAGTTCGGTACCAAAGTATTATATAAGTGACGTATATAATTAGGTACCGAATTATTTGAAAGGGGTGCAAAAATGGATTTACAAGAGCAACCGCTGGAATGTCTGTTTCGGTTGATGCGAGCCTTGCGCCGGGGTCGTTCACACCATCATGGACCGCGCCATTTTCACGGATATGGACGACTGATGGAAGCAATTGCCCGGTATGAAGGGACCAGTGCTCGGGAGTTGACCGAATTGCTGGATATTCGTCCATCGTCTCTGAGCGAAATGCTTTCCCGGCTGGAATCTCAGGGAGATATTCTCAGGAGGCGCGATGAAAAAGATGCCCGGATTTCCCATATTTGGCTGACAGAACAGGGGCGCCAGCAGATTCAGCGGCACAATCAAACCCGTTTGCCATATCAAAATGCTCTTTTGCAGTGCCTGACACCGCAGGAGACACGGGAATTGAATCGGATTTGTCAGAAGTTAATTGACTGTCTGGAAGAAGAACAGGAAAAGGAGGGACGCGTATGCCGCCAGGAGGTCCGGGAGGAATGCGAGGACCAAACCGATTTTTAACGGAAGAAGAAAAGAAAAACCGTCCGCGGATTACAAAAGCCTTGCTTAAACGGATTTTCTCTTATCTGTTGCCTTACTGGCCCCAATTGCTGCTGGTTTTGGCGGCGATTATCCTGTCGTCAGTTTTTGGGCTTTTGCCGTCCATTCTCACTGGAAAGATTATTGATGAGGGGCTGATTGGTAAAAATTTCAGCATGTTGCTGCGCTTGATTGGCCTTTCGTTTGCTGTGCTGGTAATTTCTAATCTGATTGGCGTATTGGAAAGCTATCTGAATACTTGGGTGGCACAGCACATTACCTATGACATGCGCAATCAAATGTATGCTCATTTGCAGAAAATGTCCCACCGTTTTTTTACCAGCAGTAGGCAGGGGGATGTTATCACCCGTATGACCAGTGATATTTCCGGTGTGCAAAGCGTAATTTCCAATACCCTTACCAGCATTTTAAGCAATATTGCAGTGCTGGCTACTTCGGTAGTGGCAATGTACCAAAAAAACTGGATTCTGGCAACGGTGGGAATTATTATCGTCCCGTTGTTCGTACTGCCGACAAAGAGAGTAGGAAAAACCCGTTGGAGCCTTGCACTGAAATCGCAGGAAAAAAACGATGAGATCAATCAGGTTCTGAACGAGACGCTGAGCGTTAGCGGACAGATGTTGGTAAAATTATTTACCAATGAAAAGATGGAGTATGAAAAATATCAAAAAATCAATGGGGAGATGACTCGTCTTAACATCAGAGAGAGCATGGCGGGCCGCTGGTTCCGAGTGGCGATGAATACTTTTACCAGCATGGGACCGATGTTAATTTATTTGGTGGGAGGTCTGCTCATCATTCGGATGGGAAATACCAGCTTGACTGTTGGCGATATTACGGTTATGGTATCTTTGCTCAGTCGAATGTACCAGCCAGTCAACTCTCTTTTGAATATCCAGGTAGATGTCATTCGTTCCATGGCTCTTTTTACTCGTATTTTCGATTATTTTGATATGCCGGTGGAAGTGGAAAACCGGCCTCATGCAATAATACCGGAATCGGTCAGAGGAGATTTGGAATTCTGTCACGTGGGATTTTTCTATGATCCGGAGCAGCCAGTTCTGCGGGACTTGAATTTTTGCATCGAAGCAGGCCATTCGGTGGCGATTGTCGGACCTTCTGGTGCGGGAAAATCGACGATGATCCATTTGATTCCGCGGCTATATGATGTGACGGAAGGAAGCATCACACTGGATGGACAGGATATACGCAACATTAATCTGGAGACGCTGCGCAAAAATATTGGTGTGGTGACACAAGATACCTACCTGTTTAACGGTACCATCCGGGAAAACCTATTGTATGCCAACGCACAGGCCAGTGAAGAACAGCTGATCGAAGCGTGCCGTCAGGCCAATATCCATCATTTTATTGCGGGGCTGCCGCAGGGGTATGATACGATGGTGGGCAATCGGGGTATTAAGCTTTCTGGCGGCGAAAAGCAGAGGGTTTCGATTGCGCGGGTAATTTTGAAAAACCCACGCTTGCTGATCCTGGATGAAGCGACTTCTGCGCTGGACTCCATTTCGGAAAGTGTCATTCAGGATGCCATTGACCCTCTGCTCAAAGGCCGTACCAGCCTGGTTATCGCCCATCGTTTGTCCACTATCATGGCGGCGGATGAGATTCTGGTGGTTGACCAAGGACAAATTGTGCAGCGGGGAACCCATCAGGAACTAGTGGAAGAAAACGGCGTATACCGGGAGCTGTATGAAACCCAGTTTCGGCGGGCGCTGGAGGATCATAAAAACCGAAAATGAAATAAAGTGCAGGTATGATGTAATGAAAAAGGGAAGGCTTACAATATCCCGTAAGCCTTCCCTTTTATTTTTTGAAATTTATAGCAGACGCAGATGTGTTTTTGATTTATCGATGGGCGATTACACTGTTAAGAACCAAATCTTTGGTATAATAGCTGTCTTTCATCGGTTCATTTTCAGCGTAGTCCGTAGACAGGTATTTTTTGTTGTCATCGGAAAAAACGGTCACGACAACAGGGGAACCGTCCAACCGTTCCGCAGCCATTATGGCGCCGATCAGGTTAGCGCCGGAGGAAATACCCACGCCGATCCCCAACTGGCGGGACAGCATTTGTGCCGCAATAATGGCGTCACCGTCATCTACCGAAATAACGCCGTCTAACTCGGATAATTGCAGCAAATCAGGAATGAAGTCATCAGAAATCCCTTGGATTCGATGTTTGCCGACCTTATACCCTGTGGAAAGGGTTGGAGAATTGAGCGGTTCCATTGCAAAGGCGCGGCAGGCAGGAACGGCTTCTTTTAGTCGCCGGGCAATGCCCATGACGGTACCGCCGGTACCAACGCCAGCTACCAATCCGTCCGGACGAAGTCCCAAATCATTCAGTTGGCGAAGAATCTCTGCGCCGGTGGTTTCGTAATGGGCGGCGCTGTTATCCGGATTGGAAAACTGACGCGGCAGGAAAACACCGCCTTTTTGGGCTAACTCCTCGGTCATGCGGATTGATCCGAGGAAGCCGCCTTCCTCTTTGGAAACCAGGCGAACCGTAGCGCCATAACCTTTCATCATGGCAATCCGCTCGCGGCTCATCCAATCGGGCATATAGATGACTACCGGATGCCCCAGCGCGGCACCTACCGCGGCAAAGGAAATGCCGGTGTTGCCGCTGGTTGCTTCGGCAATGGTCATCCCCGGCTCGATAGCGCCGGTTTCATAAGCTTTTTTCAAAATATAATAAGCAACCCGGTCTTTTATGCTGCCGGTGAGATTATAAGCTTCTGCTTTGGCAAAGATGCGCAGACATCGACCCTGGTAGGTACAACAGATCTCCAGTAAAGGAGTATTGCCGATCATAGGCGCAAGATGTTTAAAAATTTCTTGTGCTTGCTGTTTCAATGAGATGCCTCCCTTGGTTTACGTCTGCTGGTGCCATTTTATGCTGAAATACAGAAAAAGTCAAGGATGTCGGGAAAAATGGATGAAATATTTTCCAATCTTTTTCCCGTAAAGGAAAGAAATCAGAGAAAAAGAAGAGAAAATAGAAGATTCGGCGAAAAAAAACGAAAAAAATCCTATTTTTTTTGAATGGGAACATTGCTTTTTTCAAAAGAACTGGTTATAATGGAACCACAGTGGTGTAAAGTGGTGTGAAGTGGTTGAAAAGTGATAAAAAGAGACGGCGGTGGGAAAATGCTGATTGGTGAGTATGCGCATACGCTCGATCAAAAAGGACGCGTCAATTTTCCTGCCAAGCTTTTAACCGACTTGGGTGACCACTTTATCCTGTCGAAAGGCCTGGACGGCTGTTTGTTTGTATACTCTATGGAAGAATGGGGAAACCTGGAGAGAAAAATAAAAGAGCTTCCTCTTTCCAAATCGCGGACATTGCAGCGGTATTTCTTTGCCGGAGCAGCGGACGTGGAAGTGGACAAACAAGGGCGTATTGTCATTCCGGCAAAATTGCGGGAGCATGCGGGCCTGGAAAAAGAAATCATGATCATCGGCGCATCCAGCCGGGCAGAAATCTGGGATAAGGAGAGATGGAACCAGAATTGTCAGGAACTGACCGCCGAGACCATCGAACAAGCGATGGAAGAACTGGGATTTTAGTCACAGATATGCCGAAAGGAGCGGAGCGATGGAGTTTTCCCATTATTCCGTGATGCTGGAAGAATGCATTGCGGGACTTGCCATTCGGCCGGACGGTATTTATGTGGACGGGACAGCAGGAGGGGCTGGACATTCCTGTCAAATCGCAAAACGATTGACCGATGGAAAGTTGTTTGCGCTGGACAAGGACCCGGACGCAGTGAACATTGCAGAACAAAGGCTGGCGCCTTATGCGCAGGCTACGGTAATACAGGCAGATTTCAGAGATCTGTGCTGTACGCTAAAGGAGCGGGGGATTACCGGTGTAGACGGCATTTTACTGGATCTTGGCGTTTCCTCTTATCAGCTGGATACGGCAGAACGGGGATTCTCCTATCATCAGGACGCGCCGTTGGATATGCGTATGAGTAAGACCGGGCCGAGTGCCCAAGATCTGGTCAATACTTATTCGGCCGAGGATTTATCCCGCATCATTCGGGAATTCGGTGAGGAAAAGTATGCTTGGAGCATCGCGAAAAATATAGAAAAAGCGAGAGCCAAAGCGCCCATAACGACCACCGGACAATTATGTTACGGTACAGCCACCGTCATTACAGGAGCAGCTGACACCGGTA
>JABLTO010223037.1_pt1 | contig 16176 bp, 13 predicted proteins | sample 7160091 | NCBI WGS metagenome assembly JABLTO01 (sample SAMN14651225, study PRJNA627086) | human gut metagenome | isolation source: feces | host: Homo sapiens
AATTGGATGCCCCGAATAAATTCGGGGCATCCAACCGTTCGGCTCCCGCAGACCGAAGCCCACGGCCCAGGGAGGCCGAAGGCCGACTAGCGCCAGAAATGGCTGAAAGCCATGAAGCGCGTAGCCAAGCCCAAGCGCAGCGCAGGGCTTGGTCGCAGTGCATAGCGACGTGGGCCGCCTCTGGAGTCGCCGTGCTGCCTGCTTTCTTTGGTACTTTCTTTCGCGTCGAAAGAAAGTACTGCCCTCTCGGGACGGCAGTCCCACCATTCGCGCCGGAGTCGGCGCGTCATGTCCCCCGGCATGGCGTTTTCGAACAGAGTTATCGCGCGCCATGCAGGCAGGGGGCTTTCCGCTCGCCCCCTGCACCCCTTCGGACTACCGAAAGGAACATATGCGCGTCCCCACGGGACAACAACGCCCAATCCGTGGGCGCATCAGCCCTTGCATGAAGTCCTCAATCGCACAGCAACGTAAACAACAGGCTGCCAAAAACTGCCTTCTTTCTTTTTCTCACTCCACCGTGACGCTCTTCGCCAGATTCCTCGGCTTATCCACGTCGCAGCCCCGCTGCACTGCCATGCAGTACGCGAACAGCTGCAGCGGGATCGCCGCCAGCAGTGGACAAAGCAACTCGTCTGCGTCGGGGATCAGAATCAGTTCGTCCACCTCCGGCTCCACCTTTTCCCGCAGACTTTCCCGGCAAATAGCCAAAATTCGTGCACCGCGTGCCTTGACTTCCTTTAGGTTGCTCATCGTCTTGTCGATCAGCTGCGGCTGGGTAATGGTCGCCACCACCAGCCGACCTTCCTGCAGCAGGGCGATCGGCCCGTGCTTCAGCTCCCCGGCAGCATAGGCCTCGCTGAAAATGTAGCTGACTTCCTTCAGCTTCAGCGCCGCTTCCATGGAAAGCGCATAGTCCATGCCCCGGCCCACGAAGAAAACGTGTTTCTTCTGGCTGGCCGTGCTGGCGATACGCTGCAGCTGCGGCTCTGTTTTCAAGGCAGTCTCCATTTTTTCCGGCAAGGCGCGCACCTCCGCCGCCAGTGCTTCCGCCTGTTCTGCCGTCAAGTGGCCGCGCATTTTCCCCAGCGCCATGCCGATCAAAAACAGCAGTTCTGCCTGTGTCGTGTAGGCCTTGGTGCTGGCCACGGCGATCTCCGGCCCGGCATAGGTGTACAGGGTGTTTTCCTCCCCCGCTTCCCGGGCAATGGTGGAGCCTACCACATTGCACAGGGCGATCACATGCGCGCCCCGGCGCTTGGCTTCCCGGAGAGCCGCCAGCGTATCGGCGGTCTCTCCGCTCTGGGAGACGGCGATGAACAGCTCGTCCTCGCCGATGATGGGATCCCGGTAACGATATTCGCTGGCAATGGCCGCCTCCACCGGAATGCGCGCCAGCTTTTCGATGGCATACTGTCCGTAAATGCCCGCATGATAGGCCGTTCCGCAGGCAACAATGGTGATCTTTTTCAGGCGCTTTGCTTCCTCAGGGCGGATGGGCAGCCAGTTCTCCTCCGGCACATCCAGCCGGGGAGCCGCCGTTTTCCGAGCCGCTTCGGGCTGCTCGTGAATCTCCTTGAGCATATAGTGCGCATACCCGCCCTTTTCGGCGCTGGTCAGGTCCCAATCCACATGAAAGACCGGATGGTGACAATGATTGCCGTAGGCGTCGAATACGCTGATCCCCTGACGGTTCAGCACGGCGATCTCCTTATCCTGAAGGAAGATCACATCCCGGGTGTGGCTCAGCAAAGCGGGAATATCCGATGCGATGAAGCCCTCGCCGTCCCGCGCACCCACGACCAGCGGACTGTCGTTCCGGGCGCAGTACAGGTCGCCCGGTTCGTGGTCGCAGAGAATGCCCAGCGCATAGCTGCCCTCCAGCATTCCCATAGCCCGAATGAGGGTGCGCTTCATGTCGCCGTCATACAGCCAGTTCAGCAGATGGGCAATGACCTCCGTGTCGGTCTGACTGACGAACTTCGCGCCCGTCTGTTCCAGATGGCGGCGCAGCGCCGCGTGGTTTTCAATGATGCCGTTATGTACCACGGCGATGCCGCCCTTCACGTCCGTATGAGGATGGGCGTTCAGGTCGCTGGGTTCCCCATGGGTGGCCCAGCGGGTATGGCCGATGCCAATAGTGCCCGAAACAGGGCTTTCCTTCAGAAGGCCCGCCAGATTTTCCAGCCGTCCCTTGGCCTTGCGCACGCCGATTTTTCCGTCCGGGCCGATCACTGCCACTCCGGCGCTGTCATATCCACGATAAGAAAGCCGCTCCAGCCCTTCCATCAGAATGGGCGAAGCGTTTTTAGAGCCGATATATCCCACAATGCCGCACATGGTTCTTCCTCCTTTTGTTTCAAAACGTTATATAACATATCATAGCATATTTTCATTGTCAAGGCCTAAAAACGCTGCCAGCGGATCCACCGGCCGGCCGTTCTTGTGCACTTCCAGATGCAGATGCGGCAGACCATCGCTCTCCGCCAGCACCCCATTGCCGCTATGTCCCAATGTCTGTCCCTGTATGACCGGGTCGCCCGCCTGAACGTAATCCGCGCTGCTCAACCCCGCATACAGGGTCTCGTAACCATTTTCGTGGTCGATCAGCACGCACAGCCCCAGTTCGTTATCCTGCCAGACCCGCTCGACCTTCCCCCCGGCACAGGCGGACACAGCGGTTCCGTATTCCGCCTGCAGGTCGATCCCCGCGTGAACCTGCCACGCGTTAGTCTGAGCAAAAAACTGCGGTTCCGTATCGCTGAACGCCCGATCCAGGAAACCCGAAACCGGCTGGGAAAGGGAAAAGTGTGCTTCCGTAGGCACGGCCAGCACCGTTTCGCCGCCAGTCACCAGTTCCTTTGCTTCGGAAAGCGTCTGGGCCTGCGAACTGTCCGCACTTTCCGCCTCGCCGCTGGTCAGAACCGGTTCTTCTTCCTCGCTTCGAAGGCGAAACGTATAAAAGGCGCTCAGGCCGATGACCAGCACGCAGATCGCCAGTACCACATAAAAGCCCTGTTTTTCCATCATGCGGTCATAACGCTGATAGGCTCGTTTCATCCCGGACTTGAATTTTTGCCATCCCCGGCTTCTTTCCATTTGCATCCCTCCCGGCTAAAGTTTGCCCTGCAGCCGGGTTTTCCATTCCAAAGCGGTTATTCGTCTGTTCCCAGCTCTGTGCCGGGATAATAATGAGCCAGAATCGCCCGATAATCTGTGCCGTCCGCCGCCATGCTGTTAGCTCCCACCTGACTCATTCCCACGCCGTGGCCGTATCCCCGCTGATGAAAGGTAATGCCCGTTTCATCCATGGAGACCGAAAAAAGGGTGCTTCGCAGGGAAAGCGCCCGGCGAACCTCCGCCGCGTCCAGCGTATGTTCCCCGGCCACAACCGCCTTGACTCGTCCACTGTCGGTATAGGCCGCCACGGAGAAGGTCTGCCGCAGACGCTGGGCCGTCAGATTCAGGCCGATGAAGTAGGCATTCAGCAGACGAGCCGCTTCTTCGTAGGAGAAAGCCGCGTCCGTATAAAATCCCCGGGTGCTTTCCTCCCCTGTGCTGTCCACGCTGACCAGATAAGGCAGACTTTGGGAAAACACCGCCTGTACGTCCTCCGTGCGCCCGCCGCTCATGGCATGATACATCACAGTAATGGGCTCACCGTCGTAACGGAGAAGCTCGTCCCGCGTTTCAAGCACGGCCTGCATCACCCGTTTGCGGTAGAGTTCAAACTCCCCGCCCCATTTTTCCCGGCAGGCCGCCTCCCCCACGTATCCCTGACAGCAGGCGCTATCTCCGCAGATATCCGCGTTCGGATGACGGCTGCAGCCACCGTCCAGCTGCTGCCGCACCGCTCGGGTACGGGCGGCGACCGCCTGTGCTTTCAGCGCCTCCAAATGGTACGCTGCGGGCATTTCCGCAGCTACCACGCCGCAGACGTAGCTTTCCAGCGGCATGGTGCGCACGCCGTCCTCCAACCAGACGGCGATCGTCTTTTCAGCCATTTCGCCGCTCTGGCTGGCTAGCGACAGACCTTCTTCCTCTGCATCCTCCCGGAGAAGCAGATCACTGGCCGGTTCCGCCGGGGCGGAAAACCACAAGCGCAGGATCCGCGCCATCCGGGCGGGGGCCAGCACCCGCATCTGCCAGAAGGGCGTTTCCATGGTTCCGAACTCCTCCACCGTCACCGGCGCGCCCGCCATTCGCCAGAAAACAGCCAGCGTCAATATAAGAATCCCCAGCCATACCGGCGGATAACCCCGTTTCATACTGCATCCCTCCGCCAAAACCTATGCAACATTCCGCGGGTTTCATTCGTCTATATTTTCAGAACCGATTTTTCCCACCGAAAGGAGCCGCTACCGAAGATGAAACGCGCCCTGCTGCTGATTTTGTGCCTGTGTCTGCTTCTACCTGCCGGGGCGTTGGCTGCCGAGACCTGCCAGCCCGGCGATTCCGGCGCGGCGGTCACGCAGCTGCAGCGCAGACTGATCGAACTGGGCCTGCTGAGCGGCAAGGCGGACGGCATCTACGGCAAGCAGACCACCGCCGCCGTCACGGAAGCCCAACGGCTGCTGACGGAGCTTGGCGGACACAGCCTGACGCAGGACGGCGTGGCCGGACGAAAGACAGTAGAGCTTCTGTTTGACGAAAGCAACGACGCGCTGCTTTCCACCCTGTGCACAGGCAGCCGGGGTGAGCGGGTCCGGGCGCTGCAAAACCGGCTGATCGACCTTCGTTTTCTCCATGAAATGGCTGATGGAGCGTTCGGTTCGTCCACCAAGGCGGCGGTGACGAAGTTTCAGGCAGAAGCAAAAGGCTGGGGCATTTTTCAGCGGGAGCCGGACGGTTTGGCTGACCCGGACACCGTCCGCCTGTTGAACGTCGACCTGTCCGCCTATGGCTGGCAGGCCCCGGAGTATTACGACTTCACCCGGCCCGATACGCTGAACGGGATTTATCTTTTTTCGAAGAGCTGCATACTGATGGACGGCCCCAGCGGCGAAGTGTTGTTCGAGTCTGCCAGCCGGGAGCGTCGCTATCCTGCCAGCACCACCAAAATCCTGACGCTGATGGTGGCCCTGGAAAGCGGCGGTCTGGAGGACATCGTCACCATCCCGCAGGAGGCGGCGGACGTTCCGGCAGACAGTTCGCTGGTGCCCGTTACGCCCGGAGAACAGATGCGCAAGCTCGACCTGCTTTACGGACTGATGATCCGTTCGGGCAACGACGCGGCCAATGCCGTCGCCGTGCTGGAAGCCGGCAGTGTGGAGGCTTTCGTGGAACGGATGAACGAAAAAGCCGCGCAGATCGGCATGGGAGACTCCCATTTTGCTAATCCGCACGGCTATCACGATGAAGGACACTATACGACGGCCTATGATCTGGCGCTGCTGGCCCGGGCCGGAATGAGCGACCCGGACTTCTGCCGCATCGTCACCTGCCTGAGCTATACGCTGCCCCCCACTTCCAAGCGGGACGCGCTGACCCTCCGCAACGAATACGAAATTTTCGACCCCGCCTCCGAATTCTATCTGCCCTATGCGGCAGGAATCAAAAGCGGCTATACCTCCCGGGCGGGCTTCTGCTACGTCGGCGCGGCCCAGCAGGACGGGCGCTCCCTCATTGCCGTCGTATTGGGCGCGCCCAACCGAAACCGGGCGTGGAAAGATTTGCAAAAGCTGTTTGAATACGGCTTCAGTCAGCCGTAACGCCAAATTCCCGGTGCAGCTTCTTCCGCACCCACAGATAGGCCGGAACCAGAAACACGTCGGCGGCGATCCATGCCACCGGGCTGGCGAAGCACACGGCCTCAAAGCCCGCCGCAGGGATCCAGAACAGGCTGATCAGTCCCCGGGCCAGCATTTCGAACACACCGGCAAACACCGCCAGCTTGGAAAAGCCCAGACCCTGAATCATGAAACGGAACACATACACAAAGGTCAGCGGCGCGCAGAAGGCCACCCAGTGCATGATAAAATACTGAGCGTCCGCCAAAACCGACGTTTCCTCCGCGCCGATGAACAAGCTCAGCAGCGTGGGGCCAAAATACTTGATCAGGAAAAAAGCGATGACGGAATAGATCAGGCCGAATGCCACGCAGGTGCGCATTCCCTTGCTGATCCGATCCAGCTTTTTCGCGCCGATATTCTGGCCGCCGTAGGTAGCCACGGTGGTGCCCAGCGCGTCCAGCGGGCAGCAGATCAGCTGCGTCACCTTATTGCCGGTGGAGACCGCCGCTACGGCATGAGAGCCCAGACCGTTGATGCCCGTTTGCAGCAGAATGCTGCCGATGGCCGTGATGGAATACTGTAATCCCATGGGAAGGCCCATGCCCAGCAATTGTTTGCAGCATTGCCCATCCAGTTTCCAATCCTGCTTTGTGATGATCAGTACCTGACTGTGCCGGATATAGTTCATGCACAGAAGTGCAGAGACGGCCTGCGAAATAACGGTAGCAATGGCCGCGCCCTCCACGCCGGTATGGAATACCAGAATAAACAGAAGATCCAGCACCACATTGATCAGAGAGGCGACGATCAGATACAGAACCGGCGTGCGGGAGTCGCCCATGGAACGAATGATGCCGAACAGCACGTTATAGAGCATCACCACCGGGATGCCCAGAAAGATCACAAACAGGTAGGCAAACGCATCATCGATAATATCCGCCGGAGTGCCCATCCATTCCAGAAAGGTACGGCACAGGCAGGAAACGATCGTCCCCACCACCAGTGAAAACATCACGGAGATCATGATCGCGTTCACGGCGTAGCGCTTCAGGCCGGCAAAATCATGTTCGCCGAATTTTTGTGCTACCGGAATGGCAAACCCGGCGCAGGTACCGGTGCAGAAACCCAATATCAGGAAATTCAGCGCGCCGGTCGCGCCCACGCCTGCCAGCGCGTTCACGCCCAGGAAACGACCGACCACCACCGTGTCCACGGCGTTGTACAACTGCTGAAACAGCAGACCGAACAGCAGCGGAAGGAAGAAACCGAAAATCAGTTTGATCGGCGAACCGACCGTCATATCCCGTGTCTTTGCCATTTCAATACCCGCCCTTCGAAAAGATCGTTCTTTCCCCCATGGACGTGGCTTTCGGCAGGAAAGAACAGCCATGGAAAACAGCAGCGCGAAGCAGAGCAGAACCGAAGCAAAAGCAACGCGCCCGGCAGACCGGAAGAACCGACCTGCCGGGCGCTTGACAGTTTACACAGAAAGCCCGGGTTTGGCAAGAGGTTTTCTTTACTTTTTCAAAGGGCTTTTCAAAAGCCTTCCGGCGCTTTTCAGGAAGCGCTGCTTTCGTCCTTCGGCAGCTTCTTGGAAGCGGCGCGGGGCTTCCGGGCAGGCTTGGGGGCTTCGTCCGTCAGAACCAGCCGGGGCTGCTCCAGCCCGTCCACGCACTTTTCGGTGATGACCACCTGCTTTACATCGTCCCGGGAGGGAAGATCGAACATGGTGTCCATCAGCACTTTTTCCACGATGGCCCGCAGGCCGCGCGCGCCGCTCTTGCGTTCGATGGCCTGATGGGCGATCTTTTTCAGCGCGGCAGGCTCAAAGAGCAGTTCCACACCGTCCAGATCCAGCAGATAGCCGTACTGGCGCACCAACGCATTCTTGGGCTCGGTCAGGATGCGGATCAGCTGCGTCTCGTCCAGCTGATCCAGCGTGACCACGATGGGCAGACGGCCCACAAACTCGGGGATCAGGCCGAATTTGATCAGATCCTCCGGCCGCAGCTGGCGGAAAATCTCGCCGATGTTTTCTTCCTCCTGAGACTTCAGCTCGCTGCCGAAGCCCAGCGTTTTCTTGCCAACGCGGTTTTCGATGATGGGGGCCAGGCCGTCGAAGGCGCCGCCGCAGATGAAGAGGATGTTCGTGGTGTCGATCTGGATGAACTCCTGATGGGGATGCTTGCGGCCGCCCTGAGGGGGCACGCTGGCCACGGTTCCTTCCAGAATTTTCAGAAGGGCCTGCTGTACGCCCTCGCCGCTCACGTCGCGGGTGATGGAGGGGTTCTCGCTCTTGCGGGCGATCTTATCGATCTCGTCGATGTAGATAATGCCCCGCTGGGCCAGCTGAATGTCGTAGTCCGCATTCTGAATCAGCCGCAGCAGGATGTTCTCCACATCCTCGCCCACGTAGCCCGCTTCCGTCAGGCTGGTGGCATCAGCGATGGCGAAGGGCACCTTCAGGAGCTTGGCCAGCGTCTGGGCCAGAAACGTCTTGCCGGAACCGGTGGGGCCCACCATCAGAATATTGCTCTTCTGAAGCTCCACCTCGTCATTCTGTGTCTTGGCGTTGATGCGCTTATAATGATTGTAGACCGCCACGGACAGGGCGCGCTTGGCCGCTTCCTGACCGATGACGTATTCGTCCAGCACGGCCTTGATCTCCCGGGGACGGGGGATCTCGCTGCCGGAGACGCTGTCATGGACGGCGGAAAAATCGTCGTTGATGATCTCCTGACACAGCAGGATGCATTCGTTGCAGATCTGCGCGTTGGGGCCTGCCACCATGCGGCGGACCTGATCGCTGGTCTTGCCGCAGAAGCTGCACCGGCGCAGCTTGGGGGTGCGGGAGTTGGTATCGTCACCCGGCAATGTTGTCACCTCGTTTTGTTGCTTTCAGCGCCGTTGAAAGGCCGTTTACCGGGCGTTTCTCGGCTGGTAGATCTCGTCGATGATGCCGTACTGGAGGGCTTCCTCGGCGCTCATGAAATAGTCGCGCTCCACATCCTGCTTCACGCGTTCTATATCCTGACCGGTCATTTCGGACATCATGCGGGTCATTTTTTCCTTGGTCTTCATCAGCCATTCGGCCCGAATGGCCACGTCGGTGGCCTGACCCTGCGCGCCGCCCAAAGGCTGGTGGATCATGATCTCGCTGTTAGGCAGAGCCAGACGCTTGCCCTTCTTGCCCGCCATCATCAGGAACGCGCCCATGCTGGCGGCCATACCGATGCACACGGTGCGCACGTCGGGCTTGATGTAGTTCATGGTGTCAAAGATCGCCATGCCGGCGGTCACGCTGCCGCCGGGGCTGTTGATGTAGAGCGAAATATCGCTGTCCGGGTTTTCCATTTCCAGAAACAGCAGCTGAGCCACCACCAGATTGGCGGTATCGTCGTCGATCTCCCCGCCCAGGAAAACAATCCTGTCCTTCAAAAGGCGGGAGTAGATATCGAAGGAACGTTCTCCACGATTGGTCTGTTCAATGACCATAGGTACCAAATTCATTGCTTTCCCTCCTTGTGGCGCAATGTTGAAACAGGCGCACCGCAAGATATACCATAACAGTATATGAATGCGGTGCGCGCCTTATACGTTTGAATTACTCGTTGTCAGCCTTTTCTTCGGAAACCTCGGCGGCTTCTTCCTTCTTTTCAGCGTCCGGCTTGATCTCCTCGTCGGTGACCTTGGCGCTCTTCCACATCAGGTCGATGGCCTTGTTGATCTGGGCGCGGTGCTTGAAGTAATCCAGCTGCTCGGCGGAGAAGGTGGACTTCAGCTGTTCCACGGTCTGACCCATGGCGGCGGTGTAGCCCTCCAGCAGCTTCTCCACGTCGGCTTCGTCGGCCTCGATGTTCTCCGCCTTGATGATCTCCTCCATCACCAGTTCGGAGCGCACGTTGTTCTCAGCCTCGCCGCGGTACATATCGCGCATCTGCGCTTCGCTCTGGCCCAGGATCTTCATGTACTGCTCCATGGTGAAGCCCTGCTGCTGCATCCGCCAGTTCATCTGCTGCATCATTTCATCCAGTTTTTCTTCCACCATGGGAGCAGGCACGTCGATCTCGGCGTTGGAGACGGCCTTTTCCACCATGGCGCTCTTGGCGGCTTCGTCCGCCTGAATGTCGGCGGCTTCCTGCAGGGTCTTTTCAACGCTCTCGCGGTATTCCTTCATGGTGTCGAAATCGCTGACTTCGGCGGCGAAATCGTCGTCCAGCTCAGGCAGCTCCTCGCGGGTGATGGCGTGGAGCTTCACATGGAAGACCGCGTCCTTGCCCTTGAGGTTATCCGCATGATAGGTTTCGGGGAACTTGACGTTCAGGTCCCGCTCCTCGCCGATCTGCATGCCCACCATCTGCTCCTCGAAGCCGGGGATGAAGGTGTTGGAGCCGATGACCAGCGTCTGATGCTCGGCGGTGCCGCCGTCGAACTTCACGCCGTCCACAGTGCCGGAGTAATCCAGCTCGGCCTTGTCGCCGTTTTCCAGCGCACGGTCGGTCACGTCCACCACGCGGGCGACGCGCTTCTGCTCCTGCTCAATGCGGGAGTCCACTTCCGCGTCCGTCACCTTGCGGATGGTGCGGGTCACGTCCAGCTCCTTGTACTGGCCCAGCTTGACTTCAGGCATCACGTACACTTCGCAGCTGAATTCCAGATCCTTGCCGGCTTCCATGGCCTGCACGTCCACCTCGGGACGGGCCACGGGCTTGAGGTCATTTTCTTCCACGGCCTTATAGTAGGCTTCGGGGAACAGGATATCCAGAGCGTCCTCATAAAAAACGCCCTTGCCGAACATATTCTCAATCAGCTTGCGGGGCGCCTTGCCCTTGCGGAAGCCGGGAACGTTGATCTGTCCGCGCAGCTTCAGATACGCCTGCTGCAGCGCGTTTTCAAACTCCGCCGCGGTCGCCTTGAAGCTGATCTTTACTTTGTTGCTGCTGAGCTTTTCTACCGAATGTTCCATGTATTTTCCTCCCTGGGCGCCGGTTTCCCTCTGCCCCATTTATCAAAGTACACCATTTGACAGTATAGCATTGTTTTGTCAATTACGCAAGCCTTGGTTTTTTTCTGTTTTCCGCTTTTGGGCTGTTTTTTGGCAAAAAACACGCGGCTTTTTTCTCTTTCTTCGCTGACAGGCGTTTCAGTGTGTTTCTTCGGTCATCCCTTCCTAATTGCCCGGAATATCAGTATGCTGACCAAAGCGCCCCTTTCCCGCGCCCGAACCATCGTGCGCACGGAGGCGGGCCGGGTGCAGGAGCAGGCCAATTTCGACGCGGCGAACAAGGCCAAGGCCGCCGGGGCCGACGTGGTGAAGCAGTGGTCAGCCGTCCTTGACGGCAAGACCCGCGACACCCACCGGGAGCTTGACCACCAGATCAGGGAAATGGACAAGCCCTTTGAAATCGGCGGCAAAAAGGCCATGTATCCCCACGATTTCGGCGACCCTGCCGAGGACTGCAACTGCCGCTGCACCCTGCTGACACGGGCGCGGGCTGCGCTGGATGCGGATGAACTGAAAGTGATGCAGGAGCGGGCGGAGTTCTTCGGGCTGGATAAGACGGACAGCTTCGCAGAGTTCAAGGAAAAGTACCTGAAAGCCACTGGAATCTTGAAAAAACAAGGGAAAAGTGGTATAATAGAGCTGTCGAAAGACCCATATTATGAAGGGCTTTCGATGGACGACATTGCCAAGCGATACAAGAAGGCTGACGGCAGCAATTTGCTGGATAAGAGCTTCTTCATATTGCCTATTGAAACCCAGCGTGAGACGGTTCGCGGTTACGATAAGGCCATCAGCATGTATGGTGACATCCCGCCACAAAGGGTTAAAACCGAGAAGATGGCTGCAAAAAAATTCGCTACTTATGATCTGGATTTTAAGGTTATCACTTTCAATCCTGACAAGGTAGTAGAGCATGGCGAAGCCTATGCGACAACGGTTCACGAAATGACACATCATGCCGAAAACCTCAAGCTGTTTGACAGCAAGAAAGTAGTGAACAGTGCCTTTAGGAAATTGGCAATGAGCAGCACTTCGAAAAAGGCAGACAATCTGCGAATGAGGACAACAGGCCTTGATGCAAATTGGAAAGATTCGAGAGAAGTAGTTGCATATGCCGTTGAACGTCAAATGACCGGAAGACAAAACCCGCTGACTGAGGCTATTTACTCCGTGTTGAAAGAAAGAGGGATTATCAAATGACCTTGTGCAGATTGGAAAGCCCGCCACCTGAACTTGAGGAAGAAGCATTCCGATTGGCTGATGAATGGGTTGAGATTGACACTTCCCTTTCACTTGATGAATACATTTATCATCACGCTTCCAGCAAGTTAAAAGAACATATAGATGAAATGGCTGGAATCAAAGATGAATAAACAAAAAGCACCCTGCGCCCGCAAGGTGCTTTTTTGATGGGAGGAAAAAGCCATGAGCCTTTCGGAAATCGAAAAGAAAATTGAGGGGAAAGAAATCAAAAGCGTTGAGGATGCGCGGAAATACCTGACAGACGAAGAAATATTGTATTACATGGAAAACAATATCTTCTGGGGTATCTGTACGGGCATTGAAGATGAGGACGTATGCGTTGTGGCTGAAATCCTCCGCATTCTGGGCGGCAAGGGATACAGCGTCGCGCATACGTCCCGGATTCTTTCGGCGTGTGAAGCGTTTGCTGAAAGAATCGCGCAATTCAGGTTTTAGGAAAGCCAGAAGTGACGCTTTTGAATTACTTACTGGGGGTGAAACGATTGAAACCATTCAGAAAAAGACCGCCAAAGCCAAGCAGCATACCCTACTATATCGACAAAGTGATTGACTATCGCACCCAATACGAAACCGCCAAAGAGGTTGAAAACAGCTATCCGCCAGTCGTGGCGGAATTGCTTCTTAGCATTCTTATCAGCGTACGCGCGATCAGAGGCACGTTCGGCGTTCTTTCCGGTTTCCTCCTGTTTTTGCTGCTCAAGCTGATCTTTTCGGCGTAGGGTCTCTTCCTGATAGGTCCGAAGACCTGCCTGCGTAACATAGGCGGTCGAATAAAACCGATGGGCGAAGAGATAGCCGTCGTCAATGAGGCGCTGCATAGCAGGTACAAGCTCCTGATCGATGCCGGTTACTTCTTCCATCGGAAATTTAGCTGTGCCGTGTTTTTCCAGAAACATTTATGTTTTCTCAGATACCCTTTTTCCAAAAAACGACTTGACGGAACCAGCGGCAGGGCATAAAATAAGAATAGTTAAAAAATGGAAGCGGCAAGAGAGTTCGCTTTCGCATACCTTTTATCAAGCCATAAAGGAGGACAGACCGATGCGGTATCACGCTCCATCGGGTGGAATCCGAGATACGTTTCATCAGGGGCTCAGCCGCCGCGCCTATGAAATGCTTGGCTCTCATCCCTGTGAGGAGGGAGGCAGGCGTAAGTGGCATTTCTGCGTTTGGGCTCCCAACGCAAAGCACGTGGCGCTGGTGGGTTCCTTTAACCATTACGACCGCAGCGCCCACCCCATGAAAAAACAATATGACGGCACCTGGGAGCTTCGGCTGGACGAGGAGACCCTCTGGCACGACGCACCGGAGGACGGCTACCCCACCTACAAATACGCCGTCTGGGGGGCGGACGATATCTGGCGCATGAAAGCCGACCCTTACGCCTTCTACAGCGAGCTGAGGCCCAACAACGCCAGCCGTCTGTACGATCTGGAAGGCTACGAATGGGGCGACGCGGAGTGGCTCAAGACCCGCCACGATTTCAATCCCTATCAAAGCCCGGTAAACATTTACGAAGTGCACATGGGTTCCTGGCGCAGGCACCCGGACGGAAACTTTTATTCCTATACGGAGTTGGCGGACGAACTGATCCCCTACGTGCTGGACATGGGCTACACCCATATCGAGCTGCTTCCAGTGATGGAGCACCCGCTGGACATGAGCTGGGGCTATCAGGTGACGGGTTACTACGCCGCCACCGCCCGGCACGGAACGCCCAAGGAGTTCATGAATTTCATCGACCGCTGCCATCAGGCGGGCATCGGCGTGATCTTGGACTGGGTGCCCTGCCACTTTCCCAAGGATGAGATCGGCCTGTACCGCTTTGACGGCACCAGTCTCTACAATCATCCCAACCGCCGCCGGGGCGAGATCGCCCAATGGGGCACCAAGCTGTTCGATTTTGCCCGGGGCGAGGTGTGCAGCTTTCTGCTCTCCAACGCCTGTTTCTGGATGGACTGGTATCACGCCGACGGCCTGCGGGTGGACGCGGTCAGCGGCATCATCTACTATGACTTCTGCAAGGAACCGGGACAGTACCTGCCCAACTGCTACGGCGGGCGGGAGAATCTGGACGGCATCAACTTCCTCCGCCGCCTGAACGAGACGGTCTATCATGACTTCTGCGGCATTATGATGATCGCGGAGGAAAGCACCGCCTTCCCCATGGTGACGGCCCCCACCTATCTGGGGGGACTGGGGTTCGGCTTCAAGTGGAACATGGGCTGGATGAACGATATTCTTTCCTATATCAAGCTGGACCCCGTCTATCGGAAATACCATCACGACAAGCTGACCTTCAGCCTGTTCTATGCCTTCAGCGAGAACTACATCCTGCCCTTCTCCCACGACGAGGTGGTGCACGGCAAGCACAGTATGCTGGACAAAAACCCCGGCGACCTGTGGCAGAAATTCGCAGGCCTGCGAGCTCTGTACGGCTACACCATGGCCCATCCGGGCAAGAAGCTGCTGTTCATGGGCGGGGAGTTCGCCCACTTCATCGAATGGAAGTATGACGATCAGCTGGACTGGTTCCTGCTGGTGTACGAGCGCCACGCGCCCCTGCAGAGCTGCGTCCGGCAAATGAACCACCTGTACCGGGAAATTCCCGCGCTGCATGAGGTGGACAACTCGTGGAACGGCTTCCAGTGGATCACCGCTAACGACACAGACAACAGCGTGGTGGCCTTTGTCCGCACGGACAAGGCCGGACAGGCCGTACTGTGCGTCAGCAACTTCACGCCGGTGTTCCACCCCATCTACCGCATCGGCCTCCCGCTGGGCGGTACGCTGAATGAAATTTTCAACACTGACCGGAAAGAATACGGCGGCAGCAACCAGTACAACGCCTATGAGCTGCACGCGGAAAAGTCGGAGTTCAACGGTTTCCCCTATTCCGTGGATATCTGTGTTCCGCCGCTGAGCACCGTTTACTTCCGCTACGACAAGCTTCTTCCGCCGCCAAAGCGGAATTATCGGACGCTTTCCAAAATCACGGTTTCCCGGCGGCATTCTCCTTAAACCTCCGCCGGTTTCCCCCCATTGCTTTCGGGGCTTCGATATCCAATTTCCCGGGAATAAACTTGAAGGAGTGGTCCCATCCATGAAGAACAAGAAACAATGCGTTGCCATGCTGCTGGCAGGCGGTCAGGGCAGCCGTCTGGGCATTCTGACGGCCGACGTGGCCAAGCCCGCGATCCCCTACGGCGGCAAATACCGCATCATCGACTTTCCGCTGAGCAACTGCACCAACAGCGGCATCGACGTGGTGGGCGTGCTGACCCAGTACCGTCCTCTTTTGCTGAACGCCTATATCGGCAGCGGCTCCCCCTGGGATCTGGACTTGGCTCACGGCGGTGTCTATGTGCTGCCCCCCTATGTGACCGGCAAGTCCGGCGAATGGTATTCCGGCACGGCCAACGCCATCTACCAGAACATCCAGTTCATCGAGCAGTTCAACACGGATTACGTACTGATCCTCAGCGGCGACCACATTTACAAGATGGACTATAACAAGATGCTGCAGTTCCACATCCAGAACAACGCCGACTGCACCATTGCCGTCCGCGAGGTTCCGTGGGACGAAGCCAGCCGCTTCGGCATCATGAACACCAACGAGGACAACAGCATTTCCGAATTTGAGGAAAAGCCCGCCCATCCCAAGAGCAACAAGGCCAGCATGGGCGTGTACATCTTTACGTGGGAGAAGCTGCGCCAGTATCTGGTGGCGGACGCGGAAGACCCCAACAGCTCCAACGACTTCGGCAAGAACATCATCCCCAAGATGCTGGACGACCAGCAGCGCATGTTCGCCTATGATTTCGAGGGCTACTGGAAAGACGTGGGCACCATCGAAAGCCTCTGGGAGGCCAACATGGATCTGCTGACCCTGCCCATGCCCATCGACCTGTACGACGCCAAGTGGCGCATCTACGGCCGCAACCCCGGCCTGGCTCCCCATTTCATCGCAGAGGGCGCCAGTGTCCGCAACAGTCTGATCACCGAGGGCTGCGAAGTCTACGGCCATGTCGATCACAGCGTGATCTTCTCCGGCGTGACCATCCGGGAGGGCGCCACGGTGAAGGACAGCGTGGTCATGCCCGGCGCGGTGATTGAGCGCGGCGCGCAGGTGCAGCGGGCCATCGTGTCCGAGGACGCGGTCATCGGCGCGGGCGC